>Ga0228645_1000157_pt1 | contig 12020 bp, 5 predicted proteins | sample 57DmetaG_FD_190072 | JGI IMG/M metagenome (GOLD analysis project Ga0228645, IMG submission 190072) | Seawater microbial communities from Monterey Bay, California, United States - 57D | ecosystem: Environmental > Aquatic > Marine > Coastal | place: USA: California | collected 2016-11-06 | reverse complement strand
ATGGTTCGTTTCCACCAAAACGTTTCTTTCACTTGTATTTTCACTTGAAAAATATTCAAACCAATAACGAACCCAATTTGATCCAGTTCTTGGCAATGATAATAAACAATTTTTAAACTTTTTCATTTGCATCCTCCATCAAATCCCTAATAATAAATTTTTTGCTTCCGTACCAAGCACCAAAACGACCAAAACTACTACCGTGACATCCATAGACTTTTATACAATCACCCAATAACAACATATCAATTAACCCCTCTTCTGTTGGAGAATGTCGTTTTCTGTCACCTCCTGGATAAATTTCGTCTTCAAACTCATCACTAAATGTTCTTTTTGTTTTTACCATATATTCTGAATATTTCATCATAAATTTTTCTTCAGTCCATTTATTGTCGGTGGCAAGAAAAAATTTAATATTAGGATTATTATTAATTTCTTTTTGTATTTCACGATCAAACCACCAATCGGGTGTTTTATCTTGTTCTTTTAAATCTGTGCGTCTGATATGTAATCCTATGCAGTTTTTCATATTCAGTTGTTTTGAATATTCGTCTATCTGTTTCTGAATAAATGGTAAAGGTTTAATGTGCCTTTTTTGTTTATTAACTATCTCTTGAAATTCTTCTTTTGATAAGTCGTAGTTTTCTTCAATGAATCTTCCGTGAAAATTATTATTAGGATAATTTTTCTTTATCCACATCGTGGTTGCGTTCGGTTGATATCTACGACCTGTTTCGTATTGCATATTCTCCGGTATTTCAAATAGATCTTGAAAATTTTTTTTTCCACACGCATCATCTGGTCTCCATTTCATAATATAAGGAACATCCAAATACTCCGCAAAAGCAGAAGTAGTAACCCATGCTCTCATTCTATTTGCAAGTCCACTCATAAAAGAATGGTAATACACGGCATTTACATTATTCGGTAATATATTTTCTTGTGGTTCTTTATCATCCATAGTTTAAAAATCTCCAAATATAAGTATAAGGAAAACTTCTTTTTATAACAATTATAGATGTTCTACACCAGTATAAACTTCGTCTAGTTTTTGCTCGGAAAATCCAAGTCCAATATCTTCGTAGTCACCTGGATTATATCCGTCATCGTCAGCAGGAAGAAAACACGCACGTGGAACTCCTGTCAATCTATTTTCGTTAAATACATCCATGTCCGTGGGTTTTCCTTGACGAATCCATTCGTTGTATATTGCTAAATCTTTTCCAGTAATTAATTCACAACTTTTGTCAAGTGAACCCCCTGATACAGTAATTGTGTCTTCTGTTGATAAAGAAGGAAGTTTTTCAATTGGATTCAATAAAGTAGGAACAATGCCACTTGCAACAAGTGTATCATAATAAGTAGAAAACTCTTGCACAGAACTTGGTTGTGATCCTCCGTTTGCAGCTGAGTATAACTGATGAGCATAATAAATATGAGCATCTTCTGGTGAAATATGACCACTATTCGTGTAATCACCACAAAACTTTTGCTCGGTTGGTGTGGTTGGCATATATACTATCTCATTTTGAAGTGGTTCTGCAATTCCTTGTGCTACGAGTGAGTCATAATAATTTCTAAATTCTACATAGTCAGATTCTGCTATACCAAGTGAATCCATATAAGTTTGAAACGCATCATAAATATAAACATCCTCCATCGTAAAATCTTCAGACTCAGTAAAGTCATCATGACAACAATTTTCCTGACACGCATATGTGGCAGTTACTACATTCGGTAGCACCGATGTAATTGGATAGTCACCACGACCTATATTATACTCTTTTACAGTTTTAGGTGAAGTAAGTAAAAACCTTTCAAGGATTTTTAACTCGTCACTGCCAACTACTCCATCATTATTCCAATCAAACGTATCAGTCTCGGGTGTCACTTCTGTGTACTCGTTTAAATCATACTCTTTCTTTAAATAACTTCGTGAATAATGATAAGCAATTTCTTCTTTGCTATACAAAGTTTGTTTAGTTGATTGACTGAATTGGTCTAAATTACCAAAGTCAATATCATACGAATCATTTTGATCATCCAACACATTATTATCATTATTGTTTTGTGTATCATCAATTATTGTATCACCAATTTGAACTGCTTTTCGATTCAGTTGAATACTTGATATAATCTTTGAATTTATATTACGAGCAAGTTCACCTGCATTGGTTGGTGTATAAATCTTGTAAGAGTTGATATCAATACCGTCAAGATTGAGTCTCGTTGGACTTGTATTCAATGAATAATTTAAAGTTTTATATGTAGATTCTCGTTCAGTAAAAATACGATTTGGATGAGCATCAACTTTTACAAAAGAATTTACATTTCTAGGTACATTTCCTTCTACAATCAAGTATTTTCCTATGTAATCTTGTTTGATATTGATTATACGATACGGCACACTATTTGTTGCTTCTTCAAAGAATATAAATTCTCCACGAAGAAACTCAGTTACATCTGTATAGATTTTTGTGGTATTTAATGATTTAAACTCTGCGTATGTTCCGTTTATATCACTTGGTGTTACACCGTCTGGTAAGTCGTAATCTAATATCAATTTTGTTTCACCTGTTAATCCTACTATCTCGTGTGATCCGTTTATGTGTGAATTCTTGGATGAATTTTCTATAATAATAGAATCACCTTTATTAAAACCATGTCCTATTTCAGTTTCTACAATAAGAACATCATTATCATATATAGTATCTATAATTTTTAGTTGTTCAAAATCATATCTTATGTGAGTTGGTGTATGAATTCTGTTACTTTTATCAAAGCATAACGTAATACCATTTAAATCTGATAACATTTCTGAGTAACTGTTTGGTACGCAAATAAACGCAGGAGTAGTTAATCTTCCCGATCCATTTAAAAATTCATCTATATAATAAACATCATTATTGTTTTTTCTAAGAAATGGAAAATTTTTATTTGTGATGCTAACTGTGTCTGTGTGATTTTTATCAATATCAAATAATATAAAACTAAAAAGTTCTGTTTCTGATTCAGTAATTTCTAGTTTTTTATTTTTCTCCTGCTCTGTTGATTTTATGGCAGTTTGTAAATCACAACAATCAGAGAACTCAGTAAATCCTTGCATAACGGTTGAATGTGCCGTTGCTTCTAATTTGTTTTTCTTACCAATTGTATACAACTCGTAATCGAAATCTATGTAGTCAACTATCGTATAGCAATAGTAATCATAATCTGATTCTTTGTTGTATTTTATATAAACTGTTTTGTTTATTAAATTCCGTGTTACATCTGGTTCTACTGGAAGAACTTGATTAAAAACATTATATAGAAAGTCCGATGTAATTTGAACTTTTGCGTATCTTCCAAATGGAGCAACCGAACATCCAGGAGATGATGTAAGTGATACATAGTGCAATTGATCAGGTACTTGTATTGATTCAGGAATCAAATCAAGATCATCCGATAAAAATTGTTCAGATGATACCAACTTTGGAATATATACAGACATTCTAAACTTGTATATCAAGTTGTAAATTTCTTCTAACACACACGTTTTTTTAGTAAATTCATCTGTAATTTTTAGTATTCTTTCTGATACAACTAAGTATAAATTCTTGAATGTTTGATATGTCTTTACGTGTTCGTTGTTTTCTGAATCGTAGTTAATTATATCGGATAAAGTATCATAATCAAACTTTTTACTTTCGTCTAAAATTTCGTCTGCGATTTTTGTATAAACATAATTTAAAACCTCACTATCTGATTCTTCTTTATTTATAAAAAAGTGTAACTCAACACACAATGTAAATAATATGTATTTTTTAAAATCTGCAAGTGGTATTTTATTTGTGATGTATGCATACACAGGATCATCTGTGATTGGATCAAACTTTTTTGAAAAACCAAAGTAAGATTTCATACTATTTTCCTGCTCACGATAATTTACTTTTATTAATCTACTTGATATGAAATAAAATACAGATGATAACGTACTAATATTTAAGCATCCAGTTTTTGCATAAAAATAAAAATTCAATAAATCTGAATACGACTCTGAATTGGGGTTCAGCACAGCCGAATCAAATCCACCTTGTGCAAACAAATCAAAATTTACAAAATATGTATCAGATGCTGAACGTATAAAATTATTTAAATCAAGTTCAAATACTCCTTCTTGGTCTGTTGAATGATCCTGATACTTATCATCGTATACATAACAATCACGTGAATATCCATACGAAATTACTTTTCCCGTTATCCTTTCAAGGTCCCTAACAAGTATTTTTCCGAATGAATTGATTGAATTTGAATTTTTAACACGATAATATACCTGACTTGGAAAGTTGCTTCCTAATTTAAAAATGACAGGTTTGAAAAAGTTTTCTGTATTTCCTTGGAATAAGATTCTGCCAATATCATCGTATATTTCAATTACAGAATCTTCACTCAATGATAAAATTCTGTAATCTTTTCCACGAATAAACACAAGGTTTGGAAAAATGTTGCCATTTGATCCAGGACCATACACTTCGAGTCCAGATTCTGTATTTCTGAAACTATATGTTGGTATTCTCATTATACAAGAACTTTCAGTGTGTTATTCGTAGCAAATACTTTAGTTGTATCACTACCAGAGATTGCCAATGTTCCTTCTAAAATTTGATTTGATACATCATAGAAAAAGTCTGTTCCTAAAATGAATTCATTTGAAGATCTTGAATAAAAACTTACAAATGTTCCTTGAGTTGGTATATTATGTAATATAAATATTTTAGTTGCAGTTGAGTTGCTTATTATAGATGTACCGAAATTCCAAGTTCCTGATGTAATAGAAGAAGTATCGAATCTAGCATCTGGATAATCTAGTGTAGCATATTTTTCGTAATTGCTGGTTGATGTGGTTGAATTCATTTGTTCTGACAATAATGATGTCATATTAATAGATGCATATCTATAAACATGAATTGATCCTTCTCGTCTGTCAGCACTTGAATTGAAACTCCGTGGAGATGATATAAACAAATTATTGTTTTTGTAGTCTATTGAATATCCAAACTGAATATCTAATTGTGATGCCAACGAGCGACTTTCGTAATCACTTAAATCAGGATATATAGTTTCAGAAAAACTCCAAGTGTTTGATGTTTTTGTAAAAACAAAAACTGCACCAGCAAATATATCAGTTTCTTTAATTGTATATTGATCTATTTGCCAACTGAGTTTGCGTTCTTGTTTTGGATGTCCTACGAACATTTTAGTTTGTTCTTCGTTTACAATTACACACGACCCAAATCCGACTTGAGTTGTGGGACCAGTTGGAGCATACAAAAACTTTACGGCAGTTGTATGATTAAAAGGTATTGTATAATCATCTATTCCTTCAAAATTACACACCATAATAGGACTTTCTGCAACGAATTGTGGATTGGTAACAAACAACTCTGTTCCTTTAAGTTCAATGGTAGGTAATCCAGTTGAATAACTTCCAAGTTGAATTAAAACTTCATGTATATTTGCATAGTTTCCCGACCCAATATCTTTATAAATATAAACTACACCCGATGAAGAGTAATGCCAACTAACCGCAACATATTCTCCATCAATTGCAATTGTTTTTCCATTAAAGATGTTAGGAGTACCCATAGGTATTAAATCAGAAGCAGGAAGTGTTTTATTTTTTATGACATCAACGGGTGGATGTATTACTCCGTATTCATCTGATAACTCATCATTTGAACGTTTGAATACTTTGCATAGTCCAATTTCTTTCCAACTTCGTGGTGATGAATCTCCATCCCAATCGTAATATACTTGCACGGTTGGATCACTTACTAAAAATTTTTCACCGGAACTATCAATTGATGATCCTTTAGTAGAATTTGATTCATCGTATCCGATGTCACCGGGTGCAACTTTTGGAATCCATGTTTCATTTGAAAAATAAATTTTGTCTTGACTTGGATTTGTGGGTAACATGAAAGTTGGATTTGCTCCAACTTCACAATTTAAAATTCCTTGCGTTTTTAAACTTCGTAAAAACAAAATGAATTTATTTGCATCATTTACATTTAAATCTGTTTTGTTTTCTGATTTTAAATAAGCATTAAAAGCATCTAAAATTTCAGTATCACATTCTTCTTCGCTTCCTGAAATGTTAAAATCAAAGCATTCGGGTATTCTATTGAAAATATCGGTATTTAGTGAAGATATATCGATTAATGGAACTATACCATTATTAACTAAATCTGTGTAATAATTAGAAAATGTTTCTTGTGTAATTCTTCCCATATCTACACCAGGTGCAGTCGGAATGAAACCAGGAATATTTAAATCACTTGATCCAGTCCATGTAATCCAATACATTTGACCACATTTCATCTCATCGTGTTGCTTAACAAGTTCTCTGAGTGAAGAAATCGGATGATTTCTGTATTTTTGTTCCATATCTAAATTCCATGGCCATGCTGATCCAGAAGGAAGCATTGTCCATATTGACATGAGTTTTGCTTGAGACTCAGAAAGTCCAGACTTTCCCTGTTGAAATGATCCGTTTGATGCGTATGTACCGAATTGCTCAGGTAAACTTGTTGATACACAATCGGATGCCCCGTGAACACCGTAACCACTTTCAGTAAACAGTAAAAGTGCTTTTAATAAAATAGCATCAGACGAAGTAATCTGATTATCAGCATTTAAATCGGAATTACATTCCCACAAAACTCTATCGTCAATTGCCATAATCGTTTTTATTCAACAAATAAATCACAAGTAGAATTTGAAGGAGTTGCATCACTAAATTTTATTTTTGCAGTTTCATCAGTTTGTTTGATGAAATACATATACTCAATATCTATGGAGTTTTTACCAGAATCGTCACGTACAATTGAACTGAATGTAGTTGTGCGATAAACCATATTTGCTCCTTCCCACGGTTTTCCACTTGCTAAGTATCCATGAGTAGAACCTTCAGAACCATATTTTTTTACAGATGGTGTATCCTGATTGTTGTATGCTTTAACTCTTAAATTTACTTGATTGGTATTTACTCCGTGGTCTGCATTGTATGTTCCGTCACAATTAAATTTAAGCAAATTTGAATTGAATGTTTTTGTCTGTTGATCATCTGTCAATGTAGACGCACTTGGTCTTGTAGGAGACGCAGTCATCAAAATACCTTGAAGATTTGTAGTTTTGTCTGATGCCCATGTTTGGAGTTCTGTTCCTACATCTGGATGAGCAGTTGCGGATATTTTAAATTTTGTAAAACCTTCAAGTTCGTCCGTTTCCATTTCATACCACTCGGTGTAGTGATCGTTTCCTGTGAATGATACCCAAAGTTTGTCTTCTGGTGTTAAATTACACAAGAACTCTACTGGATCAGTCATTAATTTTGCAATTTGCAAAATTTTATTAGCAACATTCGCATCTACTCTAACTGGTTGATCAGGAGGACAAGTTTCTGCGACTGCATTTATTATATGCTTTCCGTTTTCTATACCTGGATCCCAAGTATCCCAATCTACTTCAAGTTTTGCTATTCTTAAAACCATGTTGGCATCACTTGCATCAGGATATCCAGACTGATTAAAATCTCCGTAATATTGTGTCATTGTTGCAGTTCCTTTCAAATCTTATAGTTAATTTATTAATACACTTCCGTCTATATTGATTGTGTACTTTCTAATTCCACTTCCAGCAGGTGCTTGGGCAAAGTGATCGTATGAATCATTAAATGTGATCGTTGATTTGCTAGTATAATTCAATCTGAATTTTGCTTTTGTATTTGTCATCCATGATTGTATTTCAAATGCATCCTCTTTTTCTACAGGAGGATTTAGTTGCACTGCATCATCTCCTACATTTGCCCACGCAACAACAATACTATTTGACACATTAAAGTTAAACAACGAACTTCCACCCAACCAATTACCATACGCAAGTTCAGGATCCTGCATCAATATCGCACCACCTTTAACTCCAGTTGCACTAATTCCGTCAAAACGTGCTTGGATTGAACCAACGACTCCATCATGTTCTAATTTATCTATCACAGAAAAATCAAACACTAAATCGATTGTTGAACCTGTGTCATTTTCAAAACTAAAGAAATCCGCAGCCGGTTCAGGTGCAGTTATTACAGCACTACAATTAAGTGTACGAGTTGTGTTTCCTCCACCGAGTGTATGTGATCCAACTACGGATACAGAACCAGTTGATACACCCGCAGTTGCTGTACTTTTTAATTTAACATAAAACGATGATCCATACTGATTCATTAATAAAGTTGTTTTGTATGTTCCATCTTTTGTTGCAGAAATTTGATATTCACCAGAAGCAGTTATTTGTATGCTATTTATATTACTTTTTTCAACAGCAATTTCGGTTGCGGTGATTTCTTCATCTTGATCGTATTCTTCAGATACAGATGTGGGATTTAATGTTAAGGACGCTTCAAATGCAGTTACCGTTGCAGTACAAACCACACTTTTACTTGCTGGATTACTTGCACCAAGTGCAGTTTTTACTCCAGATACATTGAATGTAGTTTTAATCTGAGGTTGAGTTGCAGTTGACATCAATTTTACCCAAAATTCCGTTGCATCAGAATTTAATGTTAAAGAGTCTGCGTAAGGGTTTCCAGTTTGTGTATCAGAAACTTGGTATTTTGAAGCATTTCCACCAGTAACTACTATATTTTGCAAATTATCTTTTTGTGTTATTGTAACTTTTTGCGAACTTGGTGTTGCTTCGTATTGATTTACTGCATCTGTAATTGTTGTTGGATTTACGTTCAATGTTGTTGGTAAACCATTTACGTGTGCTGATACCGAAATATTTTTTACATTTGAGCCATTAAATTCTGAATTTGCAGTTGGAGTACCAGTTAATTTAATTGTTCCACTTCTTGCACCTAATGTATTTACATCAGAAATCGTTATATTGAGTGTTGCAGTTGTACCAATTGTATCGTTGGTACTTAATAGTGTCGTTCCATTTTTTACTATAAATCCACTTGGTATTTGTGTGATTTTTATATCACTTAGATTATCACTTGTAATTTCCGTGGACTTTGAATTTGATGATTCACCTGTTGTAATAGCATCAAGTGAAACTGATCCAGGATTTGCGTATATCTTTGAAATCTTAGGAGCAACAACTAAACGTAAATCTACTTCATATTCAGTTGTACTTAAAACTGATCCTGTGATTGCTTCCGCAGAAATTTTGAATGTACCTGATTTCGTTCCACTTGTAACTTCATCACCTGTGTAAGCAATCGTCACCACACCATTTAATGCAGGTGATGTAGGAGTAACACTCCAACCAGTACTTACTTCTGATATTGTGATATTTTGAATACGTGTACCTGTTACGGTAAATGTTTTTGATTCAGATGATTCACCACTTGTTATTGAATTTAAAGTTTGTGTTCCTGGATTATTAAGATTTGCCACTAACGGAATTATTTTACCATTTAATGTAAGTGTCACTGCACTTGGATCATCAGATACATCGTGATCTGAATCTTTTGCAGTTGGTGTTATTACAAGTGAATCATTATATGCATCACCGACTGATGTTTTGGATTGTCTCAATTTAAATGTACTTTCTCCTTCTCCACTAAATGAAGGATTCTTTGTCCATGTTTCCGAATCATCAATTTCAACTTCCCAATGCGTTAATGTAGTTGCTGATAATGTAACTGCGTCACCATTGATGGTATAAGGACCAAATTCCACCACAGATGATCCGTAATTTCTATTGTCTGTGATTGTGTTGCTTTGTCCATTAGGTGGAGTAATTGTAAATTCAGCATCATCCACTATTTTAGCATCAAGTGTGACAGAAGCAGTTTTTTGGGCATCTCCTGATGTATCACGATCACCTACATCTCCTGTTACGGTGATAGTTTCGTGTGCAAGTGTTTTAGGTCCACTTGATAAATCAAGTAATTTAACTGCATTCTTTAATTTAATTACAAACGAATTTGCACTACTTGATGTTACTTCCCAATTTGTAAATCCACCAGGTGATAACGTAATGTTTGTTAAATTGTTACTTGTTATAGTTACAGTGTGACTTATGATATTGTCATCTTTATCCAATACATCATTTATTGCACTTTTATTTAAACTTAATGTTGCATTGTTTGCAGCGATTATAAATTCAACTTGTTTATCATTTGATCCTGGGATTTTGTTGTGAGAATCATTTGCAATAAATGCTTTTAAAATATAAGCACCCGCATCTTCAAATTCGCTTTGATTCATAATCACCTCTGAATTAAATTGAGGTCGTTGATTAGATATAATAGATGAATTATCTGATTTTTTTATTACTTCATAATGCCAATGAGTTCCACCGTAATTATTTCTGTTTGTGAAAGTTGCGGTAACTTTTAATGTAGTTGGATTCACCGATAAAGTTGCAATTTGTGGTCTTGGTGCAACCGTTGCGTCAGCAGTTACGGCATTTGTTAAAACTATATCTCCTTCTGAAGTTCTTCGTTTACCAGTTACTGATAATACATTTGATACCGATGACTCAGGCATCGCAGAAGTTAATTTTACATAAATCTTAATTGGTGACGAAGTAAGTGTGGTATTTTCTAAAGTCAATGAATTTTCAAATCCACTTCCGGATGTGATTGATACTTGATATCCAGATGAACTTCCTCCTGCAATTGCAATTGATTTTAAATTCTCATAGGAAACATCAAACGAATATTCAGCACCCGTTGATCCTGCTTCAATTTCTTCGTCAATATCTTTACTTGCAGATAATGCTACATTGTTGATAGTTGATGTGTAATTAATTGTTTTAGTAATGTTTTGGAAAGCATTATTTGAAGGTGTTGCTTCTAATGTAATTGTTCTTGATATAGTTCTATTTGATAATCCAAGGTTGGTTCTAATTTGCAAGTTTGTAAAGTTTGCATTTATTGTTTGTGCATTTGTTGTAATGTTTGTCCAATCTGATCCGTTTAACGAAAATTGTAAATTATTTCCACTTGCTTTTATTGTTACATTATCAGCATCAGTAATTGATGTAATAATTCCCGTGTGTGATCCTGAATCGAATTCAGAAGAACCTTCAAATTGATATCCTTCATCTAAAGTTTCTGTAATAGGTTCTGATTTTACTTCAAATGTAAAAGATGCTCCACCCGTATCACAACTATTTGTTATTCTTCCTTGCAATGCAGTGTCCGAGTAACTGGCAACAAAATTAGGAATGGTAATATTTCCTGATCCTTTTTGAAGATAAATAAGATAAGCAGCCCCACATTTTAATTTTGTGAAGTCTTGTAACTCTGCGTCTGCACCAGCATTGAATGTCTCGATTGTATTGTCGGATTTTATCCAATAAACCGAACGTATTTGTGCAGTTGCTGAATTTAAATCATACTCAGGACAACTTTCTAACTCAACCAACTCACCGGAACTGTCGTGGCACTTGCCATACCATCCGTTTATTACTTTATACTCGTCACTTAATTGTACTAAAATTGCCATTTTTTTGCCTCATTAATTTATCTTTTCAAATTGATTCGTTTCCTCATACTCGGAGTGAACAAGTTGTGCTTCGTAGCAGTCACCGTTATCCATTATTAGTCTAAAGTTATTGTTCGTTATATTTGATGATATAACTATTTTAAAATTTGTTGAATTTACAGAGCAACTATATGTAGTAGGTTGTTTTACGCCAGTCAACTCCTGCCAACATAAAGTTCCGTTTACACTTCCCCTGAAAGTTAAATTGTTTTCTGATGGCTGGTTTGGTCTTACTGATTTGTGTGTTGGATCGCAACATTCAAAAACAGGAGTCGGTGTAGGAGTTTGCTCAGGTGTTGGTGTAGGAGTTTGCTCAGGTGTTGGTGTAGGAGTTTGCTCAGGTGTTGGTGTAGGAGTTTGCTCAGGTGTTGGTGTAGGAGTTTGCTCAGGTATTGGAGTGGGAGTCGGTTGCTCGGGAGTAGGAGTTGGAGTTGGTTGCTCGGGAGTCGGAGTTGGAGTTGGTTGCTCGGGAGTCGGAGTTGG
>Ga0228645_1000156_pt1 | contig 12057 bp, 16 predicted proteins | sample 57DmetaG_FD_190072 | JGI IMG/M metagenome (GOLD analysis project Ga0228645, IMG submission 190072) | Seawater microbial communities from Monterey Bay, California, United States - 57D | ecosystem: Environmental > Aquatic > Marine > Coastal | place: USA: California | collected 2016-11-06 | reverse complement strand
CCTTCCACTTTCACACTGTCGTCGTATGTCACGTTGAACACGCCTATGTTGTTTTTCTCGTTTATCAGCACCATCACTGGAGAGCCGTCTAGAGCTGTGTGTGTCTCGAACCACACCACCATGCGAGTTTTTTCTGTCAGTTGCCTGACACGTTCCAGTATCACTTCAAAGTGTGGATCCATCATCAATACTCGTCTGGTTCATGAATCACTTCCAATGTGGAATCATCATCCATACCGAACGTTAATGTGGACACGAACTGATCAAACTCTTTGGATGTCATCCACAGTGTACCCACATTGGTGTTGGTGTCTGCCAGATACATGGTGGCATTGATTGTGTTTCCACTGTCATTATCTACAGTTATTTTAATGTTCATTGTTTAATATAAATTGTTTATAATCGGTCTCACTATCAACATCAACAGTTCGGTCGATGTTGTTATAATGTGTATCGTCATTATACATGTTCTTGTTAAGATTTTTTAATTCTCCGTACCTGAACATGCAGATGTAATGAGAAATTTCAAAACATTCCGGGTATTGTTGTCTCTGATAGTGTTCATGTTTAATGATTTGTTTCCCGGTTCCGGATCCTGTGTCGAACATGGTCAAACATGGGTGCGTCAACACCGGTTGGCGGCAAAGCATGCTCTTGCTTCCGCTGGATACAAAATTGTTGTACATAGCTTGTACCTGACTCCATGACCGGTCAGGGTAGGTCAAGTATAACATAATGATTATGTCTGTCGACTTGTATTTGTGTAACTTCATGGCGTCTTTGACCACCGAGCGAATGTCTGATCCATCTTGAGATAATTTTTCCGGGCGCTCATGTACTTGAAAATTGTAACTGCTCGATAGTGCTGTGATATGATCATCATCAGTTGTCACCAACACACGTTTCGCATATTCAGCCGGGATGGTCTTGGCTGTGTGGTCAAACAGATACGTGTTTTTCCGGGGCCACCCTTTGCTGCCGGCACGTGCCGGTATGATTATTCTCTCGAAGCTCATGATGTTGTTACTTTTTCTCAAATATGTGCGGTGTCAGCGCGCGGTCATCGATGTACATGTCCGCAGGGGTTTTGATTCCCACTCTCAACTGATGGAACGGTACGTTCCATTGTTTGAGTTGTGATCGGGTGTGTCGTTTGAGTTTCCATCGTGTATAGTATTTAGTCAAACCGGTGGCAGAACTACCACGAGCCGTGTCAATTATCACGGTGTGTCCCTTGTCATAAAATCGTTTCACCACGTCACGCATGACCGGTTTGATGTTGCACCTGTAGTACTTCTCAGGCACTGGCAGGTTGTCATCCGTGTCGCAAATGGTACCGTCTAGATCGAAACAAATGACCATCAGTCACATCGAAGCTCGTTGGTGAGACGCTCAGTGACGTACGCGATTATACGCTCTTTGGCGGTTTCTGGCTCCACGTTGTGCACCAGCACCTGTTCGTCAAACGTTTTGCGGATTCCTTTGATGTATGCATCAGACCACACGATCAAATTCTCTCTAGGTTTTACCTCCTGTTCGATTATCTTGCGAACCTCTAGTTTGTCTACTTCCATGATGTTATTTATTACGTAAAGTGTCAGCTTTGACCTGTTCTGTTTCCGTGAACAGTTTGGTGTAGCCATGGCCTAACGCTTCTTCTAATTCTCTAATACCACGCACCAGCTTGAACATGGCATGAGGTTCCAAGCTACATGACTGATCACTGCCCCACATGCCTTTGTCCAGTGTGATGTGTCGTTCTATAACGGATGCCCCTAGAGCCACCGTGGAGATAGTGGGGGTCAAGCCATACTCATGACCACTGTACCCTATGGACATGCCATTGTATAGCGGTTCGTTACCCATGGTTGTTATGTAATTTAAATTTAAATCTGACACAGGTGCTGGGTAGCTGCTGTTGCAATGCAACAACGTAATGTCTTCTGGAGCTTTGGTTTCCAGTAACACCTGACATGCTTGGTCCACTTGTCGTGTGGTGCTCATACCGGTGCTCATGATCACATGTGAGAATTTCCGCGACACGTATCGAACCAGTTCCAGGTCAGTGATGCTGGCGCTGGCCAGTTTCACCCAAGGTAGATCGTAATTGGTCAAAAATTCAGCGCTGTCCAAATCCCATGGACTGGCGCTCCACTCGATGTTTTTGCTTTTGCAGTATTTGTCAATCGTGTTGTACTCTCGCTTGCCAAACTCTAACTTTCTCTTGTAATCGATGTACGGCATCTGGCCCCAAGGGGTTTGCCGCTGTACCTGCTTCTGTTCTTCCGGTACACATGCATCTGGATTGCGTTTTTGAAACTTCACCGCGTCGAATCCGGCACAGCTAGCCACATCTATGAGTCTCTTGACCACATCCATGTCCCCGTTGTGGTTGATGCCTATCTCACCAATTATGTATGTTGTAGATCTGTTCATTTTCAATAAGGGTCTTTCATGTTTGGGAAATCACGGTCTTTGTAAATCTCCCATGATTTGAAATTTTTACCGTCAAACTTGAGCATGCGTGTCATGAGCTCTTCAGATTGATCTATCATCATGGCTGAAAACACACTACCGTATGTTTTGGACCCTCGAGACACCATGGCTTTTGTTCGAATCGATATTGGCATTTGTATGATATTGTACATCATCTTCAATGTTTTTTCAACATAAGATGGTTCCAATTCCATACCGTCATACTTGTGATATAACTCCACCCCATCCTTGCCAAACCCGGTCAACATTATGACCGGTCTACCACCGTTGACATAACGTTGTAACAATTTAGATTTGATACTTTCGTAGTCTTTGCTGGTCACCACATATTTGTTTGTGTCCGGGTCCAGTTCGTATTCAAAATATTCATGTTCTTCACAAAATTCTCGGGTGAAAAATTCATTGATGAAATTGACATCATTGTAATCTTTACGTATTTGAAATATTTTTTCAGTTCCAAGATTGGCTTTTGTGTCCCAATTTTTCCGGGTGTGTTCGCAATCACAATTATCCCACTCCCGACCGAATTGACCTTTGTTCCAGCGAGATTCAACATGTCTTAGCAAACAATTACCCAATCTGTATGGATTGTTCATGGCGTACTTTCCACCTAGAACCCCAGCATGGTGCTTCGCGTATGACACGATGCCTTCATCATTAGCATACCCACATTTTGTCATGATGTAACTGTCCCAATAACTGGCCCAACCTTCATTGAGCACTTTGGTGATCATCTGTGGTCGAAAATACACACTCTCCTCTCTCACGATGGATAATATGTTTTGTTGCCATGATTCTAAACGTACATTTTGCAAGAAAAATAACAATATGTCTTTCACCGGAGATATTGGATATTTTGTCCGCGCTCTTTTTTTCCTTCGAGCGTTAGATTTGTATTGTTTCTCTATAAATTTATCTGTATTTACAAAGTGGTCCATGTAGCTCTTGCCTTGTATTCGTTTTGGAGCGAACTGTTCCACAGGGGTGTCAAACTCGATTTGCTTGGGTTTGTTGTATTTACTGTCATCCCACACAATGTTCGGGTCGATCAGATCATCAATGGAGAGACATGCATCCAAGAAAGAAGAAACTTTGGTGTTGCCGTGTATATCCATGTATTGTCGTATTTTTTGACCATGATTGGCCATCACATTCATCATGTTTCTGTTGGTGTTACCAAAATATACATTGTTTTTGAAAAAGTCAGAATGTGCCAGGGCGTGAGCCACCACCGTCAAGTTGTCGACCAGTGGATTGTTACGCTGCAAATACATGTATGTCGGGTCATTGTTGATGACCATCTCATATATTTTACCCATACCGCTATGGTATTGATGGTGTAGTGTCTCGTACTGTTGACCAAATGAGAAATGAGGGTACCGTACCGGGAAACCACCGTATGCTCCAAGTTCTGCAATCTCATCTGCAGTATATTCTTCAATCACCAGTTCATACGGGTCTAGACCATGAGATTTACATTCTTGTATCACGCCCGGGATGTGTGTCGCTAACGCTTCACTAACTCCCTGCTGTAGTAGATTGCTTGTGGATAAATTTTTCATGGAGCGACGGGGGCTAGAAAGTCTTGTATGGCTCGTAACACATCATCATGAGAATCTATGGAGGTTGTGGTCACGACTCCTTCGTCTAGTACTCGATCTTCAATTTGCTCTTCAATTTTTAATGCAAAGTCAGACCAGTCTTTTGTACCTTTCACTTCACCTATGCCTATAAGATTACATTTTGATTGTAACTGATCTATTAATGATATACATCTCTTAGTATCATCACCCCAGTTCTCACCATCAGAAAAATAAAATATGTACATGTTCCAATCTTCAGCTGGGTACGAACTATCTATAATGTTGGAGGTGAGTTCAAAAGCTGAGCTTATTTTAGTACCACCACCTGCTGAGAACTTGTAAAACTTTTCTTGATCTACTTCTTGAGCCATCACATCATGTACTATATGTTTCAAATCAACATGCTTGTAAAATTTTCGTACCCAATGTTCTAAATACCAACACAACTCACGTACTAGTTCTCGTTTCTCCCCGTCCATGCTCCAGCTGATGTCTTGCATGAAAAATATCACCGCGTTAATATCCGGTGTCTCAACAACATTCCACGTCTTGTACACCTTGTCTTGTAGTATAGGGTACACGTTAGATATGTCCTTCGGGTCAAATTCTCCAGTTGAGATAACACGCTTCATGGCGTTTTTCAATGTTTTCTTTTTGTGTAGCAGACAGTTGTTACCCACTCTGCTCAAACCGGTGTATTTTACTTTTGGGTTTGTTAAGTCACCTTTAAGTTTTGGTTCCAAGTTAGGTAACTCTAGCTCCTCCCCGAGTACATCGATATAGTCAGTGACATTGACACCGACTCCCATGGTGTGTTCTGCTTGCTGGTCGCCGGCTCCACCTTTGCCCGGTTTTTTAGGTCCATCACCAACTTCATCTCCAATTTCGGCCGGGCCGTTTCCAATGCCACCTTTTTTAGATTTACCATGTCGGAATGATGGGAGATCAATCACCGGGATGTCCACTACAACTAAATCTTTACCATGGCGTTTGACCTTTTTACCGGTTTTGATGTGGTCTTTGACTCGGTTTTTGACCTTGTCTCTAATTAGATCACGATACTCTCTATGATCTTCTCGGATGCGGCGTCCGGACATTACTTTTCTCCTACGTCGTCACCTCTAGCGAAAATACTACCAACATACACCAGCACATCATGCGCGCTGTCTTCATCATAATCAAAGTCATTTATCAACCTCTGCTTCAACGAGTTAATTTTCTCTAAAAGTTCTTTATCAACAACAGTCGCGGTGTCTTGTGCCAATGCTGAGAGTTTTATACTGTCTTTTATGTCTTCGAATAGTTTCTTCTCAAGCGCTTTGTGCAATTGCTCGTTACTATCATAATTGAAAGTTTTTCCTTTCGCGGCTAATGAACCCATATAATTCATAATTTCCCGGCGGAAATCATCTTTCATGTTGGATGATACATTGACTTTCTCTTCAATCGCTCGCATGAATTTTTCATTCGCAGGCTCGTCTTTGCCGGTTATAGGGTTCTTGACCTTTTCTTCATTGATATATGAAACAATATTGTCAATATAATTGGCACATAGACTTTTGATAGCTTCCTCGCTGCTGCTCAATGCCTGTTGCACTTCTCTTTTGACAATTCTATCGTATTCCTTCTCGACTAGCTCTAGACGTTCCATGGACAATGATCGGTCATCTTCACTACTGAATCCGGAATAATTTTTTAAGCCTTCTCTGATCTGCGAAAATAACATGAACGGGTTGATACTCTTTTTCCCCATCCGCGGGTTCACAATAGCGTTACTGAACTGGTTCTGAATGAATCTCGCAGATATACCTGACATCAAACCTTCATTTGGTGTCTCTTCATGCATCTCTTTGACATGTTCCTCTGTGAATCCATGAACTCCTTTCCCATTGTATAGTTTAGCCTTTTGAATCACTGTCATATCATTTTTCACCGGTTTTTCCAAGCGAGATATCACAGCAAATAGCGCGGCTAGATAGGTCGTATGAGGTGCTATGTGTTTATGTACTGTATCCTTGTTGTAGAAATGTTCATAAATTTTTTGCTCGTCATTTATTTTGAGTAGATATGGAATGTCTATCTTGATGGTTCTATCGCGTAAGGCTTCCATAAACTTATTGTTTTTGAGTTTATCAAACTCTGCGTTGTTTGTATGACCTATGATGACTTCATCAATAGGCACCTGATTGAAACGTTTTGGTTTCACACGATGTTCTTGTGTGGCGCCTAGCAAGTCGTATAAAAATTCTGTTTGTAGTTTCAATATTTCTTGAAACTCGATCATTCCCCGGTTTGAGACTAGAAATTCACCATCAAAGTCAAAAGCTCTAGGGTCACTCTCGCTACCGTATAGTGCTAGTTTCCTGTAATTTATATCACCGGTCAATTCAGTAGCATCTTGCGATTTTTCATCTTTGGGTTGGAATGTACCGATACCTACTCTGTTCTTTTCTGACAATAACACTCTCCGGACCTTCACATGGGATAACATCTTTTCATAATCACCATTGTACCTTTTCAGTAACATTTGTTGATAGTATTCAGACACTGGTGATAAGTTACCATCTAGTTTATACTTGTATGACCCTGGGACGCGAGATTCTTGATTGATCGTGTCAAGTATTTTATTTCGAGCGGTATCTGGTAAAAGCTTCAATGGTTCTTCATTCATGGGGCATGGTACTTCGATAGGTTTTCCGTCCTCATCCTCAACTAACCATGAATAAGAATATAATGGGTTTGTTTGGCTGTATTGTTCCAACCCTTTTTTCAGTATGGTCACGATTGTTGATTTACTACTACCCACCGGACCATGTAACAATATGATTCTTCTCTCAGGACCATAGTGATATGCTGCAGAACGTAACACATCAACTAGTTCCATTAACGGTTCTTCTAATCCAAATATACCAATGCTGTTGTCCGTGTCATTGAAAAAATTATATTTTGTGTATTGTTGCTTACAGTATTCAACCTCTTCAGTCCCGGATGACATGATCATGTCATACATGCGCTGATACGCGTTTCGTATGACTTGAGGTGTTTGAGTGACTATTTTGATATAATCTTGAAATGTACCTGACCAGTTGGTATCACTGAAATTTTCCGGGTTGTATGAGTCAGTTAAAAGTGAAGTGAGATCAGATGTTTTTTTCTTTGTCATATACATATATTTTAATGTATCAACCACCTAAACTCCACTGTTTTTTTAATTTTAAAAATTCTATACTACCGGTATAGCAACATCTCTGCTCACCTGTCTATCAATATCAATATTTCGTAAAGATATTATATCCTGTAACATAAGCTTCACCCAGTTAAATGGGGTGTTGTCTATCTCTTGTTTAAATTGCTCATGGTCAGACCATGGTACTATATCATTGTATTTAAATTTATTAAATGTTGATTTTAAATGAGGGTACGCGTTGAAATCCCATCCGTAATGTACTACAGTACCTTCAGGTGGTTCTTGATGCCATGTCCATACATCAGATCTCCATCGATTATCAGTTATCAACTCACAATCCATTCCGCAATGTGCCATTGCCAGGTTTGGAGCTACCATGTCAGTTTCATGTCGCGCGCCTTGTGGGAGTGATAGCTCGCCTAATGTCATTAATAGTTGATTGTAGTTCACAATTGCATTTAAAAATTTCCCGGATTTGAGCTGGTCTGTAATGAATTTAAAAATTATTGACCCACCTACCCAGCGTTCCCGGTTTGTGGTTGATACTTTACACAATTTCATTATGTCATCTAGATCAAAACCGGGCGTGTTCATGTCAGGTGTTTTGTCATTTACTTCAAACGCCCGGTGCCTGTTGTTTATCCAGTTATCGGATACACAATTACCTGTCGGTAATTCCGGTTTTGGTCCGCTGAACCATAAATCCTGTTCTAGTAGTAATATCTCATCATACTCACTCAACCAACCCGCATTTGCTGCTTCACATAAACTCAACCATTTGTTGATACCTGGATACTGTTTTGGGTGCCAAGTGTTATTGTCATTGAACCTAAAATACCAGTTCCTTCTACCGAAATTTTGTACACAGTAATACCTAACATCATTGTAAATTTCAGTGAGGCCTCTGAGGTATGGAGACATCTCATATTCATCTTTTCCATGGAAACCAGGGTCTGCGAACAACACCACAATATCCGATTGTGATACATTGGCGCGAGAAGTTAGAGAGTTTAACAGTAGTTCAGTTTGCCAGAGTAAGTAAAACTTGTCTTCACAAAAAACTACATGACCAGTTCTAGACATGTTCGTTATCTCCGTTTGAATCCGGCTTTGATTGAAAAGTGTATGTTTTTATGTTGATCTGTGATAAGCACGATATCCTCTAGATTGTTGGTGTAATTGTAATAAGCAAACTTATGCGCCAGCTGTACATCTGAAAATTTACTTACAGACACCACTCTTGAACTGTTGGTCCATTTGTTCTTTATAGTTACTACAAATCTCCGCGGGGATACGTATCTTCTCATGTATTTATATATGAGAGTTTAGTTTAGATTCAACTATGTCTTTCAATAAATTGTGACAATGATGTGAAGTTGTCCAATTTAGGTACACTCAATGGTGTAGGCATACCGGTTTGTTTCTCTTTCAAGTACTGTGGTAATACTTCTTTCATTTCAGCATCATCACTCACACGGGCGCGTAATTTCCTCAGCGCGCCTTCGAATATGTTTCGAAAACGTTCAGCAGACATGGGCTTCACTCCATCTGTAGTCACTTGAGAGCCTTTGGCTTTGATAGGTACACCTTCGGTTGCTGTCTCAATCAAAGCCATGTAATAATCATATTCCGGAAGACTGAAAGTGCTACCTCGGCTTCCCATGTCCCGGTCTACTAATTTACCTTGATCATCCGGTGTTTCGAAATTCAATTGAGCCAGAGCATCTATACACAGATTAGCTAGTTCTTTTTTAGATAGTGGGTCACCGGTGGATGCTCGTTGCTCGGCTTGCATCACAACTGCTGCAGCTGCATCTCCAATCTTCTCTTTTTTCAACAGCTGCTCTTGCCGGAAGGCAGAGTCTGTATCCATTTCTTGGTGAACGGTTCTTTTGTTCGCGGATCGATCAACCACGGATTGACCGGCTTTGATTATTTCAGATTCTAAACTCATAACATTATTTATGGTACGAGTCTAATATATTCTATTGTTTCTGTGTTTTATGATGCTCTACTGCAGGATCAATCAAGTCTCTCGTTATCAAACATTCTCTAGATGCTCGTATCGGGTTGATGTCTATACCACCTCGTCGGGCATACAGACATGTCACAGCTAGATCTTCCGGTTTGAGTAAATCATTCAGACGCTTGTACATTGTCTCGCATATCTCCTCATGGAAATGACATTCGTTTCTAAACGATACAATGTATTCCAACAAACTCTCAGGAGTCACGTGAGTGTCTCCCACAATATGTATATAAACATCTCCCCAGTCTGGTTGATTTGTCACTCGACAATTGCTCTTGAGCAAACCGGATTTCCAGTAAGCCATTCGACCATATTTACCATAAGGTTCACATGGTTTGAGCAGTGAAGGGGTCTCCTCATACACTGTGAAATTTGTGTTGTCACAATAATCATCAGATACCAGTGAATGTTCCAGACTATCATATGCATGATACAGTTCACTGGTTCGAGCTCCTTCCAGGATGAAACTTGCTTGAACATTGGTCTCCAGTAGTTCACTCAAGTCCTTCTTAATGGTATTAACCATATCATCAACTGCTTTCTCCCGTGAGCTACCGTTTCTAAACATGTTGAACGAGTTTAAGTATAATTTTATCGACTTGCTCTCCACAATGTATGTACTGTCACATGGGTACACAATTTTAAGCACTCCAGTGACAGGCATGCCGTTGGCTGTCAACGTTGATGCTTCCCACGCGTTCCATGTATCATACCCCACGAAAGGTAGATCACCTTCATGTATGTCTAGATGCTGTCTGTTGTTGCTTCTAGGCTCTCTAACTAGTATTGACGGGTCATATTGATCTGGGTAATCAACAGTTTGACCCAGTACTTTAATTATATTTGAATTATCTAATTTTGTCATATGTTATATGTTTTAAAATTGTATCTAACCTCTCACTGACCGGTCCTTTGAGGATAATTATTTCTGGTGCCGGTTGGTACAAACGTGTATCTGAAGTGTCCGGACCTTTCTCAAAATAGTCAGCATATAGTTGGATTATCCGATCGCGAAAATACATGTTAGTGCTCCTAGTACCGTCATCTTCTAGTTCAACTTCACTCGGGTCAGGGTATAATACTAAATCTAAAGTAGGTAATAACGCATTCAATAGATATACTGAATAATCGTACACAGATTTGTTAACTTTACCTTCTTCGAAGAAATACTTCGTGTATATATAACCATCTAATATACACCTATCTAAAAATAAATTACCTTTGAGCTGATGATTGATCAAATGCTCGCTTAATATCATTGATTGAGTTAAATTTAAATCATGAGCGGTGTCGTTGATTTCATGACCGGAGCGTTTTACTTTTCTAGTGACCTCTTTTACAAAGCTCCACTTACGGTACTCTCCTAAATGTGTCAATGCATTCATTAACGTTGTTTTACCTGAACTTTGTGGACCAGTGAATGATACTTTCATGTCTATATTATAATATATACAGGCTGATGATGCAACACTATCTCGGGAATTTATGTCTATCTTCTACCGTTTCTTGGAAGATCATGTCTTCTTCTGTCGGATCTTCTCCCACCCAGCTATTGTCTTCAACCCACATGGCACATAGCATGTTCCACACAACAGCTGCTGCATGATCTTCATCATCCTCTCCACGCCACCACGCATCTAAATGTCGGTGCGCGCAATCGTAAAACACGCTCATGGGCATGCCTTTCATCCAGTTGTTCTCTCCATACTTTATAGCACCGTCTAGGTACCTCTTCATCACACGTTTCAGTTCTTTCTGCGGTAATAGGCTCATTCGAAGCTTTCCTTCGCTCGTGTCTCGTTGAGCCCCGGTGTCAAATTGCCGGTTTTCATCTTGATCATTTGTTGATTTCCCGGGGGTTGTATACATACTCAGATGGTCTGGTTTACATAAACCGGCTTTACGTACTTGTTCCATCAGCTCTTCACGTTGCTCATCTGTCAAAGCTGGAGTCTCTGGTTGTCCAAATTGATTAAGTTTTGGTTGTTTCTTTTTACTCATTTTAAGTTGTTGTTGATGTCATCTGCATCATGATACTGATACTTAGGGTTGTAAGTGGAAATACCACATCCCATGGCCATTATCATAGAAAAAATAGCGAAATAACTACCGGAGTTGGCTAATATGACTGCTACTATCACGTTGATCACACAGCATATAGTCAGCAATCGACCAGCGTTGTTCAATGTTCTCCAAGGTGCGATCATGGAGTCCACTCTGTCAGGTTGTCAGTGTCTGGATCGTATTTGACCACCACTGGGTTGTACATGTCAAATTCCTGTAGTTTGTAATACATGGGTTTCAAAGTCTCTGTGTCAAGTTTCACATCACCGGTGTATGGGTGAGCCACTTGCATCTCTATCACGCATATGTTACCGGTTGAGTTGTAATAAACTTCTCTGATTTGTATGTCACCATCTGGTGTTTTGATTGGTCTCAGACCGAATGTTTGTGTTGTCGTCATTGTACGTATAAACGATTCTCAAAAAAGTCGATCCACATGTCACCAGCCATTTCATGCAAGGCTTTGATGAGCATGTTTGGGGTTGTGTAATGATTAACCACACGTCTTGACATGATTACCGGGCCATCGTCAAGGCGCGCGGTTGCTCGATGTATCACGCAACCTACATGATCCGGGGGGTTTAACATGTCAAACACCTGTTGTTGTGGGTCCTTGCCTTTGAGCTCCGGGTAATCGTCAATCAAACCAGGGTGCAAGTTGTATATTTCATGGTTGTCACAAACACTACCCGGTACGA
>Ga0228645_1000151_pt1 | contig 12184 bp, 6 predicted proteins | sample 57DmetaG_FD_190072 | JGI IMG/M metagenome (GOLD analysis project Ga0228645, IMG submission 190072) | Seawater microbial communities from Monterey Bay, California, United States - 57D | ecosystem: Environmental > Aquatic > Marine > Coastal | place: USA: California | collected 2016-11-06 | reverse complement strand
ATTATCATATACTAAATCACCATTAATTACATAATCGAGATCTGTTCTACTACCTGCAGTTACTGGTGCATGTGCAACATTACCCACATTAACACCACCAATTGTAAATCCATCTCCTACCCAAACTCGCTTTGCATCAGTTGTATAACCAAGCTCGCCTTGCTCAAGAGTAATAGCCTGCCTCTGAGTATCAGTACCTCTTCTTAATTTTAATTTTACTATTTCAATATCTGGCATTGTTTTAAATTGTTAAGCTGTTCTCTTCCATACATACAAACCAAACGACGGTGGTGTATTATTATGAGCGGTTCCATCCCCGGTTGATTCAGATGTTAGTGTAAGATTGTAACTTGCAGTTTTCTTACTACCTACGTTCTGTCTCGGACTTGGCGCCGACTCAGCGGTGAAATCCTCATGAGCTACAGTAACACCGTGAGTATGTGCTGGTAATTCAGCTTCTGTAAGTGTATGTTTATATTTTCCTGTAGAATCGTTACCCGCTGGTACTGCTTGTGTATTAGTACCATCGTTACCTGTACCAACACCGGCAATAAATCTTCCTTCTGCTTCTTGTATCCAGGTTGTTCCAGAGAATCTAACTCCAGGATTTGTATTATCAGCAGAAAATATAACAGCCCCTACAGGATAAAGAGTATTAATAAAACTAGCACCTAAACTACCATCAATATCGATTCCTTTTCCTGCTTGGCCAATCTTTAACGCACTCTTATTACCAAAGCCATCATATACATCTTGTAGTCCCGTGGCTGGGATAGCTTCACCTTTAGCGTGAAGCACACCGACATATGTCTCTGAGATGTTGGTGTTAGTTAGTGATTCACTTGCCATATATATATTTATGGGAGTGGCAGTATTAAGCAATTAAATTTCTATAATACCTCCTGCAGTATATGAACGTTGTATAGAAGAATCAATATCTGGCTGAACAAAATTAACTAATTTAGACTGTAGCTCATAAATCAACTTAAAGCATCTATTTAAAACCCCATTTAAATTTTCTTCATTACCATGAATATAAAAATTTTCAATTTCTTGAGTTATAAATTTATCAAACTCCACGTTATAGTTGTAATCCGCAAGTTCTAAAATGTCATTATTGTAGGATCCGGAAAATCTTCCAATAATATTATTTTTAAGAGTTAAGATATCATCGATTAGTTTATGAATTTCAAGATTAATTGTTGACTGTTGAATGAAACTATCAGGATTTAATGAAAATCCTTCACTGCCGTAGTTGGTATAGTTTACATCTTTTAATACTCTTTGATATGATGCGGTTATTGGCTCGTCGAAGAAGTATAGACGACCATCTGTTAACATATACGTCTTATCATAACTACTAGTAGATTGGAAAATAGAGTAACTATTAATTGTAGAGTCTAATAACCCTGTAACTTGCTCAGCAGCTGCTGCCTCTCCAAACTGTGTACCTAAATTCCAAATAAACTGGGCTTGTGAAAAATTAATATCGCTAAAATTCCAACGATTATTAATAGTTATAGGCTCATTTACAACATCTTGGGTGGCAAGGTTTAAAAGATACAACCGCTCGGCACGATACTTGCCGATTACTTTAGTGGGTCTGGTTTTAAACTTTTTATATACGGTTTTATTTGTAGCAAAATACCAATAGTTACTATCAGTACCAGAAAATGAAATATCTACTATATATTCGTCAAGGTCTAGCTTATCATCTAAAATAATCTCTTCTTTAAACCTAAAGTTATCACCACTGTATCGATATAAATAAGCTATTCTATTATTAATATTGTTAGTAACTACGTCCTTATGAGTTAAGATATATAACGATCCGAAATCTGGATCAAAGCCCATAGCGCCAAATGTCTCTGTATTAAAGTTAATGGATGTAATGCGAGTAATATAGTTAAACTTCTCATCAAAAAGCTTAACTACCTTATTACCAGAATCAAATACAGCTACTATATCAGAGCTTACAGCTAACTTGGTTGGTCTTACAAATTTAGTTTGGCGTCTTGAATCCCCGAATCCTCCTACAAGCTCAATATAATTACGCTTGTTTCTAAGTGAACTATCGTTGTTAACATAGCCAGCTATATCATAACGAAGTACGGTATTATTACCAGTATCAGAAAGATATAAATATTTATCAGTTGATGCAATTCCACCTAGCTCTTTAAACGTTAAATTATTTTCTTCTGTTGTCTCGTAGCCAGTAGTATCTTCTATGATAGTTAAATCAGTATTGGAACCAGTAAGACATATAAGGTCTGATGATGTACAAACAAATAACGAAAATCTATCATCATGCTCTAAATTAGGTTGAGCAGTTGCACCTACAATATATCCAAATGCACTCAAATGGTGACTATTTTCAAATTTAATATTGCTAACAAATTGTGGGGTAGTTGCATCTGATGTTCTAATTTCAAACGCTGTTAAAGTATTAGAGGAAAGAGAGGCATATCTTAAAGAATCCGTATATGGTAGTTTATTAGAACTTATAAACAATTCAGAATAAACAAAAGTATTGTTTTCCCTTAAATTTTGCAGTTTATATCTAAAAAGTTCATAAGTAAAATTATCATTAAGAGCAAATAGACAATCATCAAGCTGATTAGGTAATGTAATGTTAATATCGCTAATAACTCGATCTTTAAAATCTATAGAGAAAAATAAATCCGTTTCATAGGTATTTTTAGAGGTGAGACTCTTACCAGTTGATACTTCTCTTGCACTTCCAAGGTTTCCAGTTTCTACAAAACCGTGAAAATCTGACCCGGTTAGAGTAAACATTTCTCCGGACGTATAAACTTTTTTATATGTTAAATAATCACTCATTCTAATAGTCTCTAAATACAATATCGTTAATTGTCACACCTGTAGGTATAAAATTTCCAGCTTCGGCTAAAATGGACGCCTTTATCTGCTCTCGTATAGGTTGGTCAGTAATATTGAGATTCTTTACAACAATATCAATAGTATTTGAAGAATTATTTCTATTAAACTTAAAGAACTGCTGTATCTCAGTTTTTGAAGTTCTTTGACCAGCAGGTATAGATAACACTAAATCATCAATACGCTTTTCTAATAGATATAAAGCATATACCAATTCAGTACTAATAGCTTCATTATAAACATACGGATTTCTTATAGTAAGATCTTTAGTATAATAGTAACCTGGTTGTTTAAGGTAAGTTGAGAGATCCATATTACTTTGGAAGCCTGTAGATCCAATAAAAAATTCATCGCTAAATATATCCTGTATCATATATTTACCCGGCGCAAAATTTTGATTATCGTATAATTCTGCATTAATATATAACGTTGAATTACCTTGTACTGTATCTAACCTATATGTAAAATTATAGAACCCTGGCTCAAAGTTGTTAGGATCAAAAGAAATAGTTTTAGTAAGGATATCTTCATTATCTAAATAGTTCTTCAACGTTAATTTAAAGTCAATTGAAGAAGAATCGTACAAATGATTAAGTACATTATAATTGGTTAGCTTAGAGTTAGGGGTATTGTGACCGAATGAGGCTCCAGATAGTGCAACAGCTGTGTTATTTAAATTCTTGTACATATACAAGCTATTTTCATTATCTTTTGCTAGTAAAATGGGATACTGATAGTTTACACCATTTACATATTCATTTACCCAATCTATCGATATAAACTCACCACCTGAAAGTCCTACTGATAGCTCTGTATCAGGTTCTGTATCTGATCCAGGGCTGTCAAGACTACCAATTGACCCAGATAACTCAAAAATACCACTTGTATTGAATACAAAATATTCAGTAGGTTTTAAAATATAAACTTTATTTTGAGCAACTAAAAAGTCTTTAATATTAGACTTTAGAAAAGCTTCTGGTGCACCATCCAAATTATGCTTTACAACAAAGTCACTAACTTGATAGAATACAGTTGAATCGTTTTCCCAGTTATTGTTAGCACCAGGCAATTTGTAGGTATCATCGTTATACTTTAAAACATTATCGTATAAACAGAACTGTTTTTCATATACATCAAATTCAGCTGATGATAAGGTTGATACAGAAAATGTATTGGTATTAATTCTACGAACTACTTGATCACTAGAGATGAAGTCGATATGATCATGCATTTGATAGTAGCCGATATATGATAAAATATCACTACCACAGTCTAGCTTAATTTTATTACCTTGTGTGTTAACTTTATAAAATAGGTTTCCAGAAGTAGTAACAATATAATCATCTAAAGCACTTCTTTTAAATACCTGTTTGATTTTAGTTTTAAACTCAACTTTATTTCTCAATTCAAAATCAGTATTGTAGATATATAGCGTCTGATCACTTACCACGTGAATAAATGGTGTAACAGTCTGATCTTGGAAAATACCAAATCCTTTATTAGTATTGTTACCTAATAATTGAAATCCATACTTATTAGCAGGATCTAAATACATATCAAAATTTAAGGTAAAGTTTTTAGTCTCATCAATCTTCTCTGAGACATTGAGCACACTATATCTATCACCATCAAAAGTAAGTTCTCTAGCATCAACATCCACACAGAAGTTCTCCGTCTCCCCTCTCACTATTTTAGAGGTGGTAAAGGTATCAAAAGACGAAATTAGCGGAGATGAACTATCAACAATCTTTTTTATATCGGCATTACCAATACGTTGATATTTAATTGCAATATTTGGTTCAATAGCTGCATCACTTAACTTATCGAAGAATTTTTCTCTGTTAAGTACAGCATCAGAAACATCTAAAGTTAACGTATCAACACTATCGTAAAAGGATGGTGCATAAGTAGATGTAGCAGACAACGCTGCACCTTTAGTAATTTTATCTGGGTAGTAGTACCTATCTACCCAGACACCAGATCCGCCTAAAACACCGCCAGATAACCAAGTGCAGAGATATCTACCATTATCATATTGTGTTGTGTTTTGCCTCTTTATAAAAATTTTATCCGACAAAACTGGGGTTGGTCCGGCAAATGCACCATTATAAACAAATTGCGTATCGTTAATATTGAGTTTTTCATACGGATAAATAGATGAAGGTGCTATAAAAAATGTATCTGTACCATTTTCAATAAAGATATCTTTATCATAAAAAGAGTAATTTAAATTAATCTTATCCAAGCCTTTTTCCTGATTATTACCTGAATTTAAATTATAATACTCTCGTGGATCACGTCCTACTCCTATCGGACTATCAACCATATTTGTGCCACGCTTGACATAGTTAAATTCTGACCTATTTGTGTCTAGTGAAAAATAGTTTACTGGTAGTGACTCTGCAGAAACCGTATTATAAGCTGTTGTAAACACATATTGACCATCTTCATTAAAATTACTGGCCTCAGTATTGAGAGTTAAGTTGGATGATTTGTTAACATTATAGGTTATAAAACTTTTATTAATTGCATCTACATTTTGATCTAATGAATAGTCAATATGCATTAGATTGTTGAGACCACGATTTAAACTTCCTGATACTAGAGGTGTGAGAATAAGTTCACTTCCACTTAACGTAACAATATTAAGAACACTATCTTCAAATTTAAATAGTTGTAAATACCCATCATTATCTAAAACGTATCTAAACACATCACTCTGCTCTCGGGTAATATCTCTATAATTATCTGTATTTTGATAAAATACAAATCCGTAATGTCGCCCGGTCTCCGGATTTACGTTATTATTATAATTGAGATAAAAATCAAACAATCCATTATTATGCTTAATTCGGCATAAATTGTTATTTAATGCTTCTATTTCGAAAAAGTAGTTATTAGCGAATAACCCAGTTTTATCAAGAGGTTGTATACCTAAAGCCTTTTGTGAAGTAGTTTGATCTGCAAGACTTTTAAAAATGTATAAATATTGATGTTGCTCGTTATTAGGACGCTCGAAACCAATCCTTGTTACCAATGAGGTAGTCACATCGCTATTAGTAGCTGAAAGTGATATAAAGTTTTCTAACTTATTTTTACCTGTAAGATAGTAAGAGGAGTAGTTATTTATCTTACTATCCCGAGCACCAGAAAGAGCATCAATAAGATTGATATTTAACCCCTGTTCCAAGGAGGATTTAGTTTGCTCAATAGTGATATATCTATCATTATATTCTGCAGAAGGGAATGCTATTGAACTAACTGAGTATGTATTGGTATTCGCCATTTACATACATATTTAATGGTACAAACACGAAACACAATTAATTATTCAAGAAAGTGATATATGTAGAGTTGTTAAACTTCGATTGTAAGTTGGCAATAGTGTTGCTAGCAGATGCACCTACCATTTGGGTTGACGTAATTCCGAGCTTTTGTATATTGTCGTAGTAACTTTCACGAATCAATTTGATAGGTTGTATTACGTTAGCGTAAAATCCATTATTGTAATGAATTAAAAATTGTGCAGTTAAGTTAGTAAAGAAAGAACTTACTGCTGGTACATATGTATGCTCATATTGATTTAAAATAGTACCACCAACTTTACCATATAATACTTCATCAAAAATAGATTTGGTCTTATAATTAAAGACAATGTCTTTTTGAGCATATTGTATAGCACTTGAATCACCCCAGTTGATGTCCAACGTAAGTGCAGAATTAGTTGCTTCTGATACCCCGGTTAAAACAAAATTTATTGTAGGTGATCCTTTAAACAATATTTCCTCCTTAAACACGTCTGTGTTTTCAGTTATAGAGGAGAGATTAATAAAAATTGTACTCATTATATGGTGAAGGTGAAGTGTCTAGAATCTCTAGTAAATGATCCATTACTTGCTGAAATAAAGCTAAAGTTTGTAGTATCACCAAATGTAGAAGTTCTGGTAATATTATTTAATGGTTCATATCTATTTGAATCCACAACGGTAAGTTTATTATCTGACATCTTAAACGAAGCATCCACTAAGTGTGTGAAATCGTTTTTATCACATATCATATACGTTAGTTTAAATATATCATTTAAGCTGTTGTAAGTTAAATTAGGAGTATGTACAGAATCTGGTGTGTAATTACGGGATGAAAGAGACTCCACATTCAATTCAAAAGCACTCAATGTGATGTCATCTGCACCAGTTGGATATAGCTTAGATGTTGAATTTTGTTGAATATCATACTCGTAGATTTCTGGATATACTGCTTTATAATTATCCGCTAGTGGTGCGCATGTATCATTAACATTATCCTTAAAGCGTGCAAAATACACCTTACCAGTTTTTTCATTATAAAACCTATTTGTAAACACCTCAACCATATTAGCACTATTAACTGAAAATGTAGTATTTATAGTTGATGGCTTAGTAAAGGCACCATCTTTATATGAAATTTTGTCAATAATGAGGGTTGACTTAGTTTCGAGGAATATGGTGTTTTGTATAATATCAAAATCTAGCAGCTCGTAATTAATTTGATTTTGAATTGAAGGAGCGTATTTCGTAATAGTTTTTTCAAGTGCAGATGATAGTAACTCAGAGGTAGAGTATGTACCATTCTTAACGTAAAGACTACCTATTAATGTTTGCTGTTCTTCTTTGGTAAGTGTTGTATTTGACGACGTGAGATTGGATACAATAGTTGAACCTCTTGAATCAATGCTATCTAAATAACGGTAGTTATCTGAGTATATAAAATCATTAGGCATTACTACCTCATCAGTAAAATACCCTCCTTCGTAACGCTTATATTGCCCACCAGCAGAAAGATAATATCGTATATCTGTTGCAAAAGTTAATTCAGCGTTCTCTGCAATAATATTGAAGTCAGCTTCTGTTGTAATATCAGATAAAGGTGTTTGCTCTGTTTGAATATCAACAGGAGTAGGGAATGTACCTTCAACTAAAACTGTATAATAATAATTGGTGGATGCAGGATATCCAGGTCCTAGACCTGTAAGTGGGTTCGGAAGTTCACTACCATCTAGGTATGTAAATGCACCACCATCTCGCCAGTATGGTAATAGGTTTCTGGTGTCTTGAAGGAGCTCTTGATATGGATAAAACTCTCTCATATATAGAGTAAGTGGAGTATCTAGAGCAGTTACACCGTTAGTATATGTGCTAAGTCCTGATCTAATCGTTGTACCGTTAATTCCCGTTAAAGAATAGTTAAAATTATAACCATCAACTTCATCAAAAAACACATGACCATTTAAAAGTAAATTTTTAATATTTGAAGATGTACTTTCATCAATAGGTTTTAGAGGTTCTGTTTTAAATAATGCATATTCATTACCGTAAATATCAGTTTGATATTTCGATACTAGTCCTTGATTGTATAAGTCTGTAAAGTTTAGTTTATAGCTAATATCATTACGCTCTACTAACTGCGAATCATTACGCTCTTTAGTAGTGTAAGATTCGTAAGTTGTAGATTTGTTCGTAACTCTAGGATCGCCTGTTGCAAAACCACTTGATACGTTTCTTGTATTAAATCTATAATCAAACTTGTAATAAACTGGGTAATTATCCGCAGGGTTTGTAGAAACGTTTCCAAACTTAGAAGGATCTGGGAAAATATATACCTCATCCGACACTATAGCATTAGTGTCTATTGTATATGTGTAATCTTCAGCATGCAATTTAAATAAACCAATATCATCAGGTTTAAAATTAAGACCAGTATCTCTGAGTAGTTGGATCTCATTACTTTCTACTGTAGCTGTATTAGCAGCTTGTAAATTGAGAGCATTAGCAGCTGGTGTATCTGCTCTAACTAAAATACCTGATGTAGCAGGGCTTGTTGTAGTGTTAATATAGTAAATATCTGTACCTATATATTTTGAAATTAGAGCTCGTTTTAAAGAATATAATTCAGATACTGATAATCCACCTTTTCTAAATTGATTAGCTAGCTGTACTAATTCATTATCAGGATTACAAATAGCATCAAACTCACTGGGTGTTAATGCCTTGGGATTAATTTTAAATGCTCGTAGATTAGTTAAAAAATTATTATCACCAGAAATAGCTTCAATACCAGCTGGGTCTAAAAAGTATTTTGCTTCAATTTCATTTCTGTTAGCTGCTTCATTAATAGCAGTGGGTACATCAAAGTAATCACCATATACATCAACAAATTCTTCAACCTCTATCCCTAAATCTTTAATTGCATCGAAAACCGTCAAATTTTCCGTATTTAAAGAATCTTCAGTATTAAAAATAAAATTATAAATATTGTCAAAAATAGCTTTTTCCAAGCCAACGGAGCTACCTTTAAGTTTATTTCTATCAATTACATACTTACCTTCATCACGTTTTTTCTTATAGAATAATGCAATATCTTTAAGACGGTTTGCGAAAAATGGTATAGCGACATCTAAATCAGCTGGATCATTGAAATTTATTTTTTCCAAGAAACGCTTTTCAGTTTCAGTCGTATAGTTAATCACTATCTCTCTAATGAACTGCCTGTAATAATCTTTAAATTGCGTTTGCTGCTCTTCTTCAGATGTATCTTGATTAGAATACCAGGTTTGAAGATATTGACTGTAGAATGAGCTATATTCGTCTGGTGAATAATCAGCTTGAGTATTAGTAATAAAGTCTAAAAACGAAAACGGTGCAATAGTATCTCTATACACACCATCTGTAATATCAGGGTTAGTGATAGAATACTTAACTAGAACTGTTCTTATAGATTGGTCAGACATAATTATTAATCTTCAAAAAGTTTGAGGCCTTCGTATAATGATTGTGAGAAGATGTTTGACATAGTACCGTCATTTTTCGACCAATCATTATAAGATGTAAGGCTATATGAAATAGTGTTGTTGGGATCCTCAAAATCAATTATAGAGTTTTCAATATCAGTAGTTACATCTTTCTGATAGTAAAAATTATATATATCGAAAATATCACGCCCACCACCAGATAAAAGCGGCCATCCCCATGTAGCATTATAATCACCTAATGTATAGAATTGTGAGCTTGACGATAGTGGTTGAGTTAAAAGATCATCTCCACCCTCAGTAAGAACTTCACATTGCCCAAATTGTTCAAGTGTAATAGGAGTACCGCTATCAAGTTCTTCTGATGTAGCAGATACTAGCTGACCCGTTGATGTGCCATATACAAACCCATCAGTAATAGCAATAGTAGGGGTGGTTCTAGCACTAAGGGGGAGAGTAGTATTTAACGTCGTAAATTTACCACTATAATTTTCAGAAGCTACTATTGGCTGCCCAGCAACAATAATACTATTTGCATCTAGTTTGTCACCTAAGTTAAAGCCATAAAACTCATTATTTCGATAACCATAAGATTGGTAGTGGGTTTGATTTCTATTACGCCGACCAAATAATTCAGATTTACTAATAGATAATAAATCAATGAGCCTATTAAGCTTAGGTGGAAAGGAATATTTATTTAACTCTGGTAAGTTAAGCATTTGTAAAATACCGTCTAGCTCATCAACGTTACTTTCGTTGATGGATGTATTATTATCAAAAAAGTTTTGTATCTTTTCATACGTTGCTTTACCAATAGAATCTTGTGTAGAGCTCAAATCTCCAAAAATCGATCCAATAAAATCACTCATCAAAACCCTTGCGTCAGTAAATAATGGTTGTTCTGCAATATCCTTAAATGCGGCTTTGAAATCTATATTTTCTCCTTTCTTGGAAACTGTATAAAAGCTACTTGGGTAAATAGTAAACGTACTACTAGCGCCAGATATAAAATTACCAGAATACGTCGTATGTCCAGAAAGATATACATCTTCCAAGGTATCAGAGTTATTACTTACAAAATAACCTTTATAAAATCCACCAGTATTGAGAGTTGATAGATCTAAGAAATTAGAAGATATATCAATATCGTAATTGGTTGTACCATTTGTTAAAACAAGATTTAACTTAGGACCACTTCCTGCACTTAATAGTGGCATGTTCTTTTGAGTAAAGTTATTGTCATCCTTCACTTTAGTTACAAATGCTATTTTTGTTGTAGCAAATTTTGTAGCACCAATATTAAAAGTTGTAAACGAATTGTTAGGACCTTCTCCATCTAACCCGTTGGATGAAAAAGAAAGCTTGTCATACGTGTTATTAGAAATTGTAGTGGAAGATACGCCATAGTTGGTCGTATTAGCATATTCAAAAATATCTCCTTGCTTGTAGCCAAATATGAGATTATATTTACCCGGATAATCACTCTTAAAATAAATATCTGCCGTACCTGTTAAGCCTGCATAAAAAGCATCAGGATCTGTTTTCGTAGTTTGCACAATCTCAGTGCTGCTTAGTTTAATATAAATTGGAGTATCTTCAGTAATAACACTGTCAACTTCAATGTTCTCAACAACCCCACCTGATGTTAGTTTTTGTACAAAAGATGAATATGGTTTTAAATGACCATATGTTTCATTAGAGTAACCATTTCGGAAGTAATCGTTATCAGTACCAGCAGAAGAATATGCTACTATTGACGGGATACCAAACTCAAGAGATCTATATGAATTATACCTATCAATGGTAATTGGATTTTCTAGCTGACCTGTATCTGCAGATAATGTAGATGATAAGGAGTTACTAACGCTAATATCGAGAGTATCCTCAATATAATCTTTAATATCCACCTTTGAAGAGAATGTATCAAAATAACCGGTACCTTCCCTATCATATAAATGGCATGTTACCTTATACTGACCTGGCTTGTCATATGCATGAGATGCAGTAACACTTTCTACTGTAGTACCATCACCGAAATTCCATATAAGTCGCTTATTAGAAACAAAATCTTCTATCCCATCATTTAAATTGGGTGTAAAATATAGAGGAGTAAAGGGAAGTGCAAAGGTCTCGTAGGTCTCTACATTTCTATAATCTCGCACATAGAAAAAATTGTATAGCAAATCGAATTCACCAGATGAATCGAGTTGTAGAGAACTTAACGACATATAACATATTTAATCCTACAATCGTCGTATAGCAATCTTATTCGTGATATTTTGAGGATCGTAGAAATATGCAAATTGAAAATCTTCTAATTGATAATTTAGGGATTGTAAAACGTTATCTTCTTCTTTATAATCAGGATTCCATATAATAAAGTTTAAATTAGGAACTTCCGTATCACCGTTAATTGTATGAAGATCTGTAACCCCAGGGATATTAATAATATCTCGTGTAAGATCAGCTACATCAATTATATCACCTAACTGAACAGCTGCA
>Ga0228645_1000147_pt1 | contig 12357 bp, 5 predicted proteins | sample 57DmetaG_FD_190072 | JGI IMG/M metagenome (GOLD analysis project Ga0228645, IMG submission 190072) | Seawater microbial communities from Monterey Bay, California, United States - 57D | ecosystem: Environmental > Aquatic > Marine > Coastal | place: USA: California | collected 2016-11-06 | reverse complement strand
GAGATAGCATTTATACCGGGCGATGATTTTGAGTATACAGGTGTTGATGGCTATAACTTGGCTATGACAAATAATATACGAGTATTAGAGGTGAGAGATTTTATTACGCCTAATATTCCTGATGATGTAATAGCTATAGATATACTTTATAAAGAATCAAACAGCACTAATGTATATCGTGTTGACACTATAGAAAAAACTGCACCAAATTTACCTGGCCAATCATATAATCAATGGAATGACACAAGTTATCAAGAAGGCGGGATAACGGGCTATAGCGGCAGAATTAAAATAGAGACAGAGCTTATATCTTCTTTATTGCCGTCTAACCAATTGCTAAGACCTTATGATAACGTTCCTAAAAAAGCGTTGGCTCAAGAAATTACTGGGAATAGAATTATATACGGTAACTACACACAAAACTTTGACATGGTTGACTTCGCTGATAGTGAGGTTATACCAAACTTTGAGTTTAGTATTGTACATGATCCTACGAAAAATGAAGATATAATTGAAGACCCAGACAACCCAGGGCAATTTATAAATATAGCATCGGATCCCGACGGCTCTACGCCAGTGCCATCTTTAAAGTCTATGCGTACATACCAAATGGGTGTGGTATATTTGGACCAATATGGTAGACAAACGCCGGTATTTACAAATGATAGCGGTGGTAGATCATTAGCAAAAGAATTTGCAGACCTATACAATACTATAGAGATAGGCATGCTTTCAAACCCACCAAAGTGGGCAACACATTACAAGTTTTATATAAAAGAAACATCTAACGAGTATTATAACTTAGCATTAGATAGATTTTATTTGCCAGAAGATGGTAGTGTATGGTTGTCTTTCCCGTCTGCTGACAGGAATAAAGTTGACGAAGAAACTTTTTTAGAGCTTAAAAAAGAACATGACAACAATTCGTTTATTGAAGAAACCGCTAGGTATAAGATATTAGCTATATCAAACGAAGCACCAGATGCTGTTAAAATAAGAAGACATCAAGCCGGTAGGCAAGCTACAGAGTTTACCGCGTCTGGTTATCCGCAAGTTAATAAAGGATTTTTTGAAATACCTAAAGAAGATTTTGACGGTAAAGAAGATGGTGGTGGTAGCGGTGGTGGACTTGCAGGGTTAAATACTGAAAACAATTTATCATGTCGTATAATTGCAGGTAATCGTATATCTGACTATTTTGAAATAAGCACGATTACAAAACAAGGTAACATATATAGAGTGCAGCTTAGATTCCCTACTGATGAAAGTTTAAACTTTATACCAGAAGGGCAAACAAGCGGGTCTATTGATATAGCTATATATCAATCTAAGTCAGAAAACAAACCAGAATATCAAGGTAGATTTTTTGTAAAAATATATAAGGATTATGCACTGGAGCAGCGTATAATTAAGAAAGCTGCCGACGATCAAATAACAATAGAATACCAAAGAGAAGTAGCCAATATACAAAAAAGTGGAGATAGTAGTTTTTGGAGAGACACAGCGCCCGATGCCAGTAAAGGATGGTTTTGGGATAAAGTAAACCCGCTAAATGTAAGAAAAAGAGCTGGAGATGATGTTAAATTTGAAAGAGGCAACGCAATGAATAGAGCTCGTACAGGTGTTGGTATAGCCGCGGGTGAAAGGGATATAACAATATCATTTCATGGCTTCGGTAACCCTTGGGAACAAAAGAAAGCTTTTTACGAAAGATTATCTATTTGGTGGGGTTGGCCAAGCAATTCACCTGATGACCAATCTGAATTAGGGTTTGCAAAAGCTTGGGACACTGCTGGCAGTATGTTTAGAATATCAGACGATCCAGATAAAGAACTTGATTCTCACACTTACAATATAATAAAGAGCTACCGCTCAGCATACTGTGTTGCTAGCAGAAGAACTGGTAGACATGGATCTGGTAAATATGGTAGCCGTCGAGTTGTTAGATGGAATATAAAAATAGATAAGCCTATAGCTACATCTGCAGGTTTGCCTCCTATAAACACAGGACAAGCAAACCCCGCAAGAACAGGTGTAGAATTTTTAAGGCTATATGCAGTAGACGCGGATACATACACCTCTACTGACCCTGCTATATTTGAAACATATCCAAAGGAGGCTGTTGATTTAGACTTATATTATTCGGCTAGCGATATATATGAAATACAAAATGCCGGCACTACTATGGCTGCGCACCAGCCATTACAAAAACTAGATTGGTTTAATTGCTATTCTTTTGGGCAAGGCGTAGAATCTGATCGTATACGTGATGATTTTAATGCAACACGCATAGACAAGGGGCCTGTTGTTTCAACTGTTTTAGACGAGGCGTATGGTGAAGAAATAAAGGCTACAGGTTTAATATTTTCACAAATATTTAATTCCACTTCTGGTATTAATAGGTTAAACCAGTTTATAGCCGCGGAACCAATAACTAAAGATTTAAACCCGTATTATACAAGTGTTCAAAAACTGCACTCAAGAGATACTGACTTAATTGCTTTCTGTGAAGATAAAGTTCTTAAGATATTAGCAAACAAGGACGCGCTTTTTAATGCAGACGGCAATACAAACATTGTTGGCAATACCGCTGTGCTTGGGCAATCAATACCATTTATTGGCGAATATGGAATATCTAAAAATCCAGAAAGCTTTGCTTCTTATGGTTTTAGAGCGTACTTCACTGATAAAAACAGAGGTGTTATTTTAAGATTATCACGAAATGGGTTAGAAGAAATTTCATCCGCTAATATGCGTGATTTCTTTGCTGATAACCTACATTCATCAAGCGTGTTATTAGGCTCATACGACGACGATAAGGACGTTTATAACCTTACACTTAATAATCTTACAGATGAATGGAAAGATAAGCTTAAACTCAATTATTTTAATCCGTCATTAGTTCAGACTGGAACCACTGTTTCCTTTAAGGAAGACGTTAAAGGTTGGACTTCTCGTAAAGATTTTATACCTGAAGGGGCTATATCCTTAAATAACAAATATTACAGTATTAAAAACGGTAAGATTTGGGAGCACGGAGCAACAAGCGCTACAAGAAATAATTTTTATGGTGTTCAATATGATAGCTCGGTTAGATTCTTAATAAATGACCAGCCAAATATTGTTAAAAAATATAAAACATTAAATTATTCAGGTACAGAATCTAGAGAATACAGATACCAAGTTGAGGGAAAACCTGAGGTGCAGACATTTAGTTTAGCTGAGCTGCAGGCTAATCCTAATTATAATCCTACAAACGAAGTATCATCTCCTGGCTGGTACACAAGTTTGATAGAAACAAACCTACAAGAAGGAAGTGTTAAAGAATTTTTAGACAAGGAAGGCAAATACTTTAATTACATAAAAGGTATTGGTACACAATTTAACACTAACTTAGATAATAATTTAGATGCCTCAGAGTTTTCAATGCAGGGTATTGGTAGAGCCATTATATCGGGAGATACACAAAGTACGTTCATCATGCATGTTGAGGTTGATCCCTCTTGCTTTGTCGCGAGGGTTGCTCCTTATGTAATGAACGGGAGCTTAACCTCTATAGAGGATTGCACGAGCTGTCCAACAATTGACCTTGCTAATTTAACTACAGACAATAATATACCAGCGGGGGTTATTGCATATGATATTACATCGGATAACACAAATGATGGTACATTAACTATAAATGGCGGTATTGTTGCTTTCACTCCAAACGCGAACTTTAACGGTGATGCTGGTGCGTTTAACTTTACAGCAACTGATACATTTAATGGATCACAAATTATAAGCAATGTTGGCACAGTTACAATCGCGGTTGATCCAGTTGCGGATATTCCTTACTTTATAACAGCTCCTCCAACTACGTTGTATCCTATAGGTGATACGTATACTTATAATGTCGAAGTAGCTGACGCAGATCACACTGGTGCGGAGTTAACTATAACTTCAAGTAATTTGCCAAGCTGGCTAACGCTTACTGATAACGGAGATGGAACCGCTGTTGTAACAGGTACAGTTCCAGATGCACAGCCATACTCATTTGATTTAGTTGTTAACGACCCAGATACGCCGCCAAATACGGCTACGCAAAATGTAATTATAGAAGGTTTAGTTAATTTGCTAACTGGCTTAGATATAATAGGTAGGTATGTTACTACTAACGAACCGCAAGGGGTCTGGATTGACCCTAGTACTGGGGTACAGACAACGGTATGTGCGTCTCCAGCATGGGGTAATCATAATTGCGGTAGAGGTACATTTAATATATTTGCCGCGGCAGATTCGGGTAATGCTATAGAAATTGGTAGAATTCACATTTCTAACGGCGGTGGTGGTGGAGCAAATTACATTGATAGTGATGGCAATCCAACGCCTGACTTGGGTATCCCAACTGGTAATGAAAAATATTACACGCCGCAAGCGAGGAGGGTTGGTGGTGTTGGAATAGGTGGTGTTAGAGACACACGGGATAGATATAGCGCTTTACAAATAAGTGAAGCAGACGCTCAAACCTTAGCGCAAAACTCAAGCAATGGTCAAATAACATTCTTTATGGAATGCGGAACGTTCAACGCCGGCAATACGAATCTTAATTGCCATAGCAACGCTCTTTGGTTTAATATATTTGACGGCAACGCGCGACAAATACTTTGTACGGCATTTACAACCGGAACTTTAATAACAATTGACATATATACAGGTCAACCCGTAAATCCAATACCATAATGAGTAATATAGTAGCAATAGATAATTTTACGGTAACATCAGAAGAATTTATAATACCAGGCGGGGGTTTAATAAGCAGTGTTGCTCCTCAAGCTGTATTAACAATAACACCTAATCAGGGTTACGAGATTGAAGCAAGTAATTTTACGGTTATTTCATCAAACCCGGAGGTAGATGTGCCTAACTCTTATTTTACACAAGACGGAGAAAACGTTATATTGACAGTAGTTTTTGTAACAACAGCAACTATGCCTAACTACAATCTTGATATAAAAATATGTATGCGTGGAGCAACTCAAGAACTTGGTGTAACTATTGCAGGTACTGTATTTTATAATACAGCAAACGCTACGCCATCGCCTCAAAACTTACCTTATACAAATTCAGGGCCAGCGGAAAGTACGGAAGAAATATTATCGCAGCTTGTACAAGCCGATGCAGGTTATTACTTTCAATCTACTCCAACTATCTCTCTTAGAACTGGTGATCCAACTGACTACAATTTATATACGTCAGCGTCTGTATTTGATTCAAATAATAGGTTAACCGCTATAAGAGTTAATGCTGATTACACATATCCATTTGTAAATCAAAGTAGTGACGAAATAGACGTATATGCACACGCAATAGAAATACCCGTTATTTTAGAATATGTAACTGGATATTCAATAAATACAACAGTTCCAGCCACACAGACAGTTAGAAATCTAGCTATAACAGGTGTTCAAGGAGCAGATTATTCATTAACTATAGATAACGGTGCTACTTTTTCTAACGGCACAAATGCCATTACAGGTGTATTGCCATCTAGCCAAGAGCTTGTACCTATAACATTCCCAGCGGTAACATCGGCCCAAACACATAATTTAACATTTGTTGTTCCCGGAACGGATTTAAGCCCTGATTTCAGTCAGCCTAATCCAATAGTTTTCACAAGAAGAGTTATTACTCCTATTCAATTAAGTGGAACAATAACCTCTGGTGATACTGATATTTCAGTTACTAACCCTACGCCATTGGCTTTGGATGCTAGTTATAACTTTACACAAAGCGGTAGCTTGAGGCATGATATTACTATTTCGCCTGTAGCAGGCTTCACTATATCATGGACAGACACTAACTCTTTAGTTGATTCCGATTTTACAAAAACAGAAGCCGATGGTAATTTTACAATAACCCAAGGAGCGAAGCTACTAAATTTAGGAAGTTCTGATTTAACACTTAGAGTTGATATTACTTCGCCATTTACAGGCGTACAGAATATGAGCTACTCGCTTACGGATGACATCGATACTTATATTACTAAGACGTATCTATATACATGCGCTGCATTCGATTTTGACAATTCACAAGGAACTGAAGCTTCTGTGTATGAATATGCTGATTGCAACACTGGTGAAATTAAACGAGAAACAGTGCCCGTAGGCAATGCTAGAATTGGAAAATGCGTTCGAGAGGAGCCACTACCTCGAAGAATATCAGGAGATGGGTCTTTCCCTCTCAATAACCCAGAAATAATATGCCCGTAATATGGATCAAATAACATTAACATTTAGCAACCCTATACAAGTATCTGTACAAATTGGAGATATACTATATTACACAAACGATCCAATGGGGGTAACCGTTGTGAAAATAGGTGATGTGATATCAATAAACTACGGGGCAAATACAATTGTATGTAACATAGCTCCGCAAACAGTTAGACCAACAGCTACATCATTTATATTATTTACTAAAGATAATAAAGTTAACACAAGTGGTATATTGGGATATTTTGCAGAAGTTGAACTTAGAAATGATTCATTAAGCAAATCAGAGTTGTTTTCTGTAGGCTCAGAGATATTTGAGAGCAGTAAATAACACGTAATAATAAATTATAAAATAATAAAATTATGGCAGCACCAATAGCAGCAGGCGCGATGATGAAGGCAATAGGCGGTACAGTAAAAGGACTTACTGGGATTGCCAGTGGTATTATAGGTAGTGGTAAAAGAAAAAGAGAAGAAGCGGCAGCTCAAAAAGAGTATGACATGTTTAAAACACAGTACGCCGAACTCGATACGTCTAACCTATATGCTAACTTAGAAAATACTATGGAAGACCTAACGGTTGACCAAAGAGCAGCAGAGTTTCAATTGCAAGCACAGCAACAGGGGCAAGCTAATATTATGGATCAAATGGCAGGTGCAGCTGGCGGATCTGGTATAGCTGCGTTGGCACAAGCTATGGCTAACCAACAAACACAAGGAGCATCACAGGCAGCCGCAAGCATAGGACAACAAGAAAGATCTAATCAAATGGCAGCTGCACAAATGGCTGGATCATTACAAATGGCTGAAGCCAGTGGAGCTGAAACAGCTAGAGGATTAGAATATAAGAAAACAGGCACTCAATTAGGTATGGCCCAACAAAGACTAGGAGCGGCGAAAGAAGCAAGAGCTCAAGCAACTCAATCTATAATGGGTGGCATTGGAGCAATGGCAGGAGCAGCGGCACCTGGAGTAGCGTCTTCGGTTGGCGGTGGTGAATTTTTGGATGCATATACAGGATAAAATATTATGGCAAAAAAACAAGGTATTAGTTATTCCGCAGACGCAGGCTTAATAAGAGGAGAAGGCGCAATGCGCCAAGCAGGTAGCTTTGTTGATGCCGCTAAATCTATAGGGGCTGGATTTGATGTAACTTCTAAGGAAATGGCTAGAGGTATAGCTGCTAGAAAAAATGAGCAAGCGAAAATAGACGCTAACGTAGCGAATTCTATTAGAGCAATGAAAGGTAATGTTGATGTCACTGGGCTTACTGCAACAGATCAAAAAGCTGTTAACACTTTTTTAATAGAACAAAAAGATATATATGCGCAAGCAGCAAATGCGGCGTCAACACTAAAGCCGGGTACTCCAGAATATACTGCACAGGTTGATATTATGAACAATGTCAACAATAGTTTCGTTGCTTTAAAGGAAAACCTAAACTCTTATGAGTTAGGTAAAACGCAGTATATAGATAGTTCTCAAGATTTTTCAGAAGGAAACAATATAGGGAATAAAAAATTTACATCAGATGTATTTACTAATAAAAACCCATTTAGGGTTGGAGCTGGTGGTAATTTAATTTTTTCAAGTGATAAAGGTGATGTTGATTTTAAAGATATCGATATGCCATTCAAGAAAAACTACGAGGCGGCATTAGAGTTGGACAACATGTACAAAGCTGTTTATTCTTCTGGAGGCTTTGATGAATCTCAAAGAAACTCTTTTGAAACTAAGTTAAGAGCAATGGCGGCGTCAAACCCTGATGCTTTTAAATCTGTTGCTGCAGATGGTTTAAATTCTTATGCGAATTATAACAATATAACTCCTGATATGTATGATGATCCTACAAAGGAAAATGAATTTATAGAAGCATTTATACAAAATACTTTGAATGGAGCTCAAAAGGCTGCTGCAAATGGCAAGGCTGCTAAAAAAAGTGATGACCCAAATAATAATAAGGGTGCAAGAACCCCGACTCCATCAGCGATAAAATACGGTGAAGAAGTATTTATTAACGGAAAAAGTATGGGAGTATATGACTACGGCTACGGTTACGACGCTGACGGTAACTCGGTAAAATATTACAGGAAGCCTCACGGAGATAAAGGGTGGACCACAACTTTAGGGGATGCCCCTGACCCTACTACAACACCAACCACTACTACCACTGTTCCTAATGAATATCCAGAATGGGTTACAGACAAAAAGCTATATGACGATCTTATAAGCCAATATCCAAATCTTAGTAAAGAGATGTATGACTATAAGATAGAGCAAAAGAATAAAAAATAATATAATAAAATACTATGCCAGATTATAAATTGATTAATGGAGGAATTGTCAACACTGATGATTACTCGCAAGAACAGCTGGATAATTTTCTTAAAGATTTTCCGGGATCAACGCTTGTAGAAGAGGATTTTCAAGACGGAGCTGCGGGGACGGATGCGCCTGCAACTCCAGCAATGCCAAGTCGAGCATCCATAATTGCGGGTGTTCAACCCGAAGCTACGGAGTTACCATCGGAAGATACTTCTTCGGAATTACAAAAAGGTGACCAAGGTTATTATAGACAAGAGCGTGAAAAAGGTAGAAGCGCTGAATCTATACGTAGAGAATATTACAGAGAGGGATCCCCAGGCGCTATAGCTTACGATGCAAAAATGCAGAAAAAAGTTGATGCGGCGCAAGGTTTAATTACAAATATAGATCCGGAGCTAGAAGCTGAAGCTAAAAAAATAGCAAAAGATAATCAAGAGTTAGTACTCGGTATAACAGCTGAAACAGAAAAAAATAATATATTAGCAAAGACTTTTAAGTTAGGCGAGCTTAAGTCTAGGGACCATAGATATGGGTATGCTGGCATGGGGGGATGGGCATCGTCTATGCCTAGGTTTAAGTCAGATGAACAATACGATGATTACCTTAAGGAGCAGTTAGGTAATAAATACGATAGGTACAAAGAACTACAAAGCAGTGCTGAGGAGTTTGGTATGACTCTAAGTAAAGATAATATAGCTAACTTCGCTACATTAGACGACGCAAGTGCTGACACTCAAGCGCAAGTTGTATATGAAGCGCAAAAATCTGCTTCGGAAATACCATTAAGAGGTGTTGACGATGACGCTAAAGCTTTAGCAGAGTTTTATACTGGATCTGAAGCTGTGCAAAAAAAGAAACAAGAAGCTTACGCTAACGCTGTTGAGCAAGCACAAAAAGATCAGGCTGCATACTTTAAAATTACAGGTAAAAGTTTAGTTGAAAAACAAACTATTGACGGCGTAACATATGATCCTATTCCTAATTTAGAATTAACACTAGATGAAGTTGAAAAACAAAATCAAATAGAGATTGGTCGCAGACTAGAAAGTTTTGAAAAAGATAAAGTTAATGTAGAAGGTGACATTAAATCACTTGAAGCTTTACAAGCGGAAATGCAAAAGTACTCTACGGTTAATTACAATGCCCCTGATCAGCTAGCTATAAGAAATAATTTAATTAAGCAAGAAAATGATCTTTTAGATAAAATAAATGCTCAAATAGTTGTACTAAACACGGAGTCTACAGCATTGACAAATGAAATTGAACAAGCCGGAGTTGCTGGAATAAGTGATGCAGCTTTGCTTAAGTCATATAAAACTATGGATAAGCTGGCCAATGTTTGGGATAGCGCGTTTGTGGGTAGTGCTAAAATGTTAGTTGGTGGTATCGCAAGAGTGTTTGGTGATGAAGAAACTTACAATGCAGCAATAGACTACAATCAAAAGCTACAAGAGTATAGCGAAAAATATTTGCCAGGCAATTTAACAATGGATGATGATAGCACTGCTTGGCAGTATGCTGGCGATATGCTTGTTAATAATTCACCCTCTATAGCAGTTGCTTTAGCTACAGCGGGATATGGTAGTGTAGCCGCTGCAGGAGGTGGCGCGGCTGTAAGAGCAGCAGCTGTAAAAACAGCTTCAAGATATGCTACAGGTACATTTTTTACTATGGAAGCGGGTGGGCAATTATCTAATTTAGAAATTGGACAACGTAACGCACCTAAAGTAATTGCCGGGCTGAAAGAAGAGCTTAAAGCAATGCAAGAATCTGGCGCTGCGGCGGCTGATATGAATAAAATTAAAAGTCAAATACAAGACCAAGAGGATCTGTTAAGTTTGGGTATGTTCCAAAAAGGCCTTAATAGTGTAATATATGGTGGTATTGCGGCTGGAGCAGAAAGAATAGGTACATTAGGCTTTATAAGTAATTTTCAAAAGTATTCAAAATCTGTTGGCGGTAATCAATTTAGAAAACTATTTGGAGACGCGGTAGGCTCAAGGGTTGCTAAAAATGTAGGTTTGCTTAATGCAACAGGTATTGGAGCAGGTATAGAAATGCTAGAAGAGAGCATGACTCTTATAGGCCAAAACGCATCCGACAATGTTATATTCCAGCCCAACAACCCCAAAAGTCTTATAGAAGGGTTAGATGGTGAATTCTTTAGGAACACCATGGTAACATCTTTAGCTATATCTGGACCTAGCGTTAGCCAAAACATATATAGTCAAGTTGCGGGGGCTGTTAAAACTAGAAAACAAAGCCGCAGAGAAGCAGAGATTAGAGATGAATTATTTGGTATTCAAGCGGAGTTAGAAAACTTAGACGGGCGAACTGCTGAAGCTAGAGCATTGAGATTTGAAAGAGATCGTCTTATTACTGAGGCGGGTATAGAGAACACTGATGTAATGCTTAATCTTAAAGATCTTACTGGCAGTGAAATTGAAACTGTATTTGAAAACCACGCTGAAATACGTAGGTTAAAACTTGAAGCGCAAGACTTAGATGTTACAGATTTAAATAAAAAAGAATTTGATAGACTAAGCTCTAAAGCTCAAGAGTTGTTCAACGCTAATCAAAAAATGCTTAGCAGAGGTGAAACTAATATCGAGAAGTTTGCTAAAAATACAGCAAACCCAGTTGAGGCAGAAGTTAATGCTAGAACTTATAATACTTATAAATATATAGCTGAGAATAATCCAGGTATAAACAGTGTATTAATTAAAGACAAGGCAGAGGCTTTGGCTTATGCGGATCAAGCTTTTAAAGATAATGACGCAGCGAAAAAGAAATTTTTAGATAACTACGGAACATCAAACGCTTCATTTGAGCTAAATGGTGATCAAATTATTTACGAAGAGGTTATTTTAAATCAAATGTCCCAAGGCGGTATAAATGCTAAAATAGCTGCGGTATCACCTTTGCATGAAATAGGACACCAGCAAGCTGTTGCGGCTGGCCTAATAAAAAACGATAAGCTAGCAGTTGATTCTGCTAATGATATTGTACAAAATATATTACAAGACGTACAGTCTAGATTTGAGCAAGGCAAGATCACGCAGGAAGAAATGAATGTTTTTAATGAGCGTATGGCTTATTATACAAAAGAAGGTAAAGGAAAATATACTGAAACTAATGGTGTTGATGCAGATGAGCTTATACAGCTTATAGGGGACTTCACGGCAATAGGTATTTTGCCTAGAAGCAGTTACGGTAATTTGTTTGGAGCAAAAACATTTATTAACAATTTGTTGCTAAAATTTAATGGTGATATGGCGCCGTTATTTAAAATTAATAGCGCAAGTGATGTTTACGCTTTTGTTGCTAATTTTCAAAACAAAGCTGCTGGCTTTTCAATAAAGAAAGGAATAGCTGGTAGCGGAATAACTAAACAGCAAATAAGTTCAGCGGCGGCAAAAAGTAATGCAAGGGTTAATCTTATAACAAAAGAGCAACTGTCTGGGCCAAGAGCTCAAGCCTTATTGTTTGAAGAAATTACAAACATGGTTGCAGCTCAAATAGCCGGGAGATATACATTGCCACCTCAAGCGTTGCAAGATTTTACAGCTGAAGTTGTTGGAAGAATATACTTAGCTAAAGAAAATACAGGTTGGGACGGGAGAGGCCAACTAAGTGGCTATCTTGGCGGAAGAATTAGTTTTCGTATAGCTGACGTTGTTAGAGCAGAGTATAAACTACAACCAACCGAAAGACAATTTTTAGGTACGGTCGACAATTTACAGCCTTAAGATCAAAAAGATTTAATTGCACCAGAGCA
>Ga0228645_1000146_pt1 | contig 12374 bp, 16 predicted proteins | sample 57DmetaG_FD_190072 | JGI IMG/M metagenome (GOLD analysis project Ga0228645, IMG submission 190072) | Seawater microbial communities from Monterey Bay, California, United States - 57D | ecosystem: Environmental > Aquatic > Marine > Coastal | place: USA: California | collected 2016-11-06 | reverse complement strand
CTTTTTTGGGATGTAAATAATGGAATCGCTAGAAGAAATTGGGCTCGAAATAACGAAGCTATTTTTGCCATTAAAAGAGCCATGAAGGTTGAAAAAAACTTACAGGTTACAATTCCTAATCTAGTTGATGACGCCCTAATAGATACCATAACCTAAAACTAATTATGATGAAAAAAAGTATTTTTTTACTACTAAGTGCCTTTATATTGTCATCTTGTAATACAGTAAGAGTTGTTACAGATTACGATTCAAAAGTAGATTTTAAGGCCTATAAGACTTTCGCTTTTTATAAGCCAGAAATTGACAAAACCAAAATTTCAGATTTAGATAAAAAAAGAATTTTAAGAGCCATTGAAGCAGCCTTACTTGCGAAAGGATTTACGAAATCTGACTCGCCAGATATGTTGGTGGGTATTTTTGCAAAATCAAGAGAAAAGGTAAATGTAAGTCAGAATAATGTAGGTTTTGGTTGGGGGTGGAACCCGTGGATGATGAATAATATGAATGCGAATGTAAATGTTTCTCAATATTCAGAAGGAACTTTATTCATCGATTTTATAGACAAAGCAAAAAAAGAATTAATTTGGCAAGGAATAGGTACTGGGGCTTTGCGGATCCAAAATCGAGAAAAGAAAGAGAAGAGAATTAAAGAATTTGTGAATGAAATTATCGCTAAATTCCCTCCTGAAGTAAATAATCAATAATAGAAAACGTTTTTTATTGAGCGTTTTTTCATGGATGAATTTTTAGTTTATAAAATGTACAACAAAAGAATACCTCTAGAAGAAGGGGATTACTATACAAATGAGCAAGGCTATAAAGTCTTTACAGAGCAGTATCATTTAAAAAGAGGGTATTGTTGTAAAAGTGGTTGCAAGCACTGCCCATATAACTACGATAAAAATACAGATAGTTCATTGTATAATTTCTAAGAAAGAGGGTAATAGCAAGCAATTTCGTTGATGTATAGTAGATGTATTGGTTCTTTTTTTTTGTAGTTTTAAATAAGGTGGTTTATTTGATCAAAAATAAAATCAATACAACTAAAATGAAATATTATTTACTTTCTTTGACCTTATTATATTCTTTATTTTCTTCTGCTCAAGTAGATATTCAAGACGATTTTGAAGGAAACGGGACAATAAATTCATGGTTTGGAGATGATTGTGCCCTAGACTCAGCTTTTTCTAATCCTTATATTGAGGGGATAAATACTTCTGATACGGTTTTAAAATATGTTGATACTGGTGGAAGTTATGCAAATGTTAGATTTGAATCTACAGAAAGTATAGACATCTCTGTTAAAAATACCTTCTCTTTTAAAATATATGTTCCTTCAAGTGGTATAACAGGAAATCAAACAAACCGTGTGTCTTTAAAATTACAAGACGGTACACTTGGTTCTCCATGGGTTACACAGAGTGAAATAATCAAACCAATTGTTTTAAATCAATGGCAAGAAGTTTCTTTTAATTTTGAAACAGACAACTTCATCAATTTAGATCCAAGCTCACCAGACCCTATAACAAGGTCAGACTTCAATAGAGTTGTAATTCAGGTAAACGGAGAAGGGAATACAGATCATGTAATTGCTTATATTGATGAAGTCTTGCATGAAGAAACAGACAGCAACTCCGGAGATGGAGGCAATTCTTCAAACCCAATATTTGATCATTTAGTTTGGTCTGATGAGTTTAATGGGGCTGGAGCTATAGATAATAACAAGTGGTTTCATCAAACAAAACTTCCTTCCGGAGGGAGTTGGTACAATGGAGAAATACAGCATTACACCAACAGAGAAATAAATTCTTTTGAACGTGATGGTGCATTGAATTTAGTAGCTAAAAAGGAGTCTTTTACAGATCAAGGTCATACAAAACAATATACCTCTGCAAGATTGAATTCTAAATTTGCATTTATGTATGGAAGAGTAGAGGTAAGGGCAAAGTTACCTCAAGGAATTGGAACATGGCCTGCAATTTGGATGTTAGGAAAGAATATTATAGAGCCTGGTGGATATTGGACAAATTCTCATGGAACTTTACCGTGGCCTGCTTGTGGTGAAATAGACATTATGGAACATTGGGGTACGAATCAAAATTATGTTCAAAGTGCTATGCACACCCCTTCTAGCTATGGTGGTACAGTGAATCATGGAGGTAAATCGATTTCAAACGTGTCCTCTGCATTTCATATATACGAATTAGAATGGTCTTCAGAAAAAATGGTTTTTAGTGTAGACGGAGTTGTTCATTACACATACAATCCTCCCGTAAAAAATACCGATACTTGGCCTTTTGATGCCGATCAGTATCTACTTTTAAATATTGCCATAGAACCAGGGGTGTCAAATACGTTTTCTCAAAGTACCATGGAAATTGATTATGTACGTGTGTATCAGGAATCTACGGCATCTTCTTTGCGTTCACGTGCAAACGAAATAAAAATCTATCCGAATCCTATAAATGATAAATTTACAATAAAAACACCAAGTACATTTATTGGAGCAAAAGGAACAATGTATTCAATTAATGGTAGTAAAGTGAAAACTTTTTTTATGAATGAATTAAAGCAAGATTTAGATTGCAAAAATTTAACAAAGGGTATTTACTTTTTGAAGTTAGAAACTGATGCTAAAGTTGGAACCTTTAAGCTGGTTAAAAACTAAAATCAATCTCTCTTTAAATTTTAGCTAAAATCGCTTCCATTTCTAGTTGTAATTCTTTCGCTTTTATTGCTGCTTTTTTTGCAAAGTCTTTATTCTTTGAAGCGTAAATAATACCTCTAGAAGAGTTAATTAACAAGCCAATATTTTCTGACAAACCATATTTACAAACATCTTGTAAATTTCCGCCTTGAGCACCAACACCTGGAACTAGTAAAAAAGAGGTGGGAACAATTTTTCTAATTTCTTTAAAATACGCTGCTTTTGTAGCGCCAACAACGTACATTAAATTCTCTGAATTTTTCCAGGATTTTGAGGTTTCTAAAACGTGTTTGTATACTTCTTTATCGGCTATTTTTTTGGTTTGAAAATCGAAAGCACCTTCATTAGAGGTGAGCGCTAGTAAAATTGTGTGTTTGTTTTTAAATGCTAAAAAGGGTTCTACAGAATCTTTTCCCATATAAGGAGCAACAGTGATAGAATCAAAAGCTAAATCCTCAAAAAAAGCTTTGGCATACATTGTAGAGGTGTTTCCAATATCTCCACGTTTGGCATCTGCAATTGTGAATATTTCGGGAAACGTATCATTGATATAACGAATTGTTTTTTCTAAAGATGTCCACCCTTTTATACCGTATGCTTCGTAAAAAGCAGTATTTGGTTTGTAGGCAACACATAGGTGGTGAGTGGCATCAATAATTGCTTTGTTGAATTCAAAAATAGGGTCTTCTTCTTGAAGGAGATGCGATGGAATTTTATCTACATCTACATCCAATCCAATACATAAAAATGATTTTTTCTTTTGAATTTGGCGAATAATTTCTTGTGTTCTCATTTTTTATCTAAATGTTGAGCAAAAGTACTTATTTTTGTTTTTTAAATAAAGCTTCTAGTTGAAAGTCTTTTTTTATCTTGACAATTTAAAAATAAAAAATAACAGATGTTAAAAAAAATATCAATAGTATTTGTCTTAATATTTATGAGTTGTAATCTTGAAGCTCCTGTAGAGTTTTCTGAAAAGGCACTCCATGAAAACCTCGAGAGTATAGAGGGTGTATCCTCTTCTTTTGAAGAAATAATTAATATGTACAAAGGGAAAAAAATTTTAGTTGATGTCTGGGCTTCTTGGTGTAAAGATTGTTTAGAGGGAATTCCAAAAGTAAAAAAAATTCAAAAAGAGTTTCCTGAAGTCGTATTTTTATTTTTATCTGTTGATGAAAAAGTAGACTCTTGGAAAAGAGCAGTAAAACGCTATGCCATATCAGGAGAACATTACAATATGTCTAAAGGAATGAAAAATGGTGATTTGGTAGAGTTTTTAGATTTGAGTTGGATTCCGAGGTATTTAGTCCTTGATGAAAAAGGAAAAATCTCACTTTTTAATGCGATAGATGCATCAGATCAAAAAATTAAAGAGGCATTCAATATCTAAATATAAATCGTTATCGTAACTATTTGTTTTTCTCGATGGATTTGTCAATCCATTTCTTAAATTTACACCAAAATTAATTACAAACAAACACCCGTATTTTAGGTAATAAAATTAGAATTATGAGAGCAAAAATAGTCGCAGGAAACTGGAAAATGAATAATGATAAGAAGGAAAGCAAGCAACTTATCAAAGATTTAAAAAAGGCAATCAAAAAAGACAACTTAGAAAATACCCGTGTACTAGTTGCTCCTACTTTTGTAAACTTGTCTTCTTCAATAAAAGCGGCAAAAGACTCTGAGGTTGAGGTAATTGCCCAAAATATGCACCAAGCAAAAAATGGGGCTTATACAGGAGAGATTTCTGCTCATATGCTGAAAGCTATCGGAATTAAAACGGTTATTTTAGGACACTCTGAAAGAAGAACTTATTTTAATGAAACAGATGCATCTTTAGCGGCAAAAGTAGATGCAACTTTAGAAAACAATTTAGAAACAATTTTTTGTTTTGGAGAATTATTAGAAGACAGAAAATCTGAGAATCATTTTAGCGTAGTGGAAAGTCAATTAAAAAATGCATTGTTTCATTTAGAAGCAGCTGCTTGGAAAAGTATTATTTTGGCGTACGAGCCAGTTTGGGCGATTGGTACTGGTGAAACAGCAAGTGCAGAGCAAGCTCAAGAAATGCATGCTTTTATAAGAAGTATCATAGAAAAAAAATACAACAAAGAAGTTGCAGACGCAGTTTCTATTTTATACGGCGGGAGTGTAAAGCCTGCAAACGCAGAAGAAATTTTTTCTAAACCCGATGTTGATGGTGGTTTAATTGGAGGAGCAGCTTTAAACGTAGCTGATTTTACAGGAATTATTAACGCTATTTAAGCATCGTATTTAAAGATATTTACAATAAATTTGCATCAAGGTTTTTAACTTTGATGCATTTTTTTTAGAATAAATTTATGGATAATATATATATAGAATATAACTTTACAGTTAATCCAAAAGAGCCAGCAATTGAAATTTTAATAGCAGAATTGGGAAGTGTGGGATTTGAGAGTTTCGTTGAAAATGAAAATGGAGTAACAGGTTATATTCAAAAAAAAGATTGGAATACTGCTATTCTTGAAGAGGTCTTTATTTTAAAGTCTGATGAATTTTCAATAGAATACAAACAGAATGAAGTGGCACAAACAAATTGGAATGCAGAATGGGAAAAAAATTTTCAGCCGATACAGGTTGATGATATTGTTAGTATTCGCGCTCCATTTCACGAAAATCCAAATTTAAAATATGACATAGTAATAGAACCAAAAATGAGTTTTGGTACCGGACATCATGAAACTACGCACATGATGGTACAGCATTTATTACAATTAGATTTAGAACATAAGAAAGTTTTAGATATGGGATGTGGAACCGGAATTTTAGCAATTTTTGCAGAAATGAAAGGAGCACAACCCATAGATGCAATAGACATAGATACTTGGTGTTATGAAAATTCTTTAGAAAATGTAGCACGTAATAATTGCGAACATATTTCAGTCTTTAAAGGGGATTCAGCTCTTTTAACAAATAGAAAGTATGAGGTAATCATAGCCAATATCAATAGAAATATATTGCTATCAGATATGGAAGTATATGCAAATTGTATTCAAGAAAAAGGCGTTTTATTATTAAGCGGTTTTTATCAAGAAGACATTTCCATTATAGACGCTGAAGTTTCTAAATACAACTTAAAATTAGAGACTTTTATTGAGAGAAATAATTGGGTTGCATTGAAATACAATAAGTTGTAATTTTGCGATGATGAGTGAAAAAGAAAAAATTAAAGAAGAAGTTGATGTCTTGGAACAAAAAGCACATCAACATGAAATTGTATTGCACAACGATGAAGTAAATACGTTTGACTTTGTAATTGAGTCATTGATTCGTGTTTGTGAACATACCTTAGAACAAGCTGAGCAATGCACTATTTTGGTTCACTACAAAGGAAAATGCACCGTTAAATCTGGAGAATACAAAGATTTAGAACCAAGGTGTTCTAAGTTGTTACAACTAGGTTTGTCGGCTGAATTGATTTAACTATGGAAACTATTTTTAAGTATTACGAATTCTCAGCTTTTTTTAAAGATCTATCAGATGCTTTTTCTGGAAACGAAATAAGTTATACCGAATTGAATGATACACATTTTCTGATTTTTGAAAAAAACAATACCTCTTACAACTTATATGTTTCTAAATATCTTCAAAAAAAGGATATTGGTGTTAAAAAACCAGAAATTTTAGAGAGTTTGGTGCAAAATTACGATAAAAGTATACCAGAACACCGCATTGCGATTAAACAATACTTGGATTGAGGTTTTTATTCCGCTATTCTTTTTTTAAGTCCATTAGTTCTTGTAAAATCCTTGTTATTTCCACATAATTTTTACTCAAATTTCTGCAAAATATTATATGTTGACCTGATTTCATTTCTAAAAGTTGTACTGATATTTCTACTAAAATAATTTAAAAACTGTTGAGAAGTATCTTGTTCGCTATTGGCAAAAGCTTCTTTCTTCTTTAATACAAACTTCAAAGGAGCCCCTGATTCGTCCCATGCATTGATGTAGTTTTTAATATTTCCAGTTAAAAAAGTAATTCCATGAATCTTTTTGGTCGATACCTGTGTTGATAAAAACTGATGGTCTAAATCCTTAGCAATATGCACGCTAATTTCATTAATCCTTGTTTTGTGATTAATGCTGTTTTTAGCCATTTTGCACCCAAAAAAACAAGAAATAGCTTCGAAACAGTATATTAAAACTTAATATATTGTATTTAACGTAGTTAAAAACCTACTTTAACATAATAAGATTTAGGACAAAAATGTTGTTTAAACTACTTTCACTATTTATGGTGATGCATAATTTCATTATAAATGGGTATTGACACTTATTGATTTATTACCTATTTTCATAACTTATATTTAACCCTAAAAATTATTAATTATGAAAAATGTATTAAAAACAGTATTTGTCCTTATATTCAGTTTAAGTTTATTTAACTGCAATGATAATAAAGAAATTGTTGTAGCTCCAGCAGTATCAGAAACTTCTGCAAATTTATTTGCACTGAAAACTTTTGAAATATTAGAATCATTAATTACTACAAATAAAATCCCCTCAGAAGATATAACTGCAACTATTAGTATAGATGAAAACGGGTATTTTAATTCTAAATTCTCTTTAAAGGGGAAAACACTTGAACAAGTTGAATTAGGTAATTTTGTAGCTAAATCTTTAATGAAGGATGTTGAATGTAGTAGTAAATGGACTTGCGGTAAAGCTATATATGCTTGTTTAGAAAATGGTGATGACGCCTTAATATCTGAAGGTGCTTGTGGTTCAAGTAGAACTTATTGTGTAACCTGTGTTTAAAATTAATAGAGAGCATTTAAAAAGCATTTTAAAATAGATATAAACACTTACTTCGGTAGGTGTTTTTTGTGTTTTACATGAATAGCTACTAAAGAATATGATCGTGATAATTAAATATATTTTTTTCATAATTTCTAAAATTTAAGTTTAGTTATAAGGGTTTGTTATTTTTCTTGTATTTGGATCTATGGTGGTTGCTAAATAATCTAAAGGATCTGCTTTTATTCCATTAACACTCGTTTTAATACGAACATGAGAAGTTGTGGAATTTTGTTCAATGGCATTCCCAAGATTTCCCGAAAGACCCTGGTATCCAATAATATCACCTGCTTTAATAATGCCCGAAGTCCTTCTGTTTTCTTGTAAGTGAAAATAAACCAACCGTATCGTTTTTCCATTCACTCTTGAGATGACACCCACATAGTACCCAGCTCCATCTAATTTCCCGTCTTTTGTTTGAATACCTTCTTTTGCGATCCCATCATAAGATGCGAATACTGGAGCGCCGTAAGGGTTTTTTAAATCTACACCATTATGTGTTTTTCTACTGGGATCTTATGGACTTTTACAAACAGAATATAAAGACAAACAAAACTCACGCCTTTTAGAAGTCCATGAAAAAATGATTGAAACATTTCAGATCCAAACAAAAGACATGTTTACTAGAAGCGTAGTTGATGCCAAAAAAACAGACTGGAAAAAATAAACCACGTTATCTAACATAGAAATGTTTTGGTTTGCCTATTTTGGTTTAATAGCTTCCGATTCTAATACGTTTTATTTTTTTTGTTTCATTTTCATAATAAAAACCTACATACATGTCGTATTTTTCAATATGTATTGACAGATGAGTTTCACTTTTTTTGCTATAACTCAAAGGGAAAATATTTTTTAGTTTTTCTATACTATCTCCTATTTTTATATCATGTTTTGTTAAACGATATTTATTTTTTGTTATTTCAAAATCATCTATCAAATTTTTTATAACATAAAAAACAGCTCCATCGTATTTATAGATGTACATATCCACCTCATCCATTTCGTTATATCCTTTTTCAATTTCAAGGGGAGTTCCAAAATTAGAGATTAACATAGACTTGTTTTCTCCAATAATAACAAGACCATTAATTGTTATTTCATCTCGGTTAATTGTGTTTTGTGCCATACAACTTAAAGAAGCAATAGTTAGAGTGATTAATAAAATTATATTTTTCACGGTTTTTAGTTTAATTGCAATCATTACTGATCGGGTTAAATTGATTATCAAATTTTGTAGTTAAAAAATCTAAAGGATTGATACTTTCCCATTTTGTGTTAAATACTTGTAAATGAATATGAGGAGTTACATTATCATTGGGTGGGTTTGCATTTCCCGTATTTCCGTTTAATCCGATAATATCTCCCGCTTTAATTCGATCCCCTATTTTCACGTGTACATCGTTTAGGTGATTGTATTTAATAAATACAGTTTCCCCGTTGATTCTTGTAGTTACAAGAATATAATTTCCTAAATAATGTCGTTTATATTCTCCTGGAGAAAAAAGATCTCTTATATCGGCTACTTTTCCATCATACATTGAAAAAGTGTTTGTATTTACTTCCGCCTTAATATCCAAACCATCATGATTTTTATCACCTTTTACACCTCTACAAGTTTCTCTCCAATCCTTTCGAGTACAACCGAATGTACCCCCTTTTTTTCCTGATTTTCCTGGTGAAGCAATTTCAACGTTTGCCACAGGATCACCCACACAAGGTTTTTTCACACACTTTCCAGTACTGTCTTCTACCATACCTTTAGGACACTCACATTTTTTTGATCTTACATTATAAATTTTACCACCATTACAGTAGTTATCAACACAATCTCCTGAAGCATTTTCTGTTAACCCTCCTATACACTCACATTTTTTTGAATCTTTATTATATACTGTCCCTTTTTTACAATTCTTAAGTATTGGCGAAGTAATTATAAGATCGTCATTATTATTATTATTTGAACTACCACTACCGCCAGCTCTACCGCCAGTTTCTGGATCTACATCATTACTTGTATCTCCTCCATTACTTGTATCTCCTCCATTATCAGACCCTACACCTCCACTAGAGACTGAACAAACCATTTCTACTTGAGTGTTTGCGCAACTACCACCTGCGAGATGAGGATAATCATAATAGCACCAAACTTCAAACCAACAAGCAACTTCCGTTTTTAGAGAAGAATTCTTTAGTAAAAGGTTGGAATTAAAATCAATTTCAGTTAGAACTCTAGTCCCTTCAAAATCATATGAATTGTGTTCTTTATAATGAGTTACTTTATTGTTTGGCAAATACTTAATTATAAATGATTTAGACTTATTTAAGCTATCTATTTCTATTATTAAATTATTAAAACCATCCTCTTCTGTAGTTTCGTTTTCCAGAAATAGAGTATATGTTGTTTTACCATTAAAAATAATTTTTTTTACTTTACTAGAATCAATATTTAAGTTTAATGAGTTATTTTTTTTTAACTTATTTTCTCTGCTATTAGAATTTAGTTTGTTTAAAATACTTTTAAAAATAGGATTGTTACTGTTGTTATTTATACTAAATTCTTCAACAATAATTTTGTTTAAATTTACTTCTTCTTTTTCAATATTAATAACTTCTTTCTCACAATTCCATAATGATATGGTAATTCCAAAGAATAGAATTCCAAGTTTTAAGAAATGTAACTTTCTTTTTTTCATAGCTAATAATTTTTAGGGGAAATATCTTTTTTTTAAGACTTTTCCGAGTTTGTATTTTTTTTTACATGGTTTCGATCCATATCACGGTATCCTTTTTGTTTTATTTCGGGTTCAACGTTTCACATAATCCGAAGCTTGGGAGGTGAACCCATTTTTGACCAATTTTTTTTATTTAAATCTACAAAGAATAGCAACGCATGTCAATCACTGAAAATGGGGTTTTTTTTGCGTCACGGAAAACAATGAGATGGAAATAATAATTTAAAAAAAAAAAGGATTTTAACCCATGTTTATAAGGGTTTGTTAGGGTTGTAAGCCTGCAACCTAATAACGAATAAAAAACCGGACCCCCCCCTTCTGACTAAGGGAAACCCGATTTAAATTCAAAAGGTTTTGTTTACCTATTGTGTTTTTTTATTGTTTTGTAAAATGAGTGTATGAAATACCAATTCCAGTATTATATTCTAAAATCATTTTTCTTTCCCCTAAACCATTTATAGCATATTCAGTTTCTTCTCCTACTTCAAAAAAATTGCTATTTACAGTTGTTAATTTTATAAATGGATGTTCTAATCCACTATCTGAAAATTCACTATCAATAATATAAGTAAATTTACCTATTATCTTCCCATCTAATTCCCATTTACATTCATTATTGGATGTGAAAATCCATTTATTAGTTATTTCATCACCAACTATCCAAGTTCCAATAATTAGTCGTTTTTTTTCTTGCACTAATGGCGATTGTGAAATAGTAAATCCGACAATGCTAATCAATAGCAAGATTCCTATTATTTTTGATGATGTTTTATTTATTATATTTTTCATAATATTTTGTTTTTTAATTACAGTTAATATGGTTTTTTGTATTATTAAATAATTGTTTTCTATGTGGTAATCCTTTTGTTCCTCCATTAATTTTTTTAGTAACTTCCTCGACTGTAGTTGTAGAAGTTATAGAATTTGAATTTACTTTATTCTCATAATACCACAAAGCACTAATTACAGCAATTTCTGTATCAGTAGCAAGTTACAACCTCAACCCAAAGAAAATCGGACTTCTTTTTGACTCAAGAAGCCCGATTTAAAAAGAAATGTTTTTGGTTTGTTTATTGTGTTAATGTTCTAAAAAGAAATATATTTAATTTCTGAAACTTTATCGTCCTTATCAATTTTGAATGACAAGCTAATACTTCCTGTGTCTTTATCTGTGAAATTAAAACTATTGTCTTCTTTATACGTGTTAAAAATAAAGTCCCTAAATTTACTTTTATGATCACCGATTTTTACAGATAACCCTTTTACATTCACAATTACCGATGAGTTTTTTACTCTTATGTATGTTAAATCGTAATTATTACCAGTATCAGTTTCATCTTCAAAGCCAAAAGAAATATCATTATTTATTATAAATTTAGCTAAAAAGGGAGCAGTATTGTTAGGTCTTTCCTGAGTATCACTTCCAAAAAAAGCTTTCATTTTGGTTAAATCACCTGATGCAATCATAATATCTCCTAAAGAAACATTATTAAATTTTATTCCATCAAACACTTCAGTACTATTTAGATAATTAAATTGAGCTTCACAGGAAATTCCTGCAAATAAAATGACTATTGTTAAAATTATATTTTTCATGATTTTATATTTTTTAAAATTAATAACAAGGGTTTATTACTTGACCTGTATTGGGGTCTATTTTTGTTTTAAAATGTTCTAATGGTTCGGTAGAAGCTCCGTTTTCCTGAGCTTTTACATGTACATGAGATGTTGTATTTTTCTTTTTAATACCCGCTTCTAAATTACCCGAAACACCTTGATATCCAATAATATCACCTGCTTTAACAGTCCCCGAAGCCCTTTTGTCTTTTTGCAAGTGAAAATAAACCAACCGTATCGTTTTTCCATTCACTCTTGAGATGACGCCCACATAGTACCCAGCTCCATCTAATTTTCCATTATCGTTTAGTTGTTTATCTTTTCTTGCGATCCCATCATAAGATGCGAATACTGGAGCGCCGTAAGGGTTTTTTAAATCTACACCATTATGCCACTTCCTTCCTCTTACTCCTTTACATTTATATTTTTCGTTAAATCTAGCGCAAGTATCGTGTAATGCACCCTGTATTCCCG
>Ga0228645_1000145_pt1 | contig 12417 bp, 14 predicted proteins | sample 57DmetaG_FD_190072 | JGI IMG/M metagenome (GOLD analysis project Ga0228645, IMG submission 190072) | Seawater microbial communities from Monterey Bay, California, United States - 57D | ecosystem: Environmental > Aquatic > Marine > Coastal | place: USA: California | collected 2016-11-06 | reverse complement strand
CTTTTTTAGCAGGCGTAATTCTATCTTCTCCATACAATATCATAGAATGACTAATATCTATCATTAAAATAGTACTCATTTGACTTTTATGAAGAGTTTCTTCTATTACTAAATCATTTTCTGTTAAATTAAATTTATCAATTCCATTGTTAATTTGTGCGTTTCTAATACTTTCTGTAATAGAAACTTTATCTAAAGAATCACCGAACTGATAGCCTCTAAAATCTCCTGTATGTTCATCTCCAATACCTGGAGATTTACTTTTATGATTTCCAACACCGCTCCTTTTTATAGATCCAAAAATATGATTTAACGCCTGTTGTCTGATGGCACGTTCAGTTTTAGGAGTAATTTTAGTTCCATTTAAACCATCTGCAGTTATTTCTTCTTTTATGAAGCCTTTCTTCTTTAAGTCTTCAATAAAATCATCAATGGTATAATTATCGTCTGTCAACTTATATTCTTTATCTAAAGAACGTAACCAATCTATAGCTTCGTCAAAATCTCCAGATGTATGTGTTATTAATTCTTTTAAAATTTCAAATAATTTTTCGAACGGAGATTGATTTTCTACTTCATAGGTTTTAAAGACAAAACCTTTTCTTTTATTTTTTTTCATCACTATAAAAATACGGCTTAATTAAATGCCTAAAAAAAAATTAACAAAGCTTTAATATATGGGTCAATTATCAGTCCTTGTAATGAAACAAAGAGGATAAAATAATTTTTATTTTTAAATTATCAAATTAGAAATTAATAATCTTATAAGTATTATCTATTGTAATCTATCATTGTATCTATTATAGTTCTTTATTTTTACAGTATGGCACGAATTTTAATAACAGGAGGAACCGGTTTGATTGGAAAAAGGCTAAAACAAATATTGATTGATAAAAATCATGATGTTATCGTTTTAAGTAGATCTCCAAAAAAAGAACATGAGTTTAAGTGGGATATTTCATCGAATTATATTGATGATCAAGCGCTTCAAAATACAGATTACATAATCCATCTAGCAGGTGCTGGAATTGCTGAAAAACGCTGGAAAACAAAAAGAAAATACCAAATTATTGACAGCAGGGTTGAGTCTGCTAACTTACTTTTTGAAAAAATTAATACTTTAAAAATTAATCTAAAGGGTTTTATTTCTGCTTCTGGAATTGGTTATTATGGTACAACAACCTCTGAAGTAGTTTTTGAAGAAACAGACAAAGTTGGTACTGATTTCCTGGCTTATGTTTGCCAAAAATGGGAACAAGCTGCAACTCAATTTTCGAAAAAGAATATCCCCGTAACAATTTTAAGAACTGGTATTGTTTTATCTGCAAAAGGTGGAGCATTGACTAAAATGAAAACTCCTATAATTTCACCTTTGGGTTCAGGTAAACAATACATGCCATGGATTCATATTGATGACTTATGCAATCTATATATTAAATCAGTAGAAGAAGAGTTAATAGGAATTTTTAATGCAGTAGCTCCCGAGCATCATACAAATAAGAGTTTCTCCAAAGCTTTGGCTAAAAGTTTTAAAAGGCCTTATTTAGGGATTGGGATTCCTAGTTTTTTATTACGATTTTTATTTGGAAAAATGGCTGTTATTCTTTTAGAAGGATCAAGAATTTCAGTAAAAAAAATCGAAAAGAACACTAATTTTTCTTTTGAATTTTCAACCCTATCAAAAGCTCTTCATAATCTAAAATAAGATCTTGAATATATAAATTTGCTATTGATTTCTAAAAATTAAAAAGTCGACACGATATTTAAAGTAACTTCACTCCAGGTTTTGGATACTCCATCAGCTCCTCTGTGAAGTTCTTTGCAAACCAAGTTTAGAGAGTTTAAAGCTTCTAAAGCATTCCACTTAGTAACGTTCATTTTACCATTTAGGTAGAAAGTATTCGCTTCAACACGAAATTCAAAAGGAACTTTTTCTGTAATTCCGTTCATCTTTATATTGGCATAACCGATAGAATCATTTTCAATTATAAGTTTTCCTGATAATAGCTTTGTATTGTCCATAATTCCAAAAAAGAACTTTTTAATTTTATAATCTCTACTTGAATTTTTTGTAAAAAGACTGCTTATTGGTATTGAAAACTCAGTATTATTTATAGCTTCTTTAATCGTATTTCCTTCACCTCCTGAAATAATATTTACCTTTTTAAACTGTCCACCAACGGGAACTTTTTCTGAAGTTTTATATGCTATAAAATTAATTTCATTTTTTGCTTTTTCTAAAGAAAAAGCTGCACGACTTTTTTCAACTTCAACTTTGATTTCATCTTTAGAATCAGTTTTTTTTTCTGATTTACATTCGGAAAAGCCTATAATTACAAATAATAATGATAAAACGATTACTCTTTTCATAAGATTATTTTTTAATATTTAAAATTGTATTTGCTAATTTAATATATTCTTTTTTGGCTTCCTCAGGTGGCATTCCTTTTAATTGCATCCAAGCATTAAACTTGAATGCACTTCGAACATTCCCGGCACTTTTAATAGAAAAATTATTTCCAAAATTTGCTTGTTTATTATACGCATAAAATTTTAGCATTATGTCTGGAGCTAGCGCTTTTCTTAATGTAGAAATTTTATAGAAAGCATCATTAAACTGAGTGTCTAGATGAGATTTCATAAAACTATTTTTGTGCAATTACTTGAATTCCTCCTTTAACTTTATCTCCTAGAGATACATTTAATTTTGTTCCGAGAGGAAGGAACAAATCTACTCTAGATCCAAATTTTATAAAACCGGCATCAGCACCTTGTAGGGTATTATCTCCCTCTTTTGCATAGTTCACTATTCTTTTTGCTAAAGCACCAGCAATTTGTCTATACAACACATCTCCAAAAGAATTATTGTGTATTACTATTGTTGTTCTTTCATTTTCTGTAGACGCTTTAGGGTGCCATGCAACTAAATATTTTCCAGGATGGTATTTACTATACTTTACAATTCCACTCATAGCATACCGAGTAACGTGCACGTTAATTGGTGACATGAAAATTGATACTTGTAATCTTTTGTCTTTAAAATATTCTGGTTCTTCAACTTCTTCAATAACCACAACTTTACCATCTACGGGAGCAACAAGTGCGTTATCATTAGGAGTAACTTTTCTTTTTGGATTTCTAAAGAATTGCAAAATAATTATTAAAAAGCCAATAATTAAAATTTGTATGGTTTTAACCAACCAAGGAATTTCAATTAATTTTTCTAGTAATAAAATACCACCAATAGACACTATTAATGCAATAAAAATTATTTTATATCCTTCTTTGTGGAAACGAATCATACTTAAATTATAAAATTAATAAACAAATATACAAATGGAGCTGCAAAAAACAAACTATCCAACCTATCTAGCATTCCACCATGACCTGGCATAATAGCTCCACTATCTTTAATATTGGCTTGTCTTTTAAATTTAGATTCTACTAGATCTCCAAGAGTTCCAATTACACTAATTATTACAGCTATAATCAACCAGTTTAGAGTCGTAAAATTGGTATTAAACTTACTAATAATAAAGGCAGATATTAATGAAAACAGCAAACCACCTATAAATCCTTCTTGTGTTTTTTTTGGTGAAACTGAAACAAATAATTTTCTTTTCCCAAAATTTTTCCCAACAAAGAAAGCAAAGCTATCATTGACCCAAATTAAAATTAGAAGAGAAATTATTAAATTTGGATTGTATGATCCTTTATAAATGGGTAAAAGGATTAAAAAAGTCATAGGAAAAATAAGATACCTAATTAATAAGCCCAACTTAGACCTTTCGTTAAGAAAAGTAATTTCTTTTTTAAAAAACAAAGAATAAATAAGAAATAGAGAAGAAATAATAGTAATTATTAAAATTACAACAACAGCATAACTTTGGGGTCTTTTCAACATTAAAAATAATGTTAAGCAAAAAAAAACATAGCCTATTAAACCTTTAAATTTTATAATCTTAGAGAATTCCCAAATAGTTAATAAGCCAAATAGAGAAGTTAAAACAATGTATGATTCTTTTGAAAAAAGAATGGCAAATAAAAATAATAAAACATACACAAGGCCGGAAAGAATTCTTCTTAAAAGGTTGCTCATATTATAAATCTTCTAATAGCAGCAAATATAAGTTTTTTGAGTTAGTGTTTCCTATGTTTAGGAGATTATCCTCATTTTTATTAACAGTATAGTTTTTTATGGCAGATATATTTGTTGGAAGATTTTCTTTGTAACGTTTTTTAATACCTGTTAAAGCTTGCCCCATAGATTTAACCATCTGACTTGTAGTAGCGTAAACTATAAAGTTTTGGGGCATTTCAGATAATTTTGTACTTTTTAATTGATTTGAAGAAAATAATATACTGCCATTATCTATAATTAAATGTTCGCAAAGTGAAAAAACCGGAATATTTTCATTAAATCCTACAAAATCTATTTCTTTTTTTTTAAAAAAAGAAGATAAACTATTATTTAAAAGAGAGACTTGACTCCAATTGTTTTCTTTTAATATGTTATCTAAGCTATTTGTAAGTTCTGTTTTGTTTGTACAATACAGAAACATCCCTCCTTTTGAAACAAAATTATGAACAAATACTTCGTCTATAGAAAGATTTTCTTCTTGATTTTCAAGTTTATTAGAATCTTCTTTAACAGAAAGATTAAATATTTTTTTTAAAAAACTCATTTAATTAAAGATATTAAATTATTCCTCAACACTATTTTTTTCTGAAGATGTATTTTCTTTTTCTTTAATTATTTTTTCATTGGTTTCATCAAAAGGCCTTTTTCCAAATATTTTTAGCAAGTCATCTTTAAAAATCACTTCCTTTTCCAATAGTAACTCAGCTAAAACTGTTAATTTGTCTTTATTCTTCCCTAACAATTCAATAGCTCTTTCATATTGTGCTTCAATCATTTTAGAAATTTCCTTATCTATTTTCTTTGCAGTTTCTTCACTGTAAGGTTTTACAAAAGAATCATTCCCAGAAGAATCATAGTAGGTAAGATTACCAACTTCTTCATTTAAACCGTATACAGTAACCATTGCTCTAGCTTGTTTAGTTACTTTTTCCAAATCACTCAAAGCGCCTGTAGAAATTTTGTTAAATATAATTTTTTCAGCAGCTCTTCCTCCAAGAGTCGCACACATTTCGTCTAACATTTGTTCTGTTTGTACAATCATTCTTTCTGCTGGCAAGTACCAAGCAGCACCCAGAGATTGTCCCCTTGGAACGATAGTTACCTTAACTAGCGGAGCAGCATGTTCTAACATCCAACTAATAGTTGCATGCCCTGCTTCATGGAAAGCAATAACTTCTTTTTCTTTTGGTGTAATAACTTTATTTTTCTTTTCTAAACCACCGACTATTCTATCTACAGCGTCTAAAAAGTCTTGATGATGAATTGCTTTTTTTCCATTCCTTGCAGCAATTAATGCAGATTCATTACACATGTTTGCAATATCTGCTCCAGAAAAACCAGGAGTTTGCTGAGCTAAAAAATCAATTTTAACGTCATTTGCTAATTTTAGCGGTTTTATATGTACTTCAAAAATTTCTTCTCTTTCATTAATATTAGGAAGATCTACATAAATTTGCCTATCAAATCTACCTGCACGCATTAGTGCATTGTCTAAAACATCTGCTCTATTGGTCGCTGCTATAACAATAACATTGGTATCTGTTCCAAAACCATCCATTTCTGTTAATAACTGGTTTAAGGTGTTTTCGCGTTCATCATTTCCACCCGTCATGTTATTTTTTCCACGAGCTCTTCCGATGGCATCAATTTCATCAATAAAAATAATTGAGGGTGACTTTTGAGCAGCCTGCTTAAACAAGTCTCTTACACGAGAGGCACCTACACCAACAAACATTTCTACAAAATCAGATCCTGATAAAGAGAAAAAAGGAACATCTGCTTCACCCGCAACAGCTTTTGCTAACAATGTTTTACCAGTTCCAGGAGGGCCAACTAATAACGCTCCTTTTGGTATTTTACCCCCTAAAGATGTATATTTTGCTGGGTTTTTTAAAAAATCTACAATTTCTTGAACTTCTTCTTTTGCTCCTTCTAAACCAGCAACATTTTCAAAAGTAGTTTTTACTTTTGTATCTTTATCAAACAGTTTAGCTTTTGATTTACCAATACTAAAAATTTGACCTCCAGCGCCAGTACCTCCACCTGACATTCTTCGCATAAAAAATAACCAAACTGCAATTAAAATAATGAAAGGTAAAAAACCTAGAATAGTATCTAAAAAACTAGTTCTATTTTCATTTTTTAAATCAAAGTCTAAATTACTTGACTGCCTTAAATTCTCTATATTATTTTCAAAATTTTGAAGATCTCCAAAATTATACTCAAATAAAGAAGACCCCTTAGAATAAAAAGCAGAATTTATCATCTTTTTATAACGGTCTTTATTTTGAGCTTCTTCTTTAATGAAAATTTGAGCTAAATTATTATTTAGTATTACAATTTTAGAGATATCATTCTCTCTTAAAATCTCATTAAACTCATTTTTAGAAATACTTTTAGTTGCTAAATCACCACTACCAAAAAACTGAAATGCCATGATTATAAGAAATATTACGGCATATATCCAATACGAATTAAACTTAAATTTAGGCATATTAGAATTAGTATCTTTTTTTGAATTATTCATTTATTTTTAAAATAAAAAATTAAACTGGATTTATCTCTGTGATCTTTGCGTCACCCCAAAGACTTTCTATATCATAATACTCGCGAACATGTTTCTGAAAAATATGAACAACTACGTTAACATAATCCATTAAAACCCATTCTGAGTTTGTTTGGCCTTCTATGTGCCAGGGTTTGTCTTTTAGTTCTTTACTAACTATTTTTTGAATAGAACCAGAAATTGCATTAACTTGTGTATTTGAATTACCAGAACAAATTATAAAATAATCGCAAACAGTATTCTCTATATCTCGTAAGTCTAATAATTGAATATGCTCTCCTTTAATGTCGTCAATCCCTTTAATGATTAAAGCAATTAAATCATCTGTACTTACTTGTTTTTTTGTCATTAACTTTTTTCTAATTTAATGCAAAGTTATTATTTTTTTGCGAGTATTTTGCTTATAATTACAGTACTTTACACTTTATTTAACAATTGGAAATAATCAAACTTAATGCCACCGATTCTACAAATTCTTTTTTAAAGAATTTGCTGCAAAATTCTACCCCAAGAAATTTTACTGTTGTAGTTACAACAAATCAAACAAAAGGAAGAGGTCAACTAGAAAAAAACTGGAATTCTGAACCACATAAAAACCTTACATTCAGTGTGTTTATATCATTTAAAAATTTAAAAATAATTCATCAAAAATATTTAAACTTCGCTATTTCCCAAGCTATTTATGATGTATTATTAGCTAAAAATTTATTTAAAATTCATATAAAATGGCCTAACGACATTCTGTCAGCAAACAAAAAAATTTGTGGGATTCTTATCGAAAACACTTTTTCTGGAAAAAATATAAAAAACGCTATTGTTGGAATTGGACTGAATGTTAATCAAGAAAAATTTCCAGAATTCATTAACAATGCTACTTCGTTAAAATTAGAAACTTCAATTGAGTTCGATTTAGACAAATTATTAAAAGATATTTTGATTGAACTCCAAAAGAAAATAAATTTATTAGAACTTCAAAAGTTTAAACTTTTAGAAGAAAATTACTTAAATGTTTTGTACAAAAAAAACATACCTTCGATGTTTAAGAATAATAATGGTGATATTTTCATAGGAATAATTTCAGGAATTTCTAATGACGGAAAACTTCAAATTAAAGTAGAGGACAGCTCTACTAAAGAATTCGGAATAAAAGAAGTTTCTTTTCTTTAAAGTAAGGCTATATTATCAGTAAGCGTATCTACAAATTTCGATAGTGGTTTTTTAATCATCATTGTCATCATCGGATTAAAATCACCATCAAATTGTAATTGAACTGTACTAGAATTTTCTGACACTTCCTCAATATTAGCAGCCAATGTGAAAGGCAACTTACTAATTGCAGCACCCAAAACAATAGTTGAATATTCTATTTTTTCTTTAAGAACTAATCTAATTTCTGGCATGCCTTTGAGTGCAAAAACAAAAGAATCTCCATCAACTTCAAATTTTTGAATATTTTCAGGCATTAAGTTTTCAAAATTTAATAATTCTGTAAAAAAAGTATAAATTTCTTTTGCAGATTTTTGCGTCGTTACTTTCGTTCCTTCAATGTTCATAGTTCTTATTTTTATTGTCTCCACTCACTCGGATTTCTTCTCCAATCACTCAATGTAACCAACTCTTTGTCAGATATATAATTACTATCTAAAGCTTGTTCTAAAAGATTTTCATAACTACTTAAAGTGGTAAGTCCAATATTTTTATCTTGAAAATTCTTAGTTGCTACATCAAATCCGTATGAAAAAATTGCCACCATCCCCTTTACAACAGCGCCAGCCTCTTTTAAAGCCTCTACTGCATTTAAGCTACTATTTCCTGTGCTGATTAAATCTTCAATCACAACAATCTTTTGGCCGCTTTCTAAATATCCTTCAATTTGATTTTTTCGACCATGCTTTTTAGGTTCTGGTCTCACATATATAAAAGGCACTCCCAATTCTTGAGCAACTAAAATACCAATGGCAATTGCACCTGTAGCTACGCCAGCGATAACATCTGGCTTGCCATGCTGTTGCTCTACTATTTTAGCAATTTCTTCTTTTAAAAAAACTCTAACGGCAGGATAAGATAATGTAATTCTATTATCGCAATATATTGGAGAATTCCAACCAGAAGCCCAAGTAAATGGGTCATTGGGACTTAATTTTATAGCTTTTATTTGCAGTAAAAGTTCAGCTGTTTTTTTTGCTGTATCTTTGTTTAATATCATATGGCAAATGTATAAAGTTTTTGTAAACGACAAACCAATTATTTTAACAGATTCTCTGCCTAAAGAAAATAAGTACCACGTTTACTTGTTTAAAAACTTGATTGTTTCCGAAATTTTAAAAAAACTCACCTCTAATTCTGTTAATGGTGTCCTCATATTCTGTGATAATTTAGAACGATCTAAAGAACTTTTTTTTAAAAATTTTAAAATAATTTCTGCAGCTGGTGGATTGGTTTTAAATCCTAAAAAAGAAGTATTACTTATATATAGAAATAATATTTGGGATTTACCTAAAGGATGGATTGAAAAAAATGAAAGTATCGAAACCGCTGCTATAAGAGAAGTTGAAGAAGAATGCGGAATTTTTAACTTAAAAATTATAAAACCTTTAACAACAACATACCATATTTATAACCAAAAGGGTTTTATGTTAAAACAAACTCATTGGTTCTTAATGACGTCTGATTACGAAAGAGAATTAGTTCCACAAATTGAAGAGGGAATTACTAAGGTTATCTTCAAAAATAAGAAAGCGACTAATGAAGCTTTAAAAAATTCATACGCCAATATTAAATTAGTTTATGATACTTATAGAGAAGGGTAATATTCAAAAAAACCTTCTATCTTTGCCGACTTGTAAAAAGCATTCAAATTATGACTGAATTTATTACCAAACGGGTTAAAAATATAAGAAATGACGTGTTATCAGGTATTACTGTTGCACTAGCATTAGTTCCTGAAGCAGTGGCATTTGCCTTTGTCGCAGGTGTTGATCCTCTTGTAGGTCTCTATGCCGCTTTTATGGTGGGCTTGATTACCTCCATTTTTGGAGGAAGACCAGGCATGATATCAGGAGCAACTGGGGCCCTTGCAGTTGTGATGGTTTCTTTAGTTTCTGAAGGAAATGCCATGGGTAATTCTGATGAGAATCTTGGTTTATATTACCTTTTTTTAACCGTAATTTTGATGGGAATTATACAAGTTTTAGCGGGTCTTTTTAAACTTGGAAAATTTGTGAGATTAATACCACATCCTGTAATGATGGGGTTTGTTAATGGTTTAGCAATTGTAATTTTCTTATCTCAATTAGGAATGTTTAAACAAACTGTTGGTGAAGAAAAAGTTTGGTTAGAAGGAACTTCTTTAGCGTACATGTTAGGTTTAGTAGGATTAACTATGCTAATTATGTGGAGTTTACCAAAAATAAGAGCAACAAAAAAGTTACCAGAGGCACTTGCTGCTATATTGGTAGTTAGTGGAATTGTAATTTTTTCAAATTTAGAGGTGGCAACAGTTGGATCTTTTATTAAAGATGGAGGTGGCGAAGGTTTAAAAGGAGGTTTTCCTATTCCTGTTTTAGAAACATTTTATAACATTCCTTTAAATTTCAAAACCCTACAATTTATTTTTCCTTACGCACTAATTCTTGCCGCTATTGGTTTAATTGAATCTTTAATGACCTTAAATTTAATTGATGATTTAACAGAAACTCGTGGAAATTCCAATAAAGAATGTGTTGCTCAAGGGAGTGCAAATATTCTTACAGGTTTGTTTGGTGGAATGGGGGGTTGTGCCATGATTGGGCAATCTATCATTAATATAAAAGGTGGTGGCCGCGGTCGTCTATCTGGAATTACTGCTGCAGTAATGCTATTAATGTTTATCCTTTTTGCATCTTCTTATATCGAACAAGTTCCTATCGCTGCACTAGTAGGTGTAATGTTTATGGTAGTTATTGGCACCTTTGCCTGGTCTAGTTTTAGAATCTTGAATAAAATACCTAAAACAGATATTTTTGTATTAATTTTAGTGTCTGCACTAACTGTAATTTTTGATCTGGCAATTGCTGTTATTTCTGGAGTCATAGTAAGTGCATTAGTATTTGCTTGGGAAAATGCCAGAAGAATCAGGGCAAGAAAACGTTTCAAAGAAGATGGAACCAAAATATACGAAATCTGGGGTCCTTTGTTCTTTGGAAGCATCTCTACCTTTAATGAAAAATTTGACATAAAAAATGATCCAGTAAGTGTAGAAATTGATTTTATTGAAGCTCGTATTTCTGATCACTCTGCAATTGAAGCCATCTTTGCTTTGGTTGAAAAATACCAAGCTGCAAATAAAAAAATTACACTAAAACATTTAAGTGAAGATTGTAAAGTTTTACTATACAAAGCAAGCCCCATTTTTAAAGATATAATTGAAGAAGCAATTGACGATCCAAGATATCATTTAGCTGCAAACCCCGAGGAATTCCCAAAGCCTTTGAGTGAGTATCAGTTATAGATAAATATTTAAATCCTGCTTATTAGCAGGATTTTTTTTGTAAAAACACATTTCATAAGGGTTCTGTCATAAAACTATTTTACACCAAGCCCTCATCAATCAGAGGTAACGTTCTATAACGTATCCCTGTAGCATTAAAAATGGCATTGCAAATTGCAGGGGCTATTACAGGAACACCTGGTTCACCAACACCTGTTGGTGGTTCATCCATTTTATCTATAATATCAATATGAATTTTAGGTGCATCTTTCATTCTTGTCATTGGGTAGTCATAGAAATTATGTTGCTCTACTGCTCCGTTTTTTGCAGAAACTTTCCCATATAAGGCAAGAGACATTCCAAAAATGGCAGCACCTTCTAATTGATTTTTAATATTGTCTTTATTTAGAGACAACCCACAATCTATGGTTGTCCATATATTTTCAATTTTTACTTTACCATTTTTCACAGAAACCTCAACTGCAGTTGATACATAACTATAAAAACTATAATGAAGAGCAATTCCAATACCGTGACTTTCAGGTAATTCTATTCCCCAATTAGCTTTTTGTGCTGTATTTTTCAACACTTCTTTCATTCTTTTTGTATTGTATGGAAATTTAGATTTTCCTTGAATAATTCGGTCTTTTCCGATTAAATCTAAATGAAATTGAAGAGGATCTATATTGGCTGCATTAGCCAATTCATCTACAAAAGAATTATTACCAAATCCACTATGAATATGAACTACAGATCGCATCCACCCAATTCTTAAATGTGATTCTGCTTTGGTATTTTCTAATCTAAAATTGTCTAATGCATAAGGATTGTTTGTAAAACCTTGCCCAAGTTCAAAACCAGATGCATAATCTGACAAAGGTTTAAAACTAGAAATAATTGAAGGAACCGCCACACGTTGCAACCAACCCGTAACTTTACCATTAGTGCTTAAAGAACCTTTTAAATACTGCACACTTGTTGCATGGTAAAAACTGTGTTGTATATCATCTTCACGCGTCCAAATTACTTGAACTGGTGCTTTTATTTTTTTTGATAAAGCAACCGCTTCCACCACAAAATCTGATTTAGATTTTCGTCCAAAACCGCCGCCTAAAAAAGTAACATTGATACTAATATTCTCTAACGGAATTTCAAAAAAGTGAGCCAATTCTGCTCTTGCAGTTTGCGGATCTTGAACCGGTGCCCAAACTTCAATTTCATCTTCTTTAAATCAAGCAGTAG
>Ga0228645_1000141_pt1 | contig 12482 bp, 11 predicted proteins | sample 57DmetaG_FD_190072 | JGI IMG/M metagenome (GOLD analysis project Ga0228645, IMG submission 190072) | Seawater microbial communities from Monterey Bay, California, United States - 57D | ecosystem: Environmental > Aquatic > Marine > Coastal | place: USA: California | collected 2016-11-06 | reverse complement strand
AATATAATACGCTTTTACTAATGTTAATATGATAAATATCCAATTTAAAGGACTTGTTCCTAAAATACTTGTAAGGTGTAAAGAAGGCGGTTTCACTATCCCTAAAGCAACCTCAACAGTTGTTATAAGTGTTAGCATTATTAAAACTATCCAAATTCTTTTTTTACTTGATTCGTGTGCGTGCGCCATTTTAATCTATTTTATAATTATACTAAGTAGAAGAATGTGAATACAAATACCCAAACTAAATCTACAAAGTGCCAATATAATCCAACTTTTTCTACCATTTCATAATGTCCTCTTCGTTCATAAGTCCCAATAATTACATTAAAGAAAACAATGATATTGATTATTATTCCTGAAAATACATGAAATCCATGAAATCCTGTTATAAAGAAAAAGAAATCAGCAAAAATAGTATTTCCATATTCATTTACTTCCAAATTAGCACCTTCAACAACGAGTTTTGTTTTCGATAATTGAGCAAGTCCTTCTTCTCTAGAAAGAATTACTTTTTGTTTGGTTTCAGGATCTATTAGCTCAGAACGTATTTGAATCTCTGAATTGGATTGATATGCTTCCTTAATTTGAGCAATAGAATAAGTAGAAATTGTTTCTTCTTTCTCAAACCACAAGCCATTGTATTTAGTATGTTGAACTCTTTCATCTGTTCTTTTATTAACAACAAAATCAGACAGTGCAATTTGATGACCCTCTTTTACAAATTGTAAAATTTTACCGTCTGTTGTTTTAACAGAACCATAAGAACCTGAAATAAAGTTTTTCCATTCCCACGCTTGAGAACCAACAAAAATAATTCCAAAAATAATAGTAGCAAACATGTACCAAGCGACCTTTTTTTGTTTCTTCTCATGACCAGCATCTACAGCTAACACCATTGTTACAGAAGAAACAATAAGAATAAATGTCATTAAAGCAACATAATACATGGGCGCATGAACACCATGTAAACCCGGAAAGTGAGTAAACACTTCGTCTGCAATTGGCCAAGAATCGATAAACTTAAATCGAGTTAATCCGTAAGCAGCTAAAAATCCTGAAAAAGTTAAAGCATCAGAAACGATAAAAAACCACATCATCATTTTACCATAACTTGCTCCAAATGGTTTTACTCCACCACCATTCCAAGTTTCTTTACTATCTGAGGGTATCGCAATATTTACTTCCATATATATATTCTGTTAAATCTTAGTTTGTGCGGCAAAAATAACTATTTTTCATCACCTAATAAAATAGAAAAAGAAAAATAGGTAAATCCATAGTATATCTACAAAATGCCAGAAAATTGCACCGAGTTCAAACCCTAGCATATTGTCTGATTTGTACTTGTATTTAAAATGATTATAAATAACAACTAAAAGTACGAGAACCCCTGCTAACAGGTGTAAAACATGTAAAAATGTAATCCCGATGATGAAAGAGGTAGACACTGTGCTTTCTGGTCCCGTGAAAAACAAACCGATACTTTTTAATTGATTAAAGCCAACATATTGTTGCCATACAAATCCAATTCCTAACAACAAAGTAGTAACAACAAATAATAACGATAATTGTCTTTTATTATTTTTTAAAAATTTCTGTGAAAAAAATAGCGATACACTACTTGCAACAATTAAAAAAGTACTTACATAAAATGCTTGAGGCAAATCAAAGGAGACCCAGTCATCTCTTTTCATACTTATTACGTATGCGCTTGTTAATCCTGCAAAAAACATGACCATACTAATCATTGAAACCCACAACATCGGTTTTGCTGATATTTTTTTAGCTGTTGTTAATTCTTCTTGTAATTGTTGTTCTCCTATCATTCTTAATGTAAAAATTTATCTGCTACATATATCATTTGTACGACAGTAATATATAAAACACTTGCTAACATTAGTTTTCTTGCATCAATATTATCTTCGCTTTTATGTAATTTTATTCCAAAATATAACATAAATACTCCTAGTAAGCCAACAATAATGGCTGTAAGTGGATGGATATAAAATGCTCCTGATAATTTTAAAACAGGGGCAATTGATACGATTATCATAACTAAAGTGTAAAAGATAATTTGCTTTACCGCACCTTTATCTTTTGCTCCCATTGGTAGCATATTAAAACCTGCTTTCTTATACTCTTCATATTGCAACCAACCAATCGCCCAGAAATGGGGAAACTGCCAGAAGAATTGAATAATAAATAAAAACCCTGCTTCTAACCCAAATTGATTTGTAGCTGCTACCCAACCTAACATAAATGGGATTGCTCCAGGGATTGCACCAACAAAAACAGCCAAAGGTGTTACCGGTTTTAAGGGTGTATAAACACTTGTGTATAAAAATATAGAAATGACACCAAACAAAGCTGTTTTGGGATTTATACTGTATAGAATTGAAATTCCAAGAAACGTAAATAAAAGAGCTATTGAAAGAGCTATATTAACAGACATTCTTCCTGTTGGCAATGGTCTATTCTGTGTGCGTTTCATAATCGCATCTGTATCTTTTTCTATAATTTGATTGAATGCATTTGACGCAGCAACCATAAAAAAGCCTCCCAAGGCCAAAAGAAAAAGTGTGGAATAATTAACAACGTCTACTGCCAATAAATATCCTGCTACAGAAGAAAACACCACACTTAAGGACAATCCAACTTTTGTAAGTTGTTTTATGTCTAAAAGAATCGTTTTCATTGATGTTTTATCGTCTGTAATTGCTGTTGTTTCCATTGTACAAAATACTTTTACAAAGATATTTGATAATTATGACTTTACCACATTTTTTAACTAGCTTTTGACTTGAAATTAAAAACACACTCAAAAAATTGAGTGGGAAAAATTGCTATGAAAAAGAAAATGTGATTTATTGATAAACCACATTACAAATATAAGTATAATCTTATATATTTTTGCAAAAAAAATTAAAAATCGAAATACCAATTAAACAAATCTGCTCTGACACCTATTGTAAACCATAAATTAGTTCCAGAAGTGAAACTTGGCAAAGAGTTTTCTATAGAAAAATTTCTATATGACAAACTAGCAAATAGGTTGGTATTATTCGCTGGATTTATTAAATAATTCGCCTGTAAATCTGCAATAAAAATATGAGCGGTATTTCCTTGAGCAATTTTGTTGCCTGAATCTGAAGGCCTATCTTCATAAGATTGATAAATATCTCCACCAAAACTTAAAGTTTGGTCTTCTAAATCAAAACCTTTTTTTCCTAAGATAATTTTAGCATTACCACTCCATCTATCTTTTTTATATCTTCCAATAGCAATTGCTTCCCAAAAGTTTGCTCCCCATAAATGTCCAAGTGGCTGGCTATAATTTCCATAATTTAAGATTGGAGATTTATGAGCAAAAGTATAAGGGCGCGCATAATTGTACTCAAATTGTAAAAATAAGTTTTCAACGTTAAAAGCATCAAAATATTTAATCCCTAATTGATAGGCAAACTTATGCCTCCAATCAGTCAAATCACTGAAGTTCCCAAAAGAAAACTCATCAACCATTAATTGCGAATACAGAGAAATATTGTCATTTAATTTATACTTACCCGTTAAACCAATTATTGCATTTCCTGCATCTTCACCTCTATTAAACTCTAAAGACCTGTAAAATATAATCGGATTAAAAAAACCTGCATCTATTCCATTTTCTCCTTTAGAAATAGCTGTTTCAAAAAAACCTAAATTTAATCTATTTGACACATTAACACTCAAATAATGGGCAGCTACATATTTTCTTGCATGCTCATTGGGATCTGAAATAGATCTTATTGATGGCTCTGTATTCCACATCCAAATATTAGTATATTGTATTTTCCAAATATCAACTTTCATTTTTAAATAAGTCGTTGGAGCAGAGACGTCAGATAAAATAAACGATCGATACCCATCACCAATAAAATTTTTACCATTTCCAAATTGAAATTGCATATATTTATTTGGAGTATAAGCTAAATACGCTTCTGCAACAGGGTAATCGTGAGAATTTATTTTATGACCCTTAGATTTTCCTCTACCAGGAACCAATCCTTCAGAATTTTTTGGTCTTACATTAGTTGCAGGATTAGTTATAAAACTGTTTACATACTCTGCAAACCGGCCTTGACTTTCATAATAGGTTGTAGAAAACGAAAAATTGCCACCGATTTCTCCATTAACATTTAAAATTCTAGAGTTATTATAGGTATAAGCTAAATTTGAATTATCTTTTCCAATTTGGACGTCAAATAAAAAATCTACTGTAAACCAATAATCATCCTTCTTTACTTGTAGTAAATGTTCATTCCAAACTTTATTCCCCAACCAAGTTTTTTTTGATGGTTTTAAAAACTTCTTTTTTTCTTCGCTTAAATTATAATACTTACTTATTTGACTGTATGTATATGGCTTAGAGGCTGAATGTGTTCCATTGGATTTATGTAAGGCAAACTCATAATCAACATAATTTTTATGCGTAAACGGAATATTTAATTTACTATGATGTTCTAAAAAAGTAGAATCTGCTAGCTTCTTTTTTTCTACAACATCAAATAAACTTTCTTTTTTAATTTCAATAAGTGTATCTGTATTAAAGGCACTAAAGGCATTATTTACAGAGAATTTAATTGGAAATTCAAACTTCATTTCTACTGCATGATTGTTGTACCAAGCGGGAGTAATTTTTGGGAAAACTGAAAAAACTCTTTGTACTTCTTTTCTAATTTCTTGATTCGGTGTATGAACATAAATCAATTTAAATTCTCCTTCTGATGTAACTTCAAAAATAATATTAACTGTTCCGCTATAATCTTCATTTTCAAGAATTCTTGGACTTTTAAATTTTGAAAAAAAATATTTTTTGGTGGTGGTATAAAAACAATCTTTTAAAGATTGAATTTCAGAGCCCTTACAGACATCAAATACCGGGTATCTCTCTTGTTGCGCAAAAAGTATTAAAGGAAATAATAAAACTACAAATACATGTTTTTTAATCATCCTCTAATTTATTAACTATATTATTTTTTAATTGATATGTTTGATTGCTTTCCTTACAAATTGCAGTGTTGTTTTCGTTAAATTCTAAAACATGTCCATATTCACTTACCCATCCTATTTGTTTTGAGGGATTTCCGACCACTAGTGCATAGGGTAAAACGTCTTTAGTCACCACACTTCCAGCACCTATAAAAGCGAACTCGCCGATAGTATTTCCACATATAATCGTTGCATTTGCACCAATACTTGCTCCTTTTTTTACTAGCGTTTTTTGATATTCAGTATTCCTCTTTACAGCACTTCTTGGATTTATTACATTGGTAAAAACCATAGAAGGTCCCAAAAAGACGTCATCTTCACAGATTACTCCTGTATAAATAGAAACATTATTTTGAACTTTAACATTTTTCCCTAAAATTACTTCCGGAGAAACGACCACATTTTGACCGATATTACATTGATTACCAATAATACAATTAGACATAATATGACTAAAGTGCCAGATTTTTGTCTCTTTTCCAATACTACAATTCTTAGCTATTACAGCCGTCTCATGTGCAAAATAGTCTTTCAAAATTAATCCCTTGAATTTAAGTTTATTTCTTCTCTAACAATTTCTTTAGAAGATGAAGTGCCAATTCTATCTACTCCTAACTACATCATCTTCAGAGCAGTTATATAATCTCTGACCCCACCTGATGCTTTTATTTTTAGGGGCTTTGCATTTTCTACTATTAACCTCATCGTTTCAAATGTCGCTCCATTTGATACATTATTTTTAGTTGTAAAGAACCCTGTTGATGACTTAACGAAAACTTTTTCTGAATTTTCTTCTCCAAAAACATTAAAAACAATGTTTTTGATCAATTGCGAAATTACAATTATTTCTTTGCTTGTTAATGCAGCAACTTCAATTATCCATTTTATAACTCTATTATTTACTAAACAAAGTTCAGTTCCTTTTAAAATTTCAGCCTTTACATATTCTAGATCTTTTCTTTTGAATGCTTCATAATTTACTATAAAATCTAATTCATCTACACCCAAACTTATTGCTTTTTGCGCATCTTTTAATTTTTTTTGAGTAGAGTCAGTTACCTCATGAAAACCAATAACTGTTCCTATAAGAATGCTTTTATCTAGTTTTTGAAGCATTTTTTGAACCAAAGGGATGTGTCTAGCTCTTATCATAATTAACTTATACTTATATAAAATTGCTTCATTTACTAAATGTACAACTTTTTGTTGATTTTCTTCTTATGAAAGATTGGCTTGAAATGCTGTTTTTAAATAGGTAGCATCCAAATATTGATTAATTTTCATATTACAAAAATAACAATTATTAAAACTATCCCATTTTAAATAAAAATTCGTTTTATTATACCATAAAAGGAATAGATAAAAAATAACGAACTTTTACAGTCTTATTATTCTACATACCTGATTTAAATATGGGAGTTTTTCTTATAATTCTATGTGTTTTTTTCTAGCTTTTTATGAGGTGCTCTTATTTTTATATCAATGATTTTTCCTTATTTATTAATTATAAATTCAGTTTTAATTTTATGTTTTCCGGAGTTCTTCCCATATGACCATATGCCGCAGTTTCAGAATAAATGGGCGTTCTTAATTTTAAACATTGTTCAATAAAATAAAAACGCAAGAATGTAATCCTAGTTTATTTTCCTGCTCTGCATTAAAATTATATTGAACAAATTACTTCATTTTTATATCAAAACTATTTTATTTTCTTCTTTTTCTTCAATTTCGATAAAAAAATCAATAGTCGTTTTAATACTATTATTTATTTTTAGAACTTCTTCAAAAAAATATTTTTTAGTTATTTCTACTCTGGTTTTAAAGCGACTTTACCTTCTCTTACAAAAAAGAATAGGATGATCTTAATTCAAAACTACCCCCTCATTAAAATCGCCTTCTAAGATAGCAACTGTTTTTGGCAGAGTTTGATATTCTAATTCAATTTAAAATAACAATAGAAAAATTAATACCAGTCATAACTGTGAGAGAATATTAGATGCCTTTTCTAAATATTTTATAGGCCTTTTATTTTCATATCTAAAAAATTAAATACTAAACCCAACGGACAAAAAAGATGCCACAAAAAAAAGCATCACAATCAAGTGATGCTTTTTATTATAGATTATCTAACCTAGGGAAGTTACACAATCAATAAACAATTAACTTTTTCTGGAGTTAACAATTCTCCCAAACATTAATCAAATTTAACATAAAATAAGGTTATGAAACATTGTTTTTGTGTAAATGGTTCTAAAAACTGTATGAATTGTAAAAAAAACAGAACAACTTGTGTTTTGTTGCAAAATAAAATGCCAAAAACACAAATATTATGTTATTTTTGATTAAACTGTTTTTTTTATGTTAATATCTGTCATTGTTGATGATGAACCAAAAGCAATACAAAGCTTATCCTGGGAGTTGTCAAACTTTAGTGATCAAATAAAAGTAATTGCTACTTTTAACAATCCTGAAAAAGCATTATTGTATTTAGTTGAAAATGACATTGACTGTCTTTTTTTAGATATAGAGATGCCAACTATGGATGGTTTTCAGTTTTTAAATAAACTTAAATCTCGAAATTTTGCTGTGATTATTACAACAGCATATAGTGAATATGCTATCAAGGCATTGAAAAAAGATGCACTAGATTATTTATTAAAACCTATAGATTCAGATGATCTAGAAGAAACTATTGCAAAAGTAAAAAAATACTGCTCTAACTCTTTATATTCGAATAAAATAGAAAAAGTATTATTACATTTTAATGAAAAATTAAACACTAAAAAAATTGCAATTAATACTGATGGAAAGTTAATTTTTTTAGAATCTAAAGAAATCCTTTTTATCGTTTCTGACGGCAATTACTCAACCTTTCATACTACAAATAATAAAAAAATTGTTGTTACTAAAAAACTGAAAGAAATAAATACTTTACTCCCAAATGAAATTTTTTATAGAATTCATAAATCCTATATTATTAACCTTACCAAAGTTAAAGAATTCTTAAAAACCGATGGCTATGTAATTATAGAAAACAACCATAAAATACCCGTTTCTCGTCAAAAGAAAAGTGAGTTTTTAGAAAAATTTTAATCTATGAAAACAAAAATATTTCCTTTTTTTCTTTTGTTTTTGAGTGTCTTTTCTTTTTCTCAAAAAAAAGAAGTGAATCTCCAAATAGAATATCTTATTGAAAATAAAATTTCCTCTCTCGACATTATTGATTCTATTCTTTTTGAAAAAAGAAAAGACAAGCCCCTTTTGGAATTGCTCATTAAAAAAAGTAAAGAAAATTCATATTTTAAAGGAGAATTATACGGCTACAATTCGCTGGGGAGACACTATCGTGATCTTTCACTTTTTGACAAATCAATTGATAAATACAAAAAAGCACTTGTAATCAGTAGAAAAACAAAAGACACAATATCTGAAGTAAAAACTTTAAATGCCATTGGTTCTGTTTACAGAAGGCAAGATGATGTTAGAAATGCTTTAAACTATCATCAAGAAGCGCTTGAAAGAGCTACTAATATTAAAAACCCTAGAATTAGTATAAAAAAAAGCATTAGCAACGCTCAAAATAGTATTGGTAACATCTATCTCTCTTTAAGGCAATATAAATTAGCCCTTAATGAATTTAAAAAGTCAATTGTAATACAAAGAAATCTTAACCATCAACTTGGACTTGCAATTAATTATAACAATATTGGAAATGCTCATGAAGAGTTGGGGAATTTAGATGCGGCTCTTAAAAACTATCATCTTTCTTTAAAATGCAATAACAACATTAACTCAAAACTTGGTAAAATCATCTGCGGTTATAGTATTGCCAATGTTTTAATTAAAAATAAAAAATATACGCAAGCATTAACTACTGTAGATACAGTTTTACAGTTAGCAATTAAAGAAAAAGATAAGTATTATCTTTCTTATACTTACAACACTCTGGGACTAGCTCAATTAAACTTAAATAAGTTGCGAGCTGCAAAAAAGAATTTAGAAACTGCTTTAAATATCGCAACTAAATTTAATATACATACCATTGTCGTTAAAGCAAATGAAAATCTATCTTTTCTATATGCTAAAAAAGAAAACTACCAAAAAGCTTATTTTTATTACAAAAAGGCAAAAGATGAAGACGCAAAAACCTTAAATGAACGCAATTTAGCTTATGTCAACGAATTAATAACAAAATACGATAAGCAACGAAGTGAGAATCAAATAAAAGATTTAGCAAAAAAAAATCAAATTGCTCAATTACAAATTACAAAAAACAGAACTTTATGGATTATTGCTTTTAGTGTTTTTATGTTAATTGCCGTTGTTGTGTTTTCTATTGATAAGCAAAAAGGATTGAAAAAGGAGAAAAAAGTTCTTGCATTAAAACAAGATGCTTTAAGAAGCCAAATGAATCCTCATTTTATGTTTAATGCTTTAAATTCTATTAAATTATATATTATAAAAAATAACCAAAAAAAGGCAACTTCTTACTTAAATAAGTTTTCAAAATTCATGCGAAAAATACTAGAAGCCTCTGACGTTCAGGAAACTACTTTAAAAGAAGAAATAGAAACAATGAAACTTTATATGAGTTTAGAAAATATTCGTTTTTCCAATGAAATAAACTTTAATGTTAAAACAGATTCTTCTATAAATTTAGAAACGATAAAAATACCCCCTCTTGTGCTTCAGCCTTTTTTAGAAAATTCTATTTGGCATGGTTTGTCTTCAAGTAAAAAGGCGAAAGAAATAACAATTTTTATTCATAAAATATCTTCGGAATATATTCAAATTAATATTGAAGACAACGGAATTGGCCGAAAAGCTTCTGGAAAAATAAAAGCTAAAAAATCTATCAATAGAAAATCTATTGGTATCAATTTAACTAAAGAAAGATTGGCAAATTTTGTTAAGAATAAAAATAATAATTATTCAGTTATTTATAACGATTTAGAGGATGAGAATAGGGATTCTTCAGGAACAAAAGTTGTTCTTAAACTCCCATTATCCTAGGTGCTTTTTAGCTACTTCTTCCAATTCATCATACCAATCTTGTCCAAATTTTCTTACTAAAGCTTGTTTTACAAACTTAAAAACTGGGACTTGTAATTCTTTTCCGAGAGAACAAGCATCATCACAAATTTCCCACTTGTGATAATTAACTGCAGAAAATTCGCTGTACTCTTTAACTCTTATTGGATATAAATGACATGAAATAGGTTTTTTCCATTCTATTTCTCCAGAATTATAAGCCTCTTCAATAGCACAAAGCGCAGTATTTTTTTCATCAAAAATTACATACGCACAATCTGCACCATGAATCAAAGGAGTTTCTAGTTCTCCCCATTCACTAGTAACCCAAGTCCCTTCTTTTTCAATAACATCGATACCTTCTTTTCTTAAAAAAGGCTTTACTTTCGGATAAATTTTTTCTAGTATTTCTGTCTCTTCTTTGTCCAAAGGGGCACCAGCTTCACCATCTACACAACAGGCACCTTTACAAGCAGATAAATTACAAACAAAATCTTTTTCAATAATATCCTCTGAAACGATCGTTTTCCCAAGTTGAAACATCTTACAAAAATAGTATTATTTTTTTCTTTAACTTTACTTTTGGGTAAACTAAGTTTTCTAATTTTACAAAAAAATAAAAATTTATGAATTTTAATTTTAAAGAGATTTTTACAGCTTTTATGATTTTATTTGCTGTGATAGATATTGTTGGAAATATTCCTATTATCATTGATTTAAGAAAAAAATTTGGTCGTATACAATCGGAAAAAGCTTCCTTAATTGCAGGCTTCATTATGATTATTTTTCTTTTTTTAGGGCAAAGTTTATTGAGCTTAATTGGGATTGATGTGAACTCTTTCGCTGTTGCTGGTTCGTTTATTTTATTTTTTATTGCCTTAGAAATGATATTGGGAATTACCTTGTACAAAGACAATGAAAATGCTGAGCCAATTACCGCTACAGTCTTTCCTTTGGCGTTCCCTTTAATTGCTGGACCAGGAAGTTTAACAACATTACTTTCTTTGAGATCAGAATTTTACATAGAAAATATTATTACTGCCGTTTTATTAAATGTTGTTTTTATTTACCTTGTTTTAAAAACATCTTCTAAAATTGAGCGAATTATCGGCGCAAATGGTATTCAGATTATTCGTAAAGTTTTTGGTGTAATTCTATTGGCAATATCCGTAAAATTATTCGCAGCTAATATTAAAATACTTTTTATTTAAATGAAATTTGATGTTCTTATTCTTGGCGGTGGAGTTTCTGGAATGCAATGTGCACTGGTTTTAGGGTCAGGACTCAGCAAGCCTTTTGCTATAAATAAAAAAGCTGGTATTATCATACACCAAAGAGCATCACAGCTTCAAAACGCTTTATTTAATAATGTTTTAGGGTTGCCTCCCGGAAAATTCGGTAGCGATATTTTAATAGAAGGGAAAAAACAACTTGCCGCTTTGTATCCAGAAGTTGCTCAAATAGAAAAGGAAAAAGTAATTGCTGTTGAAAATGATAAAGAAGGTTATCAAATTACTACAAATAAAAATACCTATTTTTCTAAAACAGTTGTCATCGCTTTGAACTATGCAAAACCTTTTTCTATAAAGGGCTTAGAGTCTTTTGTAATTCCTCATAAAAAAGCAAATCCAATCAAAGAGAGAATTCAATTAATTAATAAAGATCACCTAATACAAAAAGGGTTATACTGTTGTGGTACCATTGCGGGTTGTAGAAGTCAATTTGCTATTGCTGCTGGAAGTGGTGCAAGTGTTGCTACAGATATTCTAACACTTTGGAATAATGGAAATCATACAAAAGTTCATGATAAAAAACCAATATTTTAAAAATATCATTTTTTTCTCTTAATTATATTCTAACGAAATTGTAGTCGTGTAACCACCTGATTCAGTTACTACAATATTCCTTGGATATCCTTCTTGATTGTAATCATATAAAAAACTTGAAGTATCTGAGTAATTATCAGAACTATTATCGCAAACAGTTTTATTTTGAATACGTAATGCGTTATTGTAAAAACCAATTATTGGAGCATCTGTAAAACTTAATTCAAAAAAAACAAATAAAGAATTAGCACCGATGATATTTTTAAAAGGACTATTGTTGTTATCATAATCTAATGATGACGAATCTTCACAACCGCCATCCTGAGAAAATGAATCAACTATATTTCCTTGATTGTCTAATTCTAATTGAAAAATATATTCTCCTCCATCGTTTGAAAAACGATCAGTATCAGTTATTGAAACGGTACCATTTGAATTGTATGAAATAGATGATGTTGTTTTTTCACTACAATTACCATTGTAGTAATAATAACAATCCTCAACAACTGTTAATCTACCTTGAGAGTCATATTCTAAAGACCATGTATGTGAATTATCATAAGAATCATAAAAATCTGCCCTTAAAATTAAATC
>Ga0228645_1000135_pt1 | contig 12652 bp, 11 predicted proteins | sample 57DmetaG_FD_190072 | JGI IMG/M metagenome (GOLD analysis project Ga0228645, IMG submission 190072) | Seawater microbial communities from Monterey Bay, California, United States - 57D | ecosystem: Environmental > Aquatic > Marine > Coastal | place: USA: California | collected 2016-11-06 | reverse complement strand
AACAACTACCAACCACTGGTGATTCTGAAACTACGCGACAGACAATAGTGAATATAGAAGACCCGGTTGTTGATTCAATGTCTAGAGCTGTTGAAACTGGTATTAACAACAGCAAAGAGTCTGATGCTGAAGAATTAACAGGTAAAGATATTGTAGGAAATGACCCGGAACCTAAAAATAATCAATCATTATTATCCAAATCCGTCGGGACAATCAAAGACAATTTCAAAGCATCTCCGCTCGGTAAAGTTACCAATGCGGCTATCACTGGTGGTAAAGGTGTAACATCTGCTGCGCTTTCCGGGACTAAAAAACTAGCATCCGCGGCCATGTCGACCGGGTCTAATATTAAAGGCAAAGTCACCGGCAAAATTGACAGCATGACCCCATGGTATGTTCCTAAAGTCAGTACCATGGCGAAAATGTCAAAATCCCGGTTAGGGCGCAAAGGTTTGGCCATGGCCGGCGGTTACGCGCTGAAAAAAGCCAAAGACAAGGTTGGTACTGTTGCTAAAGACACATTATCCAAAGCTAAAGACAAAGGAAGTGACCTGGCTGGTAAAATTGGTGCCTCCGGAAGCAAACTCAAAGGCAAAGTAACTGACAAAATTGACAGCATGACCCCATGGTATGTCCCTAAAGTCAGTACCATGACGAAAATGTCCAAGAGTAGACTTGGCCGCAAAGGCTTGGCCATGGCTGGTGGCTACGCGATGAAGAAAGCTAAAGACAAGGTTGGTACTGTTGCTAAAGACACATTATCCAAAGGCGGTGAAATGGGATCAAAATTACTTTCCGGTACAAAAGCAATACCTGGTAAATCTAAAAGCTTTATGTCAACCGCCGGTAAACTTCTACCGGGTATGGGTATGCTAGGTTTACCAGCTGCTGGTATGCTCAGTATGTTTTCTGGTGGTGATAAGACACCATCTGTTCCAAAAGCTACTCCAGCAAAACCTAAAACCTGGTGGCAAAAAGCTAAAGAAAGTTTCATGAAAAAAACACCTGGAGAAGCTTCCCCTAGCGAAAATAAGCAATCAAGATTAGGTAGCATGGTAAAATCCGGATGGAATAAAACAAAGAGTTTGTTTGGATTTGGTGATGACAAGACCGAACAAACTAAACCTAGGTCTTCTTCCGGATTGGTTTCTCGTGGTATAGGAGGGTTGAAGAGTACCGGTGGTAAACTCAGAGACAAAGCGTATGGTAAAATTGATTCGATGACACCATGGTACATGCCCAAAGCGAGCACCATGGTTGGCATGTCAAAGACTAAACTTGGTCGCAAAGGTTTGAAGATCGCCGGTGGTTATGCACTCAACAAAGCCAAAGGCAAAATCAAAGACAAGGTAGGTACACTTAAAGACCGGGCAGGTGCTCTCAAAGACAAGCTGATACCTAGCAAGCCAATCACCAGGCCTATCGAGCCGAAATCTTGGTGGCAAAAACTCAAGGACAAAGCAGCTGACCGTCGAGAAACACGCCAAACAGCTGCTAAAGAACGTCGCGCGAAAATAGGTGGTATGTTTAAGTCCGGGTGGGATAAAACAAAAAGCTTTTTTGGTTATGGTAATGAGAAACCTATCGCGCAATCTAAACCTAAGACTAGCTCCGGACTGCTTGCCAAAGGTGTGGGTGGACTACGAAAAGCTGGTGGTAAGCTGAAAGACAAAGCGTATGGTAAAATTGATTCGATGACACCATGGTACATGCCCAAAGCGAGCACCATGGTTGGCATGTCAAAGACTAAACTTGGTCGCAAAGGTTTGAAAATAGCTGGTGGTTATGCACTCAACAAAGCCAAAGGCAAAATCAAAGACAAACTTGGTTCAGCTAAAGATCTTGTGGCCGCAAAAGGTAAATCACTTCTAACAAAATCTAAATCCGCATTTCAAGATCGAATCAAAAAACCAGTACCCGGGTCTAGATTATCCGGTTACATGGATCAAGCTAGTTCTTTATTAGGAACCGCGAAAGAAAAAACCACCTCCATGGGTAAAAAAGCTGCATCTAGTGTCAAAGGAGTCCCTGGGAAATTGAAAGCTGCTAAAGAGCAAATAAAACAAGATGGAATCAAAGGCACTTTAACTGATGCGGTCAAATCTTCTAGTGGGGTGGCCAAAGACATGTTGGCAAAGGCCAGTACATCTTCCATTGGCTCTGGGATACTCAAGGGTGCATCCACATTGAGAGAAAAAACTAAATCTGCCGGTGCGGCCATGATGAGAGGTGTTGAGAATTATGGTAAGGACAAATCTGAAGATGAAACTCCACCTAGTAACAACGCGGTGAGTACAACCAACAGCAGTAGCAACAGCACCACTGTGATCAACAAGTATGATACAGACACCATAAGTCGATGGCGGTCAAAATACATAGACGAGCAACACAAACCTGGTCATTACTCGTTGTATAGTTAATTTGTAAAATACAACTACAGATTAAATAATTAAATGGCAAAACCACCTTACAACTACATTTGGCACTTCGATTCTAGACCATTGGTAGGTGGGCAAGCCGCACCTAAGCTTATAGGTACAAACGGAACCGGTGCTATATTTTCAGATGGTATAGGCAAGGACATAGAACCGGACATGTCTAGCTACACCTACGTGAATGTGAGCAGACATTTCTCTTGGACGTTGAATGACGAACGTGACGAAGTGCCCCGTGTGATACTCAAAGAGATGGTCCAGGATCAAACTGCTTTGCTCACCCGGGCAAAATATTTTCTAGGTCAGTCTACAGAAATTGGAACTGCGTTAGGAGTGGCATTCAATGATGTGATGGACGCATACACAGGCCTGTACGAGGTGGACGACACCGGGTTTTACTACGACATACCCAGTTTACAAGGAGACTACCTCAAAACTGGTTCGAACAGTTTCCAGGCCGGTGCCGATGCTAGTGGAATGATCAAAGGAGCCGGTAACACCATTTCACAGATGCTAGGAGGAGCCAAGAGCAAGAAAGGTCGGGCTGCTTCCGGAATCGCCAGTCTGTTGGCTGACGCCCCTGACGCGATTGGTCAGTTCAGAGAAGCATTCACCGCTGCTGGTGGTGGTTATTACACCGAACAACCTAAATTCTATCAACACGGTCAAAATGCCAGAAGCTACCAGGTACAGTTTCCATTGTACAACACCGGAGATTATGATGACATGATAAGGAACTTTCAACTAGCTTTCATGCTAGTGTATCAAAATCTACCCAACAGAGACAGTAAACAGATAATCATGCCACCGTGTATATACGAAGTCACATTTCCTGGTGTAACATACTGCCCATATGCATACATGTCCAGTGTTGATGTTCAATTTCTAGGATCGCGCCGGGAGATACCACTAGCGATTCCATTTGACGATATAGACGAATTTAAAAATATACAGGTGACCATTCCAGAAGCGTACATGATAACTTTGAACATACAAGAGTTAGTAGGCAACACTAAAAACTTCATGTACTTTAATGTGGACCGACTAGTAACAACCGGGGTTGAAAATGTTGATGCTGCAACAGAGAGTGTGTCACCTTTACCCGAACAAATGGAATAACATGGACGCTCAAGGTGCATATCATAACGAAATATCTGAGTTGGAATCTATCAACGACGCCAGGTACGAGAACATATTCAAAATGTATATCAAAGATGATAAGTACATATACAACATACTAAGACAAGTCAACATCGACATGTCTACTGCAGACCCACAGACATTTGATCAAACTGTGATAAAATTTGACATGTCATGGACTGCCATAAGCTATCGGGTGTACAGCACTACAGAATTGTGGTGGTTGATTTACTTGTCCAACAAACACACCATAGACACTCCGCTTGATTTGGTACCTGGTGGTACCAAACTCAACATCATAAAACCACTGTATCTGAGAGACATAGTGGATGAAATAACCCAAACACTGCGACCTAGAGTATGATAAATCTACCAAGTTTTGGCAGTGATGAACAGCTCTCTGAATATGTAAACAAGTGGGCCAAGCGAAACACCGTGTCAGTAGACAACAGAGATCTGTTCTTTTGTATAGCTATAGACAACGGCAAACAACGAAGCTTGTTCAGCAAGAGTGGTATCGAAAATTTAGTCATTGAGGACGACATGTTCAGTTGGTACACAAAAGGTTACATAACATTGAAAGACAATGAAGATGCTTTGGAACGCGCACCTGGTCCGGACAAGCTACTGTCCATGTTACGTCTCAGCTCCGGTTACAAAGTGAGAGGAGACGGTCGCGACATAATTTCAATGAGTATCACCCCTAAAATAGACGCAGTGAAATCTCACATAGCCAAAGTATCCGGGATGGAAGCGCAACCAGACGATGATATTTACAAACTCGCTAATGAATTTGCTGTGTATGACATAAAACAAGAATACACAGAGAGTGGTGATCAATTGAAAACATTGTATTTTTGGGATTTGAGATATCAGTTGTTGTTGGAACGTAACGCGCATTACTCAACAAGTCTGGTCAAAAGCAAAACTGATCCAGCTTTTGACAAAAAACGTAGACATGTCAACAACGAGGATAGAAGCATTGACAGTGGCACCGCCATACAGGAATATATAAAACAGGTGTTAGAGGATCAAAAACCGGAATTTGATGATGAATGGGACAAAGGTGGGACCAAAGTTTTTTACTCTTCCCCGGCGCAGTACAAAGGAATCAACGATCTAGATTGGTTGATGGATCACCACGTGAGTGACTCATCAGCTGATAATGATTTTGGAGTGTTGAAATATGATAATTTCACTAAAAAATGGTCATTACAAGCCATTAGTAAGTATTTTGAAAAGGCGTTGGAGGGTGAAGAAGCTGGAGACTACCAATTCGATAAATTTCAAATATCATACCACGCTGGTGGGTTACCATCATGGTTGAGTTTCTTTGGAGCCAAGAACAAAGCACCTAAATACACGTTGAGTGACTTGAACAGTAAAAAGAAAAGCATGAAAGCTATAGGCCTACCGGCCCCTTTTGGTAAATTGAGTAGAAAAAACATGGTACTAGGTGAAGTGATGGAAATAGAGAAAGAAGATTGGAAATTTTCCGACCTGGCCGGACTGGATAATCAAACATTACTAACAACATATGCTGTTCATAGTTATAACATGAGTACTCATGAATTCAATGTGGATGTATACAACAATGAAATTCAAACAGTCACAGAAAATTTCCAAAAAAATTATATCGAGAAAAATTTCTTAGGAGATGGTAAACCAGCGGTTAGTTTCAACATAACACCAGGTAAGAAAAACCGCAAAGTCATGAACAACATGTACACATTGAGTAATGATGAGAAAATTAGAGCAGTCAAAGGTAGAAACCAATTATATAAAAATTTAATTTTTTTAAACAATGCTTGTAGCTTGGACATAAAAGGTGAAACTCACCGGCGCTCCGGTCGTTTCTTCAGTTTGGATCGACAAGGTTTTTATTTTGATAATGAATTTGATGAGAAGGTGCTAGGTCAATACCTCGTGGTGAATGTGAAACATAGGTTCGATGGGGAGACATACAAGAATGAAATACTAGGTGTCAAACCATATAGATATGCTGAACCGGAGTTTGAAGTTAAGAAAATAATTGAGTGATGGCTGAATTAACTACAAACCCGGAAATGACAGATGTAAATCTGTCCAACACTACAGACTTCGTAAAAGCTTTTACAGATTATAACGAACATATCAACAAATTCGCCAAAGAAGTCGCGATCGCGCAAATATTTAAATATACTGATGTGACTGTTGATCCGGTGACAGACAAAGCTAAATTCTTCGCTGAATTAACAAAAAATGAGCTGGAACTCAAAGACAGTCCACGTGGCAGCAAAGACAAAAAAGGAAAACCACCCTCTCCGGTGACAGACAGTACAATAGGATTTGACAAAGACGCTGGTACTGGTCTAGAGGATGAATTCCTAGCATATTGGATAGAGAAGTACCGAGTGTTGCACCCGGTAATTCAAAAAGAATGTGAAAAACTGCTACCTGGTTCCGCTAATGTATATTTCAAAGACATTAGTGAGAGCATAGGATGCTTGACAGAGGTGGATTTCATTGATGATGATCGTGTGTTACCGCTGTTTGACATTGGTGTAGACCAGTACGACCCGCCGATGGTGTACAACAGCAAATTGCATAACAAATTATGCACTAACACTCAATTGATAAATTTAAAAATGAGCAAGCTATTGAATGCAAACTCCCGGACAAATTTGATCAACATAATATCCGGACCGAACAGCCACAAACTAGAAAAGGATAGTAGTAAGGACTCTCATGGTAACAATTTGATTACAGATTTTGAACATCGGACCAGAATGAACAAACTGGTGACTGAACTAGTAACAACCTTACAAAAACAATATGAAGATTTGTGGAGATTGGTAGAATGGTTCAACACTCGAGAGAACAAAAGCTCTTACAAATTCAAAAAAGTGAAACTGGATGTTGAAGAGGTTAAGATCAATGTAGACATACTCAAGAACAAACTGTACAAGACTAAAAAAGAAGCTACAAACAATTGCGTGTTGAGTGTTGATTGCGAGGACAAGAAAACCAGAGTCGCTAGATTGGCAAAAGAAAAATCAGAAGATGAAGCGATGAAAGCCAAAAGAAAAGCTTCATTGCTGCAGAAAATCAAGGCGATGATGGGTCTTTAACCTCATCTACTTGCTCAACCTCTACATCGATAACATCACTCTCTTTCAACATTTTATTAAATATTTCTTCTCGGGTTCCCACTAACTTGACCATGTTGTTATCATCATTAATAACCTTTTTAGCCTCAATATCCATCTGTTTTATCTTCACCTGAGTTTCCACCCGTTGATTGCTAGTGTGCAATTTAGTTAAATTGTCTATGGCTGTACTGGTCGCTTTCAACAATTCCGCAAAACTACCAATATCTTCCGCGTTTGGTGCTGCAGCAACATATTGTTTCATTATCTGTAACACATCCACACTGTCTTTAATCAACGCGCTTTGGTTGTCAAGTATAAACTGTTCCAACTCTTGTTTGTCTAGACTCATTTTTTCCGCAACCGCGACTATCTCGTTGGTTTCACTCCCCCCGGTTTGCAACTGACTTATTAAATCTTGCACTCCATCAAACGGGTCTTCTTCCTGATCCACATCTTGTGTCATATATTTATTTACACCCAGCCTTGAAATAATACAATGTTTATACTATAATAAACACATGATTAAAGTAACAGTGAACGGAATAGACTATAAATTACAAGCAGACAAACTACAAATGTTACTGTCTTGGCTGCAACAACATGGAGCGATCGGGGTGTTGGAAAGTACCAACCCGAACTCTAAAGGAAAGACATTGATAAATGAATAACCCAGTATTAAAATTTAAAAAAACACATGATGCCGCGGTGCTACCCAAGGCAAACAACAGTAAACCGTATTTTGGTGACACTGGCTACGATTTAACCGCGGTTGAGAGTGCATGGCTACCACCAGGAACTAGTAAAGTTGTTGAAGTTGGATTGACTCTAGCAGATATCACACCAGGTTATTGGTTTAAAATCGAACCCAGAAGCGGGTTAGGGTTCAAAAACAGTATCCAACCACATCTAGGGGTGATCGACAATGGTTATCGCGGAGATTTGGGAGTAAAATTGTACAATTTTCATGAGACTAAAGACCTGCAAGTGAAACCCGGTGATAAAATCGCGCAAATCGTAGTGTACCCGTTGATCCAACCGGATTGTGAGTGGTCTGACGAGGTAACTGATTCTGATAGAGGAGCTAAAGGTTTTGGATCATCAGATAATTTAGGGTTACCACCATATAGTGAGCGTATACGTGATGTTTATACAGATACACCGGCATCACTAGATAATGTCACAAAACATGGATGGGCCACCCTAGCAGATCCAGAAATTACTAAATCTAAACCATCAAACTATTTTGATGATAAATTGTCCAATCCCGGGTTTGGTATTTTAAGAGAAAAACTAGCTTCCGGGGAATATATACCCAATCCCATGAAAATGGATGAAGGAGACCCGGACTACATAGAAAACCCTGACTATAACAAAGATGTTTGATAATTTATGGGTGGAAAAGTACCGTCCCGGTACATTGGATGAGATAGTGCTGAGTGAACAGAATATAAATGTATTCAAAAGCTTCAAACAAAAACTAGAGATACCTAATCTGCTGTTCATAGGCAACGCGGGTATAGGAAAGACTAGTCTGGCCAAGATCATAGTCAAAGACATCCTGAACGACCCACAGTACTTGTACATCAATGCCAGTGACGAGAATGGTATTGATACCATCCGATTAGCTGTTACAAATTTTGCTAAAACTAGGTCATTGTCTGCCAGTCTAAAAATTATCATCCTGGATGAAGTGGATGGTTTGACTATAGATGCACAACGCGCGTTGCGCAACACAATGGAGGAGTACAGTCAAACAACCAGGTTTATACTGACAGCCAACTACAAGCATCGAGTGATTCAACCACTACAATCCCGGTCACAGTCATTTGACTTGACACCACCTATCAATGGATGTGTCACTCGAGTAGTGAAGATATTGAAACAGGAAGATATCAACGTGTCTGAATCTCAAAAACCATTGATATCACAACTGATCAAGAACTATTATCCGGATTTGAGAAAAACTATAAATGAGCTACAGAAATGTTGTGTCAATGGTGAGTTAGAAATAGGTACATACACGAAACATACAGAGTTTATACATCAACTTTTCAAAACCATACAAGACGACAGTTTGAAAGCTAGAAAATTAGTGATTGAAAACGAACAATTGTTCAACAATGATTATACAAACCTATTGAAGCAGATGTTTGACTATATCATTGACACTCAACAATCAACAATTGAAACAAAGAAACAACTCTTGGTTATATCCGAACATCTGTACAGGTCAGCAATGGTGCTAGATCAAGAGATCAACTTTTACAGTTGTTGTATATCGTTGGAACAACTAGCTACTAGGTAGATAGTTCGAGGTGTATGTACCACCTTTTTGACCGGGAATGTTCTTGTCAGTCAACGTAAGTTCCGTGTCGCTCAACTTACAATCACCGTGATCAGTCTTGTTAGTCTGCTCCTCCGGTGAATCCGCGACTTCATCAGACTCCATCTTAACCGGTTCCGGTTTGATAGTGACACGCTCCGGACCTCTCCAGCTATCAGGTATAGGTGCAGCAGCTCGTTCTCCAGCTAATCCGAGAAATTCACATAAATTGGCCGGTAAAGTGACTTTAGAATTTTGACATTGAAAACCCGGTGCCAACTCTCTGGCAATAACAACATTAATCTTGTCCCCTTCACCACTTTCCCCATGCACTTCATCAACAAACAAGTTTAAATCACCATCATGTAACTCTCTGACGATCTCTTGTACATTCCCTGGCTGTGATTTGAACCAATTACTTGATATAATCTTTTCTGAAAATTTCACACGATCTCCAGGTGTGAGCCCACCGGTCCGTTCTCTATTATGTGGTATTCTAAACTGTGTAGACTCATTGGTTATTTGAAATCTATTCATTTCTCTTGTAAACGATTCATTAAATTTGCTGTTCATACTCTAATTATTTAGTCTAAATAACAGCATTTAACAGTTTCATCTTTATTGTTAATTGATGTTTGTAGATAAATAATGATATGGCGCTAAATGTCACAACGTTAAAACCAAAAAACACCGGCAACTCCAAATCCACCGGAACAACGACATACAATGATTTTAGTTACGAGTTCCGTATGGAAGAATCTGGTGGTGGTAACAAACTGTACAGCGAGTCACTATCAACAGACCTGGGTACATCTGAAGATTACAAAGCCATAAGCAACAGCCTGACGAACATATTCAACACTTCTGCTGGAGAGAAAATTTTGAACCCGGCTTTTGGAGCAGATTTGAAAAGGTACCTATTCGAACCTATTGATGAAACCACTGCCACTGTATTGGGTAATGTGATAGTGAAAGCTATAAAATTATATGAACCTCGTGTGACACTCAAGAATGTGAATGTTGTGGCGCGCCCGGATCAGAATGAATATGAGATAAATATACATCTGGTCATACCGGCCCTGAAAACAAACAAAGATTTTAATTACACTGGTACTCTAACCGAGACAGGGGTATCAACAAATTATTAACATGACAAATTACAGAGAAAATTCAGATCAAATAGAACTTTCATTACCTAAACAAGGATATGCTGCATTTGATGCCGCTGGTCTGAAAAATTTGATAATTGAAAGGCTCAACGCCAATCAAGTGTTTACAGATCAAAACTACGAGGGGAGTAACATAAATGCATTCATAGATGTTGTAAGTTATGCTTATCATGTGCTGTTGTTCTACTTAAATAACACCAGTAACGAGTCGCTGTTCACCGAGTCACAAATATATGAAAACATCAACCGTATTGTCAAGTCATTGGACTACAAACCAATAGGTACACAATCCCCGGTGTTGTCAATCACCGGATCTGCTAACTCTTCGCTTGTACCGGGTACATACACGCTCCCGCGATACTCATCAGTGTCAGTCAAAGGTGTTAAATATTGCTTCACATCAGATGTTACATTTGTGAAAACCATTGTAGAAGATCAACAACTCGATGAATTTTCTGGAGACGTACTGTTACATCAAGGTAATGTTGTTGAATATCCGGAATATACATCAACTGGTGAACCTAATGAGATTTTGACCCTTGTCCCGGAGGAGAATACATTCATTGACCATTTCAGTATTGATGTGTATGTACTAGAAGGTGGTGAAGGTGGCCAGTATCACAAGTACGAATCAACCGCGTCACAATTTTTCTCGAGACCAACCACCCGAGCAGTAGAAATCCGACAAAATGAAAACAAACGATACGAGATAAAATTTGGTAACAATGTGAATGGTAAACAACTACAGCAGGGTGATATAGTGTATGTTTATTATATCGTAACCGAAGGGGAATCTGGAGAGGTACAATCAAATGCTGCAGTCAACAAATCTGTTGTGACATATAAATCATCACAACTGGATAGTATTTTGGCTAGTAACAACGTGAAGGGAGATGGTGTCATATACATGAATCAATCACAATCAGACAACATATTGATCTCGAACAACGACCCTAGTACTAAATTTTACACAGGTGAAACTGTAGACGATATAAAAGAAAATGCCCCTAAAACTTTTTCTAGTCAATACAGACTCGTGAGCATCAACGATTATGAAAGTTATATAAAATCTAATTTCAGTAACTTCATAACAGATGTCAAAGCGTTGGACAATCAACAATACCTGGATACACATATAAAATATTACTATGACATGGGAATGAAATCTCCTGGATTAGAGTCTCGTGTGCTGACCAATCAGGTACAGTTCAGCACCAGCTGCAATTTTAACAACCTGTATATATATTGTGTACCTAGACTGGAACGGACCAACAGTCTCACGAAACGTGCCAATTACTTGACCTCCGCGCAAAAAGAATTGATATTGAATCGAATGTCCAACACCAAAACCATAACATGTGACCCTATAATAATGGATCCGGTGTACATGTCGGTGGATATAGGGGTTCGAGGTACTGATGAATTGTTGAACCATGAACAGTCAACAAAAACAAACATGTTGATAGTACAAGAGGACAACAGTCGAGTTAATAGTAACGATATAATACAAAAAGTTGTCACGATCATGCGGGAATACTTCAAACCCACCAGCGCTCGTGTCGGTATGATTTTAGATTTAACCACATTGAGTAATGAAATATTGTCTATCAAAGGTATAAACACATTTTACACATACCGCCCGGATCTAGGAGGTACATATGTGGAAGGGTTATCATTGATGATATGGAACTCTGTATATACTAGTGATGTGATACAAACAACACAAAATTACAGACTAGCACCATTTAAATTCCCATTTTTTGAACAGATAGAAACTCTTGGAACCAAAATAAGAGTAACCAGGAGCAGCAATGTAACCGCAATGCTGAACACATCTTCAGCAGACGCCACCATGGTATCCACCAGTGACATGATGTCTAGTAACGGGTCATACAACGACCCATCATCTAGCGGCTCGTCAACTAGTTCTAGCAGCTCAAATAACTATTAAAAATGTCTCTAACGGAACAGATTAGATATACTGTTTTATCAGATAACACAATATATACAAACTCGCTCACCCCGGTGAGCGCGGTCCCATGGAATGACAAATTCGATCCGGTAATATTTAAATCAATACCTATAACTTATGATCAGCAAAAGTTGATATGGGATTTTGGTGACGGTACCACATACACCGGTATATCTGCAGAACATGTATACAAATGGCCCGGGGATTATACTATCTCTTTAACCATGATTAACGACTCAGGTGAACCGGTGAAATCTACAGAAACATTTCAAGTCACTGTCGTGGATTTCCTACCAACACAGTTTGTTCTGAACAACATACCCGATGTTATAAACATACCCGCCGGTCAAACTGTAAATCCAATTTCAATACAATTTGTCCTGAGCTGGCAAAATTTTGATCTAGGGACGCGTGATGTTCCATTGGACCCATCAGGTCACCAACATTGGATGAATGAATCTACTGACCCGGGAAGTTGGATG
>Ga0228645_1000134_pt1 | contig 12744 bp, 8 predicted proteins | sample 57DmetaG_FD_190072 | JGI IMG/M metagenome (GOLD analysis project Ga0228645, IMG submission 190072) | Seawater microbial communities from Monterey Bay, California, United States - 57D | ecosystem: Environmental > Aquatic > Marine > Coastal | place: USA: California | collected 2016-11-06 | reverse complement strand
CAGAAGCTGAATTAATGGCACAAATTTCAAAAATAAAATAATTATGAATCAACCATTAGCCTATGTCCATCCACAAGCTAAAATTGCTAGAAACGTAGTCATAGAACCTTTTACTACTATTCATAACAATGTAACAATTGGCTCAGGAACTTGGATAGGTTCTAATGTTACAATAATGGAAGGTGCACGGATAGGTAAAAATTGTAGAATTTTCCCCGGTTCTGTCATTTCTGCAATTCCTCAGGATTTAAAATTTAATGATGAAGAAACTACGGTAGAAATTGGAGATAACGTTACCATTAGAGAATGTGTAACTATAAATAGAGGAACTACTGATAGAATGAAAACTGAAATCGGAAATAATTGTTTGATCATGTCTTATTGCCATGTTGCTCATGATTGTTATGTTGGAGATAATTGTATTTTTTCTAACAACACAACTTTGGCAGGACATGTTACAATTGGAAATAACGTTGTTTTAGCCGGTATGGTTGCAGTTCATCAATTTGCATCTGTTGGTAATCATGCATTTGTAACAGGAGGATCTCTGGTAAGAAAAGATGTTCCCCCATTTGTTAAATCTGCAAGAGAGCCTCTATCTTATGTTGGAATTAACTCTGTTGGCTTGAGAAGAAGAGGGTTTTCGACAGAAAAAATTAGAGAAATTCAGGATATCTATAGAATACTATTTCAAAAAAATTATAATAATACCCAAGCAATAGATATCATAGAGGCTGAAATGGAAGCTACTCCTGAACGGGATGAAATTATTCAGTTCATTAAAGATTCTCACAGAGGAATTATGAAAGGATATTATAAAACTAATTAAAAAATAAAATGGCATCAACATCAGATATTAGAAATGGATTGTGTATAAAATACAATAACGATATTTACAAAATAGTAGAGTTTTTACATGTTAAGCCAGGGAAAGGCCCTGCTTTTGTAAGAACAAAATTAAAAAGTGTTACAAACGGAAAAGTAATTGAAAATACGTTTCCTGCTGGAAGAAAAATTGAGGATATTCGTGTAGAGACTCATAAATTTCAATATTTATATAATGAAGGAGAAACGTATCATTTTATGAATGAAAAAGATTATTCTCAAATTCAATTAGAAAAATCTGTTTTAGATTCACCAGAATTAATGAAAGAAGGTGAAATTGTAACGATAATTATTAATTCTGAAGACGACATGCCTTTATCTGTAGATATGCCGGCCAGTGTTGTGCTAGAAGTTACGCATACAGAACCTGGAGTTAAAGGAAATACAGCTACAAACGCAACAAAACCTGCAACTGTAGAGAGTGGTGCAACAGTTAATGTTCCTTTATTTATCAATGAAGGCGATAAAATTAAAGTAGAAACTGCAAAAGGAACTTATCAAGAAAGAATAAAAGAATAAGCTTTCAAATATGAAATTCAAATCTGTTCAAACATTAGGAAATGTAGCAAATATCATAAACGCTACCTTCGTTGGAAGTTCAGATTTTGAAATCACAGGGATCAATGAAATACATGTCGTAGAAAAAGGAGATATCGTTTTTGTAGATCATCCTAAATACTATGACAAAGCTTTAAATTCTGCAGCAACAACAATTCTAATTAATAAAAAAGTTGAGTGTCCATTCGGTAAATCATTATTAATTTCTGAAGATCCTTTCCGTGATTTTAACAAATTAATTACATATTTCAATCCTTTTAATGCATCAAAAGAAAGTATTTCTAGCTCTGCAATTATTGGAGAAAATACAATAATTCAACCCAATGTATTTATTGGAAATCATGTAATCATTGGAAAAAATTGTATCATCCATCCAAATGTGACTATTTATGATCATTGTGTCATAGGTGATCATGTGACTCTTCATGCCAATTCTGTTCTAGGTGCTGATGCTTTCTACTACAAAAATAGGCCTGAAGGCTACGATAAATTAATCTCAGGAGGTAGAGTTGTTATCAAAGATTCAGTTGATATTGGAGCATCTTGTACAATCGATAGAGGAGTTAGTGGAGACACAACAATAGGAGAAGGAACAAAAATTGACAATCAAGTTCATGTTGGACATGATTCTATTATTGGCGAAAAATGTTTAATTGCCTCACAAACAGGTATTGCAGGTTGTGTTATAATTGAAGATGAGGTAACAATATGGGGTCAAGTGGGTACAAATAGTGGAATTACTATAGGAAAAGGAGCTGTTATTCTTGGGCAGACTGGTGTTACAAAATCTGTTGCAGGAGGAAAAAGTTATTTTGGTACACCGATATCAGAGTCAAGAGAAAAATTAAAAGAAATGGCAGAAATAAAACGTTTTTTAAAAGAAATAAAGAAATCTTAAAATACTTTTTTAAAAACAATCAATAAACTATTTTTGCTAGATAATAAAAAAAAATAAACCAATGAGTGTTTTAGTTAACAAAAATTCAAAAATTATTGTTCAAGGTTTTACTGGTAGTGAGGGTACATTTCATGCAGGTCAAATGATTGATTACGGAACGAATGTAGTTGGAGGTGTAACCCCAGGAAAAGGAGGTATAGAACATTTAGGAAAACCCGTTTTTAATACAGTAAAAGAATCTGTAGATAAAGCAGGAGCAGACACTTCAATTATATTTGTACCACCAGCTTTTGCTGCTGATGCAATTATGGAATCTGCTGATGCAGGTATTAAAGTAATTATTTGTATTACTGAAGGGATCCCAACTGCTGATATGGTCAAAGTAAAAGCATATATTGATACCAAGGATTGTAGATTAGTTGGCCCAAATTGTCCTGGAGTGATTACACCAGATGAAGCTAAAGTTGGTATTATGCCAGGATTTATCTTCAAAAAAGGGAAAGTAGGAATCGTTTCTAAATCAGGTACTTTAACCTATGAAGCTGCTGATCAAGTTGTAAAACAAGGCTACGGAATTACTACTGCAATTGGTATAGGTGGTGATCCAATTATTGGAACAACAACAAAAGAAGCTGTAGAATTATTAATGAATGATGATGAAACTGAAGCAATTGTTATGATTGGTGAAATTGGTGGAAATCTTGAAGCTGAAGCGGCACAATGGATTAAAACTGACGGAAATAGAAAACCAGTGGTTGGTTTTATAGCAGGTCAGACTGCACCTGCAGGAAGAACAATGGGGCATGCAGGAGCCATTGTTGGTGGAGCAGATGACACAGCACAAGCAAAGATGAAAATTTTAGCTGAAAAGGGAATTCATGTTGTGAGTTCTCCTGCTAAAATAGGTGAAATGATTGCAAAAGTCTTAAAATAAATGATAAATTTTTAATAATATTTTAAAATTTTAAATAAAATTAGTTTTAGATCCATTGAATTCGTAAATTCAATGGATTTATTATTTTAATCTTAAAATTTTTAATGTATGAAAAAAATTAAATTGCTATGTGTTAGTTTTTTTTTGGCAACAATAAGTTGTAATACTGACAACGAAAAAAGTTACAATACAACTTCAGAAAAAGATAAAAACGGATTCACCTATGAAATTGTAGAAAATGATCCTACAGGTTTACGATTGTATACTTTAGACAATGGCTTAAAAGTATATTTAAGTCAGAATTCTGATGAGCCAAAAATTCAAACTTATATCGCAGTTAGAGCTGGGTCTAATTACGATCCAAAAGAATCTACAGGTTTAGCGCATTATCTAGAACATATGGTTTTCAAAGGAACACATGAAATTGGAACAACAAATTGGGAAAAAGAAAAGTTATATCTAGATAAAATCTCTTCCTTGTATGAACAACACCGTTTAGAAAAAAATGCTGATCAGAAATTAGCACTTTATAAGAAAATTGATAAAGTTTCCTTAGAAGCATCAAATTATTCTATTGCTAATGAATATAATAAAATGACAGCTTCCCTTGGAGCAACAGGAACAAATGCATATACTTGGTTTGAACAAACTGTATACACAAATAAAATTCCTGCTAATGAATTTGAAAAATGGCTAACCTTAGAATCAGAGCGATTTAGCACCTTGGCTTTACGTTTATTTCACACAGAACTAGAAGCTGTTTTTGAAGAATTTAACCGAAGCCAAGATAATGATTATAGAAAGCGATATAAAGCAATGTTAGAGGGCTTATTTCCAAACCACCCATATGGTCAACAAACTACAATTGGTACAGCAGATCATTTAAAAAACCCTTCAATGATCCATATTCACAAGTACTTTAACAAATATTATGTTCCGAATAATATGGCGGTAATTTTAGTCGGAGATCTCGAATTTGATGCAACAATTAAAAAAGTGAATGATGCTTTTGGAAAGTTTGAAAGAAAAGAATTGACGCATCCAACATTACCAAAAGAAGAAAAAATTACGTCACCAGTGATTAAAGAAGTTTTTGGACCAACGTCTGAATCTATTTCCATAGCTTTCAGATCTATGGGCTTTAATACTGAAGAGGAAAAGTTAGTTACATTGTGCGATATGATTATGGCAAATGGAAATGCTGGTATTATTGATTTAAATTTAAATCAAAAACAATTAGTACAAAGAGCCAGTTGTTCTCCAACTTTTTTCAATGATTATGGATACCATTCTTTTACAGGCTCTCCTAAATCTGGGCAATCTCTAGATGAAGTTAAATATTTATTATTAATTCAGATAGAGAAGTTAAAAAAGGGTGAATTTGAAGAATGGATGATTGAAGCTGTTGTTAACGACTTAAAATTGAGTCAAACCAGGCGATATGAAAACAATTCAGCGTTAGCAGATACATATGTAAATGCCTTTATTTACAATCAAAAATGGTCGGAAAGAATTGAGTTTTTAGATGATCTAAAAAAAATTTCAAAAGAACAATTAGTCAGTTTTGCAAATAATTTTTATCGAGATAATTATGTAGTTACTTATAAGAGAAAAGGAGAAGATAAAAATATTGTAAAAGTTGCAAATCCTGAAATTACGCCTGTAAAATTAAATAGAGAAAAAAGTTCCGAATATATCCAAGTCTTTAACAAAATACAATCTGACCCGTTACAGCCTAAGTTTATTGACTACAAAACAGCAATTAAAGAAATGAAAACAGATAATGGGATTACATTTTCTTATGTCTTAAATGAAAAAAACGACTTATTCGATATGAATATCATTTTTGATATGGGACGCGATAATGATAAAAAATTATCTTTAGCGGCTCGTTATTTTGAATACATTGGTACAAACAAATACACAAATCAAGAACTTAAAAAAGAGTTTTATAAATTAGGAATTTCTTATTATGTTTTCACTGCAAGCGATAAAACATATATAGGTTTAGATGGGTTAAAAGAAAATTTACCAAAAGGATTAGAATTATTAGAACACCTTTGGGATAACGCAAAAGCAGATAAAGATGCCTATAATAAATATGTTGAAAAAATTTATAAAGGTCGTCAAGACGGAAAAACCCAAAAAAGAAACATTCTTTGGAATGGGTTAAAGAGCTATGGAAAATATGGTGAAGATTCTCCCCTCAGAGATATTATGCAAATAGATGAATTAAAAGCTATAAATCCAGAAGAATTAGTTTCGTTGATAAAAGACATGAAGAATTACAAACAACGTATTTTCTATTATGGTAAGGAAGTAGAATCAGTAGTTTCATCCTTAAATACATTTCATAAAGTGAATGGAAATTTGAAAGAATATCCTGTTGCAAAAGAATATAAAGAACAAGAAACTGGAGGAAATGTATTTTTCACGAATTACGACATGGTTCAAACTGAATTGATGTTTTTAGCAAAAGGGGAACCTTTTAACCCAAAAAATATGGCGGCCTCTGCATTATTTAACACTTATTTTGGAAGTGGTTTATCATCAATAGTTTTTCAAGAAATAAGAGAATCTAAATCTTTAGCCTATTCTGCTTTTGCTTCTTATCAGGAAGCTTCTAAAAAAGATTCGCCAAATCATGTTGTGGCTTATGTAGGTACTCAAGCTAATAAACTAGAACAAGCTGTAGATGCAATGATGGAATTAATAAATGATATGCCAGAAGTAGAAAAGCAATTTAAAGCAGCAAAAGAAGCAACACTAAAAAAAATAGCAGCAAAAAGAATTACAAAAGATAATATTTTCTGGTCTTATGAAAGATTACAAAAATTAGGAATTAAGAATGATAATAGAGAGGAGATGTACAATACTATTAAGGAAATGACTATGGAAGATTTAAAAGCATTTTTCAATAAAAATATTAAAGGAGCGTCTTATAATGTAATGGTTATTGGTAATAAAAAAGATTTAAATATTGAGTCATTAAAGAAGTTGGGGAAAATAAAAGAATTAGAGATCGATTATTTATTCAATTATGTCAATAAAATGGAAGTAAAACAATAATAAATTCTATTAAATACAGAAGTTATTTTACTATATTTGCCGGGTTTAAAGACAATCAAATAATATGAAATTATTAGAAAATAAATTAGCAATTATCACTGGTGCTACTAGAGGAATTGGACGTGGAATTGCGGTTGAATTTGCCAAGCAAGGTGCCAATATTGCTTTTACCTTCAGCTCTTCTATAGATGCAGCAACTGCTTTAGAGAAAGAATTGACAGATATAGGTGTAAAAGCTAAAGGATATCAATCAAATGCAGCAGATTTTGATGCAGCCCAAGAATTAGCAAAAGAGGTTTTAAAAGAATTTGGAACTATTGATATTTTAGTAAATAATGCAGGAATTACAAAAGATAATTTATTAATGCGTATTACTGAAGAAGATTTTGATAAGGTGATAGAAGTAAACTTAAAATCTGTATTTAATTTAACCAAGGCCGTAATTCGTCCTATGATGAAACAACGAACGGGTTCTATTATTAATATGAGTTCTGTAGTGGGTTTGAAAGGAAATGCAGGTCAAAGCAATTATGCAGCATCAAAAGCCGGTATTGTAGGGTTCTCTAAATCTGTTGCCTTAGAATTGGGTTCTAGAAATATTAGAAGTAATGTAGTGGCTCCAGGATTTATAGAAACTGAAATGACTGCCAAACTAGATGAAGCAACGGTTCAAAACTGGAGAGATGGAATCCCTCTAAAAAGAGGAGGTCAACCCATAGATATTGCGAATGCATGCTTATTTTTAGCCTCTGATATGAGCTCTTATATTACAGGTCAAACTTTATCTGTAGATGGAGGAATGCTCACCTAGTATAGTATAAATCGAACAATGTTCAAAAAAATAACAAACTTTTGAATCATACGCTTGACATTTGTTTTTATTTGCTTTAATAAAATATTTTGCATGCTACCGTATTTTTAATGGTTTTATAAAAAATACTGTTATTAAACTTTTTACAATTAATTGCAAAATAAAACTAATTAGAAATAGGTTTTTAAATATGATTACAGTCGTAAAATTAAAACTACTAACTCTTCCTACAAATATTAAAAATGGATGTGGTTCACAAATAAGTATGTGATAAAATTAATCAAGAACTTCAATTAGTAGTTTTCCAGAAACAATATTATTATTAATATCAACTCCAATAAAATTTCCTCTTGATTCTTCTTCTTGATTTGTGAAATTTAATACATTGAGATAAATAGATACTTTTTGTAAATGAAACATTCCTGAAATAGAAAAATCGAAATTCAATATTTGTCCATTATTTATCACAAAAACTTTGTCATCTTCGATGATGATAAAATTGTTTAAACTAATTATATTAAAATGATATTTCTCAACTTTTATTTTTATTTCAAAAATATTTTCATCTATTTCAAAAAAAAAAGAATAGTTACCATAGGAATTCATTAATACCTTTGCATAGGGGCTTTTCTTTGAAAACATTAAAGGGTTTTTTCTGATATTACTTTCAACTACAATTCTATCCTTGTTTAATTCTTGACAAATAATGGCGTCAAAAGAAGGATCATTTACCTCGATATCAATTTCAGCCTTTGAATCAAATTTTTTTAAGATTATTTTTCCCGCAATTGCTCGGTCATATTTATCAAAACCTGAATAAGTACCAATTAAGTAGTGCCTTTCACTAGGAGAGGATTTTCCAATAAAAAATATAAATTTTCCACCTTCATTCTTTTTAGATCCAACAAAATATTTAGTATCAAAATGAACAAAATCTTCGCTATGACTTATAGTACCAAAAAAAGTATAAACCCCGTTTTCTTGATTTTCATGATTATAAAAATATTTTATTTCAATAGTTTTCCAACCATTATATATAATTACTTGTCCTTTAATCATTTTATTATCTTCTCCATAATAATAACAGACATAATAATCATCATCAATGGTTTCTATATTATTAAGTAATACCAATTGTTTATTTTTTTCTTCTAACGTAAACAATTCACTTTCAATAAAATCGAACACATTTTTATATCCTAAATATTTAAAAAACAACGAACGATACACTCTGTTAATTTTTATGATTGGTTTCCCTGTAGTTGCTTCTCGATACTTATTATAAAGATATTTACCATTCACATACCCTTTTAAAAGAGTCTCGAGTTCACCCTTTAAATTTGGTTTATCTGAATCATAATTTCCAAAACCATATAATTGAGAATCCTTGTATTTAAAAGGGAGGTGTGAAGATTTAAATTTGCTGATTATGCTATTTAACATAGTCATGAATACTTGCTTTGTTAATAACAAGGTGTGGTTTGTTTCTTGCTTAAATGTATTTTCCATTGCTTTCCTAATTACATCCGAATAAATACTAATTTGAATATAAATATACGGAAAAATATTACATATAATGTAAAAAAAATACATTTATAGTGTTATATCATTTAAAAAAGTATGTAAAATTAGTAAAAAAATACATAATTCTTAATAAATCTTAATAAATCTTAATATGCTACTTAAACCAAAGTAATCAGTCTGTAACAAAAGATGGATATTTAAAATAAATATTGTTTATGACAAAGAAAATTAATGACAGATTGTACTACTTACAATTTATCAATTTAACTCTTAATATTAATTTTAAAAACACCTAATTATGAAACAAAAAAATGTTTACTTTAAACAAACACGTATTGTTGAACCTCAATTTTTATTTCTCTTTTTTTTACTCATTATTTTTGCTAATAGTACTATAAAATCTCAGGGATTAACTGACAAATGTTTTAAAAATAGTTTTGGTTCTCACGCATTAATCACTCAACACAATACTGAAACCGGGAATTTTGAAGGATTTTATGCCTCCTCTACAGGGTCTGTTGGAGTCTATAGAATTATAGGTAAAACGCCAGCAGAGCCAAGTCTAGATACTTACTTTCCTGTTACTTTCACTATTGGTTGGGGAACACTTAAAAATAAACCTAATGATCCATCGCAATATTGGAGCTCATCGATGACAGGAAATTATTATCCCCATAAAAAGAAACTAAATTTACTGAATGTTATTTCTGCACCAGGACCCTTTGATGCTGTGAGTATATTTAATCCAGGAAACCTTCCACAATCACAATCATTTACTACTTTTCCAAGAGATTCTTGTAACTATTTTCCTCATAAAGCACCGATAGAACCATCAGGACAAGGGAGTTCAAAAGATCAACAATATAAAAATTTATTGCTTGGAGAATGGAAAGTAGATCCTCAAAACAGTTATGGTCTTATTAGTAAATTAGTGATTACAGGTATAACTCCAAGAGGAAATAGTTTTCCAGAGATTAGGTACTATGAAGTTGTAGGAAATTTTAGCTTGTCAACAGGTGAAAACATCCCTTTTACTGGAATTGCAAGTCCTTATATACGTAAAAAAAAAGAGACTGATTTTTCTTTTGCAATATCTCTTGTTGGAACTGTAGAAAAAACAAAAGCACAACCTACCACTTACAACATTTCTTTATCAGGGTTTTCTTCCGGAGATAGTTCTCAGAGTATCAATATGTTTTTAACAAAATCTAAAGAAGAGGAAAGTATATATAGAATTGAAACTAACGAAATTTCAACTGGAGAAATATTTAAAAAAACAATCAAATGAAAAATACAATCACTTATTCGCTAATTATCTTACTTCAATGCTTAATATATGGGCAAGATAAAAAAATCAATTTGGTTGGTACATGGTCTACCGATGATCAAAGCCAAACAATTACAATAGATTCATTATTAAATGGAACATATATAAAAAAATCAAATGGTAGAACTATAACATTAAATTTAATCGCCAATGAATTGCCTAATTACATCTCAATAGATAGTCTAAAAGCCACCGCAGTTTCAATTAGTTTAATGAATGTACCCGGAGAATATCCTGTATATTCTACAATGACAGGTCAGGCATATGTGAAAAATCAAAAACAACTAATACTTCAAGTATTCCATGTTTTAAAAACAAATCAAGATCCTTTTGAAGACGACTTAAATAGAGGTGAAACACTATTTTTTACAAAAATAGATGATACCCCACCCTTAGTAATTGATCATGATGAATCAGCATTAGAAATTTTATCAGATAATTCAAGAGATCATTTAATAGGACCTTGGCTTGATTCTAATGAGCTCCCCGGTTTAAATATTGTTTATATAAAGAAGAATAATATTTCTGCAACATATAATTATCGTGATCCAAATACGAAAGAAGAATTACTTATCAAACTAAAAGGATATATTCAGCAGCAATCAATAAACAAAAATTATTGTTTTTCACTTTCAGGAATTTCTCATTCTTTTGCTACAACAACAAAAGATAAAGTTATCAAAGTTAATTCTTTTAGTATGTCATTAGTTGGGGAAATTATAGAAGACAATGATGGTAACTTCAGGATGAAATCTTCCATGAATCTTGCACATGCTTATGGTAAAAAGGTCAATTATTCTGCAGTTCGTTCTAAAGGAGCTTACTTTACTAAATCTAAAAACAGCAATTTTGCATACCAGCAGATTCAAAACTCTATGGAGAGACTCCCTTTTACCAATAACGGTGCAACTAACTGGTTTTCTGATATGAAAATAGGGAGTACTCAAATTCTTAAAATGGCCATAGATACTGGTGGAAACTTTGATTGGGTAAATTCTACTCAATGCACAGAAAATACTTGCACAAAATATAACCATTCTCAATTTGATACTATCAGCACCAGTTTTAAAATGATAGATAGAACTATTACTAAACATGATTGGGGACCATGGGGAAGTTCTGAGGCTAATTTAGGGTTTGATTTGGTAAAAATAGATCCAACAAAGAAGGCTTTTCCTAAAGAGATCAATCTAATTAAAAAATTTATTCCAACAGCTGATGGAAATATGGATAAGTTCAAGGAACTTCTCTGGGATGGTGCCTTGGCTATTCCTTCCTTCTCATCAGGTGGAAAGCCTAATGACCCTAATTATAGAATAAGTAATATTATGTTAGATTTGGTGACTAGTGGTACTATTGATCCTACTAAAGTAACGATATCTTTTTACTATGATAAAGAAACTAAAAAAGGCAACTATGTTATAGGTAACGACCAAGTTGATACAACCAAAGTAGATATAAAAAGTAAAATAACCCTAAATCAAAAAAATTATGCTGATTCAGAGATCCCAGAAGATCCTTATGCGGTTTCCTATTTGTGGAGTACAGCGTTGCATTCTGTAAAAGTAGGTGGAGAAATAATTTCAGGAATAGATCCTTCAAAAACGGTATTTGCTTTTGATACAGGCTCTTCTTCCTTAAAAGGAGATTCAATAAAAATGATTGAGGTAAAAGATAAATTAATAAAGGGAGCAGAAAACTCACCTACTATTGAATATAGTATGGGTGTTAACAGTCATGGAGAGCGTGGAAGATTTGTAATTGGTCCTAAGCAATACAAGAGAACAATTCAGCAAGGCGATTTTAAAAACACAGATCAAATACAGGTTCAAACCTTAGCTAGTGTGCCCAATTTATGGGTACATGGAACAACTTTTTTAGAAGATGTAGTTTCTGAATTTACCTATGATATCTCTTTTAATAAAAAGGGAGAATTAGTATTGAAGGCTAATAATATAGCCCTATACAATAAGGTGGGAGGTCCTCAAATTATTCAACCTCAATTTACTTGTGAAGAAGAATATACAGATTCAGGAGGACTATCAGGAAATTATCAGGATAATACATCTGAAACTATTGTATACAGACCCGGTGCAAAAGGAGAAAAAGTAGCACTTCTTTTTGATTATATTGATATTGAGAAGAAATATGATTTTTTATACATTTATGATGGCCCAAATGATAAAGCTCAACTTATTAAAGAATATAGTGGTAATTATAAGGATGAAAAAATTATTTCTACGCACCCTAGTGGAGCCTTAACAGTTAAATTTACTTCGGATTTGACTTTGAATAAAAGAGGATGGAAAGCGAAGGTTAATAAATGTTCAACTAAAATTCAGAATCATTGTAAAGAAGAATTTACAGACAGTGGAGGACTTTACGGAAATTATAAAAATTATGAAAATAATTTTTTTAACCCTTATATTTTTCATCCTGAAAAAGCAGGAAATATAGTAGCGCTTGATTTTGAGTATATTGATTTGGATTTTTGGGATATTTTAATTGTTTATGATGGGCCAACTGCAAATCCGTTTAATATTAAAAAGATCTTTAATGGTAAACATGAAAATGTAAAAATAACATCTACCCATCATAGTGGAGCGATAACAGCTGTTTTTGTGTCAGGCTTTTGGACACCAAAACGAGGGTGGAAAGCCAATGTGGATAAATGTACAGTAAAAACCAATTATAGGAAATCTAAAATTGAAAATGAACAAAAAGTAATTTCCAAGGAT
>Ga0228645_1000132_pt1 | contig 12800 bp, 13 predicted proteins | sample 57DmetaG_FD_190072 | JGI IMG/M metagenome (GOLD analysis project Ga0228645, IMG submission 190072) | Seawater microbial communities from Monterey Bay, California, United States - 57D | ecosystem: Environmental > Aquatic > Marine > Coastal | place: USA: California | collected 2016-11-06 | reverse complement strand
ATGATAATTAATCTACTCCAAAAATAATAAGACCTAAAATTATTTGAATTATAAAATGTAATATTGCAAATCTATTCTTAAAAAATGATTTTTTCTAACACATTAATATACTGGTACTTACAAAACAACAGAGAATTACCCTGGCGTGAGACCAAAAACCCTTATTTTATTTGGCTATCAGAAATTATGTTGCAACAAACAAGAGTTGCTCAAGGGTTGTCTTATTATAAGAAGTTTACAGAAGCCTTTCCTACTATTTTTGAGCTCGCAAAAGCAAATGAAAGTACCATTTTAAAAATGTGGCAAGGTCTTGGATATTATTCGAGAGCTAGAAATCTTCATTTTACTGCAAAATATATTGTAACCGAATTAAATGGTGTATTTCCGGCTACTTTTAATGAAATTATAAAACTGAAGGGAATCGGAGATTACACAGCTTCTGCAATATCATCTATTTGTTTTAATGAACCTACAGCTGTGGTTGATGGAAACGTTTACAGGGTGCTTTCTCGCTATTTTGGTATTAAAACACCTATTAATTCATCTTTGGGCATTAAAGAGTTTAAAGCACTGGCGCAAGAGTTAATTGACGAAACTCAACCAGGAACTTTTAATCAAGCTATTATGGATTTTGGTGCACTTCACTGCAAACCTCAAAACCCCTTATGCGGTTCTTGCCCATTTTCTGAAAGCTGCGTTGCTTTGGAACAAAATCGAACAAAAGAACTTCCCGTAAAAGAAAAGAAAATAAAAGTTAAACAAAGGTATTTTAATTATCTCGTTATAGTCTCCAGTAGTGGTAAGACAATATTATCTGAAAGAAAAGAAAAAGGAATTTGGCAAGGCCTGTATCAATTCCCATTGATAGAAACCAATAAAAACATTTCTCTAAATGAACTTATTTTGAAAGATGAGTTTGTAAATTCATTTCCTTTTAACAGTTCTATTTCATTGTTTAATAAAAAAGAAATTATACACAAATTATCACATCAACATTTAAATACAAAATTTTGGATAGTTGAAACTGAAAATTCTAAGGAAATAAAGATTAAATGGGCTGAAATAGAAAAATATCCAGTTCCTATTTTAATTGCAAATTTTTTAGAAGCTTTTTTACCTAAAAAGTAATTGATATTTTTAGTACTTTTGATGAAGGAACATAGAAATTATGGCAGGAACAATAAACAAAGTAATTTTAATTGGTAATTTGGGCGATGATGTTAAAATGCATTATTTCGATGATAAAAATAGTATAGGAAGATTTCCAATAGCTACCAGCGAAAGCTATACCAATAAAACTACTGGAGAAAAAGTGACAACAACAGATTGGCACAATATTGTTGTTCGTAATAAATTAGCAGAAATTTGTGAAAAATATTTAAGCAAGGGAGATAAAGTGTATGTTGAGGGAAAATTAAAAAACCGACAATGGGAGCAAGACGGGATAAAACGTTATTCTACAGAAATTCAAGTAAATGAAATGACCTTTTTATCTACTAAAAAAAACGCTGAAAACTCAAACAATTCAATCTCTAACAACCAAACTTCTTCGACTGAACCAAAATCCGTTGCAACAGAAGAAAATGATGATTTACCTTTTTAATAATTTATAATTATAGCACTTGGACACAGATCCTGAACTTTTATTTATTACCTCAATAGATTTACTAACCACATTTAATGCTTTTGCATTACTAGTTTTACTAATCTGTTCCGCATTAATTTCTGGAACAGAAGTCGCTTTTTTCTCACTTTCAAAAACAGATTTAAACGAACTTTCTAAAAATAGAAAAGAAGAGAATATTGTTGAAAATTTATTGCAAAAACCCAGAAAATTGTTAGCCACTATTTTAATAACAAACAACTTTATAAATATTTTAATTGTTTTGTTATTTGCCTCTTTGGCAGAAACATTATTTGGCACGTTTAATAAAAAAGTAAATTTATATTTCTTTAGTTATCCAATACGTTTTTTTCTAGAAATTGTTCTTGTAACTTTTTTAATTCTTTTATTTGGTGAGGTTTTACCAAAAGTATATGCTTCTAGAAATGCACTTCAATTTTCTAAAAGAATGTCTAAATTCATTCATCTCATAAACATCTTCTTAACTCCGTTTAGCTTGCCCTTAATTTCGCTAACAAAATGGATTGAAAAGAGATTTGGAAATAAAAACTCCACCTTTTCTGTAGAAACTTTATCGCAAGCATTAGAATTAACATCAGAAGGAGCAACAACAAAAGACGAGCAAAAAATATTAGAAGGTATTGTTACTTTTGGAAACACAGAGACCGTCCAAATTATGAAGCCTCGTATAGATATTTTTGCGATTTCTGAAGACGAAACCTATGAAGCTGTATTAAATAAAATTTTAAAAAATGGGTATTCTAGAAACCCCGTATACAAAGATAATATTGATACTATAATTGGTGTTTTATATGCAAAAGACTTGCTAGCCCATTTAGATAAGAAATCTTTCAAATGGCTAGAATTAATACGCAAACCTTTTTTTGTACCAGAAAACAAAAAATTAGATGACTTATTAAGTGATTTTAAAGAAAAGAAAAATCATCTAGCAATCGTAGTAGATGAATATGGAGGCACCAGTGGATTGGTCACCTTAGAAGATGTCATAGAAGAAATTGTTGGCGATATTAATGATGAATTTGATGATGATGATCTATTCTATTCTAGAATAGATGATAAGAATTATATTTTTGAAGGCAAAACAACCATTAAAGATTTCTGTAAAGTTTTAGATGATCAAAATGAAGAACTTTTTGAAGAAGAAAAAGGAGAGAGCGAAACCCTAGCCGGATTTATACTAGAAATTTCAGGGAAATTTCCAAAAAAAAATGAAAAAATACAATTTAATAATTATACATTTACCATTGAAGCTCTTGATAAAAAACGCATTAAACAAATTAAAGTAACTAAAAATGCGTAATCTTTTTCTATTCATATTCACTCTTATTTTCATTTCCTGTAAAAAAGATGTCTTACCAAAACCCTCCGCATTTCTTAGCTTAACATATCCAAAAAAATCCTACGAAAAGTTAACTTTAAAAAAACCTTATTCTTTTGAAGTTTTAAAGAATACAGTATTGGTTGACGAAGCTAATCATTGGTTAAAAATTAAATATCCTTCATTAAAAGCCTCCATAGATATTACCTACAGACCCATAGAAAACAACCTAGAGGAACTACTTATAGAAGCTGAAAAGTTAGTTTTTAAACACTCTTTAAAAGCGGAGCAAATTATCCCAAAAGATTTTGTTTCCCCAGAGAAAAGAGTTTTTGGTAGTTTTTATGAAATTACTGGAAATGCAGCTTCTCAAATTCAATTTCATATTACAGATAGCACGAAAAACTTTCTAAAAGGATCCCTTTACTTCTATATAAAACCCAACTACGATTCTATTTTGCCTGCAGTAAATTACATTAAAAAAGATATTTTTAATATCATAGAAACGCTTGAATGGGAGGAATGATCTGATCATAATCCCTTTTTAACAACTCTAAATCTGTAAGAAATGGAAAACAATTATCTTAAAAATCTGTCGGGCTTAATTTTAGCAACTTTATTCATAAGTACTTCTGGTGTTTTGGGAAAATATATTGCAATGCCTTCAGAAGTTATTATTTGGTTCCGATCTGCTTTTGCAATGATTTTTTTGTATGGTTTTTGTAAATACAAAAAAATAAATCTAACGGTTGTTGATCTAAAAACACATGTCCCTTTCATTATCAGCTCGCTTTTTACAGCTGCTCACTGGTTGACTTATTTTTATGCTTTAAAATTATCAAATGTAGCTATAGGAATGCTATCTTTATTTACATTTCCAGTCATAACCGCACTTCTAGAACCTATTTTTTTAAAATCAAAATTTAATCCTGTACACCTTATTCTTGGTCTTATGGTGCTCATTGGGGTGTATATTTTAGCCCCTGAATTTAACATGGAAAGTTCCGATGTTAGAGGCATTCTGTTTGGGTTGTTTTCTGCTTTATGCTATTCAATTAGATTCTTAATTTTAAAACAACATGTTAACCATTACAACGGAAGCATGATCATGTTTTACCAGACCTTTGTAATTACAGTTGTTCTTTTTCCAGCATTAATTTTAATGGATCTCTCTGGTTTTCAATCTCAGTTCCCATACCTACTCTTACTAGCTTTATTAACTACAGCCCTTGGACATAGTTTGATGGTACATTCTTTGAAGTTTTTTTCAGCATCAACTGCTACAATCATCAGTAGTATTCAACCTGTTTTTGGAATCATAATAGCTTTTATAGTTGTTGATGAAGTCCCAAGTAAAAATACTATTTGGGGAGGGTTATTAATTATTTCTACAGTATTTATTGAAACCATAAGATCTAAAAAAGCAACCTAATTATTTGGTCGACACATCTTGGTAATTACGCTTAACAAATGCCAAGATTGTTTCCAAAATTTCCCCCATATTATTACACTCCTTAAACTTCACATCTCCAACATATTTTATCAAATGCTTTTTTAAAAGTTGCACATTATTAGGAAAAGAAATTGTGTCATTTTTCATGCATTTAATCAAACGAGAAGCTCTTCTTGGAGATGTAATCATTCTCTTTGCCATAAAAGAACGCTCTTCCAACTTATACTGCATAATAGAATTATTGTCTAACTTTCTATTTACCATGTCTATAATTTTAAAATTTTCTTTCAAAAATTGCAAATCATATACTTTTAAATTTCCTTCAAAAGATTGTTGATCAAAATCAATTGCTCTTATTTTATAGATAATTTTATCAAAATCATGGGTTGGAATAATTACATAATTATAGGAACGCATATCTCCAAGCAGACGAACCAAACAACGTTCTTTAAATTTTACAAATTCTTTTGCGATTTGAGATTTTTCTAATTCTGTACATTTTGGCAAAAATTCTTTGATAAAATCATCTCCAGGAATTCCTGCAATATGCTCTTCAATTAAGGTTTCTTTATGCACTAAAAAATTCATATTATGTGGAGATAGAATATGCTCTAACTCTAAACCATAGACACGGGAAGCATCTGCTTTTTTTACATAAAAATAAGTGTAATTATCATTTATAATATTTCTGACTTTAATACGGAATGGTTTTGAATTGCCAAACGTACAATAATCAATAGCATCTATATTTAAAAACGGAATGGTTTCATCACTTCCGTCTGAATGAAGCATGGTGTATATTTTTTTGAGACTAGTATCAATTTCTTCTCTATCATATTCAGAGTAATAGGTCCTTACCCATAAAGTATCCTCATCATTTCTATCATACACAATAACAGAGCCTTGAAAGCGCAGTAAATCGTCATAAAAAATAGGTATTTTTATATTTCTATTGTATTTTATCAAATACTTTCCTAGCATTTCGTTAATAGGAAATGTTGGCTTTTTTTTAGACATCAATTTTTTTTCTACTGCCATCTTTTGTATTGATTTTCCTCAAAAATAAGGATAAATAATAGAATCTGAACGTTCTTATTAAGTTACTATTCTTGCAAGAATAGTAATTTCTATAGTAGATTAAATAATACATTTACATACTAAATCAATTCAAACAACTTTCCTGGCAAAGGTTTTGTAACTCCTTTTAATTCCATTTGCAATAAAATGGATGATAATTGAAAAGTAGCAATATTACATTCCAATGAAATAACATCTAACAATTGGGGTCCTTTTTGATGAAGTAAATCATATATTTTTTGCTCGTTTTCGTTCAAATTAATAAATAACTGTTTTTGAACAGACTTCTGTTTCTCTTGAACATCCCAATTTAACATTTTTACAATATCTGACGCTGAATTTAATAAATGTGCTTTGTTATTTTTAATTAAATTATTACATCCTCTACTATAAATATCTGAAGCTCTACCAGGAACAGCAAATACATCTCTATCATAAGAATTGGCAATATCTGCAGTGACTAAAGCCCCTCCTTTTACTGCAGACTCAATAACAATAGTTGCATTAGAAATACCTGCAACTATTCTGTTTCTTTTTAAAAAATTTTCTCTTAACGGAGTTTCATCGTGCCAATATTCAGTTAAAAAACCACCGTTTTCGTTTACTTGATTGATATATTTTTTGTGAACTTTTGGATATATATGCTCAAAACCGTGAGCTAAAACAGCAATGGTTTGTAAATTATTTTTTACCGCAGCTTTGTGTGCACAAATATCAACACCATAGGCAAACCCACTAACAATTATTGGATTGAACTCTGAAATCTCTTTGATCAATTCATTACAAAAATCACGCCCATAAGAACTGATATTTCTGGTACCAACAACAGAAATAATCCTGTTATTAGAGAAATCTATGTTTCCATCCTTAAAAAACAATATTGGACCGTCAACAGCATGTTGTAAATTTTTTGGGTAATCATCGTCTAAAAAATAAGAATAAGAAATCTTATTTTCTTGAATATATTTGAGTTCTTTTAATCCAAATTCTATATTTCTTTTATCAAAAAGATGATTTAAAACATGAGTTCCTATTCCGTTTATTTTTGACAAAACACGAGCCTTTTCTTTAAAAATTTGGGCAACATCACCTACATTTATAATGAGTTTTTTGGCTAAAATATCACCTATAAATTTACATTTCTGCAATCGTAAAATAGCCAATAGTTTGTCTTCTTTCAATTTCGTAACAATTTGAATACCAAGATATAAAATAATTGTTGATAAAAAACAAGAGAAAGGGTTTCATAAAACATCAAAATTTTTATATTTGTAGAGATGATTTTAGGAAATTATATTAACGATTTATTGTACAGATATGATTGTGTAATTGTACCAGATTTTGGTGGATTTATAACCAATAAAATTGGTGCAAAAGTGAACAAATTTACACACACGTTTACTCCGCCAACAAAACAAGTTACATTTAACAATCTTCTCAAACATAACGATGGTTTATTAGCAAACTATATTGCTTCTTCCGAGAATATTTCTTTTGAAAAGGCATCTTCAGCAATCTCCTTGTCTGTTATTAGATGGAAAAATGAATTGCAGTCTAAACCTGTAGAGATTGAAAACCTGGGTAGCTTGTCTTTAACAGACGATAAAAAATTAATTTTTGAACCTAGTACCCACGTTAATTATTTGACTGAATCTTTTGGTTTAAAAACAATAGAATCTTCTGCAATTACAAGATATAAAGAACAAATAAAACCGTTGATTTCTGTTCAGGAAAAAGAAGATCATAAAAAGATTCCTGCTTTTATAAAATACGCTGCAACGGCTGCAATTTTATTAACATTAGGTATTACAGGTCTTAAGCAATATCAAAACAATCAACAAAGTGAAGTTTTTGCAAGCCAAGAAAAAGAAATTCAAAATAAAATACAGTCTGCAACTTTTGTAATTTCTAACCCATTACCAACTATCAGTTTAAATGTCATTAAAGAAGAAGCCAAAACTTTTCATCTCATTGCGGGTGCTTTTCAATTCAAAGAAAATGCAAAAAACAAAGTAAAACAATTAAAAGCAAAAGGCTTTGATTCTAAAATAATAGGAACTAACAAATGGGGGCTCACTCAAGTCTCCTTTAATAGTTATTCTACTCGAAATGAAGCAACTAATGACCTTTACAAGATTCGAAAGACTATTTCTAAAGATGCTTGGTTGTTAATTAAAAAAAGAAACTAATTGAATTTTTCTTTCTCTTTTTCTAACTTCTTTTTTTAAAAAAGTGATTGCTATCTTTACAAAAAATATTTTTGATGGAAGCAAAAAATTCAAAAGAGTCTCTGACAGTTCTTACTGACTTAGTTTTACCTGGCGAAACAAATTACTTAGACAACCTTTTTGGAGGTGAACTATTAGCAAGGATGGACAGAGCCTGCAGTATTGCCGCAAGAAGACACTCAAGAAGAATTGTAGTTACTGCCTCTGTAAATCATGTTGCTTTCAATAAATCTGTTCCTGTAGGAAGTGTTGTAACTATAGAAGCAAAAGTTTCTCGAGCTTTTAATTCTTCTATGGAAGTTTATGTAGATGTTTGGATTGAAGACAGGAAATCTAGATCTAGAACTAAGGTAAATGAAGGGATTTACACCTTTGTTGCTGTTGATGAAACAGGAAAACCAGTAGCAATTCCTCAAATTATTCCAGAAACCAAATTAGAAAAAGAACGCTTTGAAGGAGCTCTTAGACGAAAACAATTAAGTTTAGTCTTAGCCGGTAAATTAGCTCCAAGTGATGCAACAGCTTTAAAAGAAATTTTTAATTAAACTTTTGTTATCCTTAAACTCTAAAATTAGAACCTCGGTTTACGGTTTCTATATTGTGCATAAAACGATCATGTTAAAATAGAAATCAATGCCTTTTTATCAAACTAAAAAAAACTGAGCAAAATTAAATTATCTTTTTAAGATCCAATTAGAAGGATTTAAACGGGTTGTATTTTTAAACAATACAAAAATTAATTTCGTTTTTTTAGAGACTTTGTCTGTAAAAATTTGACCTATTTTTTGACCTGTCAGAATACGATCACCTTTTTCAACATAGGTGTTCTCTAGATTATTATAAGATGAAATATAATTTCCGTGTTGTATTAATACATTTTTTCTACCCTCAGAACTTACTAAAACATTGAGCACATTTCCCTTAAAAATAGCTTCAGCTTCTTTCCCTTGTTTTGTAACTATATGAAGACCTGTACCATTTACTGAAATTCCTGGAAATGAAGGATGGGGCTGTTTGCCAAACTTCCTAACCACAATTCCCTCATCTACGGGCCAAGGTAATTGACCTTTATTCATCTCAAATTTTACTGCCAAAGATTTTGCCTCCGGACTTAAGATAAACTCGTTTTTAACAATCTTTTTGGGTTTGTTTTTTAGTTTCTCTCTTGCAATTCTATTTGCTCTTGCAATTTCTTCACGGATTTTTTTATCGATCTTAGCGGTAACTTTTTTTTCTTCTTTAATTTTATTTTGAAGAGCTCTCTTATACCTACTTCCTTTTTTCTTAATTGTTGTTAATAATTTTTCTTGGTTCTTTTTATCAGCTTCTATTTGCTGTTTTTGCTGTTTTTCAGATAAAATCAAAGTATCTTTTAATTGCTTTTGAAATAATAAAGAATCGTTCATTTTTTGAACTACACTAGTTTGATTCACAATCTCTTTACCTTGATTTTTTCTGAAAGAAGTATACTGCTTCAAATACTCTAATCTTTTATATGCTTGATAAAAACTTTGAGAAGATAGTATAAACATCATTCTACTTTGTTGTGATTTACTTTTGTATGATTTAAAAATCATAGCTGAGTAGTCTTTTTTTAGAGCAACTAATTTTTTATTTAGATGTTGAAGTTCTACTTCATTTTCGCTTATTTCTTTTGATAAAATTGCTGCCTCTGAATTGATGGTAAAAATCAATTGAGTTCGAACTTCTATTTTTTTATTAATATCCTTTAAATCCTCTAAAACATTTTTTTCTTTCTTCTGCTCATTAAAAAGTAGAGTATTGATTTGTTTTATCTCTTTGTTTAGTTTTTTTCGCTGCGTCTCTAATTGTTTTCTTGTTTGACCAAAAACAGAGAAAACACTTAAAAGAAAAAGTAAAATCGATATATAAAAATGGGAGCTTTTCACTATAATTTTATTTGTTTATAACCTTTTGGAATTGAAAAAGAGAGATCTAAATCTGTATCAAATTGAACTGCTTTTAATATGAAATCTATATTTGTAAATGCCCCTGGTTGGATTGCTTTTATTTCAATTACTTTTGGAAAAATCTGCCCTTCAAATGAACCATAAGATGGGTATGAAATATCCAAGCGCTCATTTTTTTTAGAATTAACAATAGACTGTTTATCTAACTTAAAATGAGAGGGATTTACAGAAAAGAAAATATCAAATAACCTTCCTTGACGCTCAGGTGAAAGAACATAGGATTTATCTTCTATAAAAACTTGTTGTTTTCGCTCTTTAACATTCGTCAAAGATTGCCCTAATAACAAATTTTGAAGTTGATTAAAATTAATCTCAGTTCCTAATAATTTTTTCAATATTGTAAAATCTCCTTCAAAATAATTTTTTGCGTAAGATGAATAATAACGGATAGAAGTGGGTGTGATTTTAACTTTAAATAAGGTAATAAATTTTGTTCCTTTAAGCCAAATTACCTCATCTTTTTTGATTTTTAAACTAACTGAAATACGTTGTTTTAGTTTTCCATTATTAAAACTTGCTTTCAACTTTGCTTCAACGAATGTCTTATCAAAATTTGAAGCCATATGTTTTCTCGCTACTTTTCTAGCCGACATTTCCCTGATTTCAGCGGGTGTGTTCATTAGATTTTTTTTTGCTTTACAAGAAGCAAATACAATTACAAAAACTACAAAATATTTCACAAACTTCATCCTTACCCTTTATTCATTTTTGCCTTTTCAATAAATTTTTCTTCTTCTTTTCTATTTCCCAAACCCTTGTACGATAGAGCCATTTCTTTATAAAAATATGATTCTATATGATCTTCAATCACAAAATCGAGTCCATTCCTCAGAATCAACAACGCTTTTTTATGTTTTTTCATATAATTTAATGCTTTTCCTTTCATCAAATACACAAAAGGTTGAGCAGGAAATAGTGCAATTCCCTCAGTAGAATATTCTAGTAATATTTCAGGATTCTCTATATATGCCTCCAGAATTTGCTTTAAAATAACATATGATTTATTTGTTTTAAATTCATCTTTTAATACGTCTACATTAGAATCTTTTTTAGCAACTACAAAAGTTGTTGTTGTTTTTTCTATTTTTTTTTTTAATTTTTTATATTTAGAAGAAAGCGCATTGTCCTGCTCCATAAGGTTCATCAAAGAAATAGCACTCTTAAAATCTTTTTTCTGCAAATAGATCTCTAAAAGAAAAACTCTTTCTTTTAGATCAATATCGACTAATTTTTGCTGAACAATAATTGCTTCTGACACGTACTTATCCTTTAAAAGAATTTGAACAAGATGTTTTAGCATCCATATATTATTAGGTTCTTTAAGTAACCCTCTATTGATGTATTCTTTTGCCAATAACATTTCATTGAGTTTCAAATAATTTTTTGAGAACTCAAAGAAAACAGTGGCATCATTTATTGAAATTTGATGACAACTTTCAAGATTTTCAATCGCTTTTTGATAATTTCCAATTGATTTTTCTGATAAAGCTTTGAAGAAATATTGTTGGAATTTCAAGTCTTTTTCTTCCAATGAATCTTTAGCCAAAGGAATACTGTCTTGACAAAATGAGTGCAAAGAAAAAAGAGTAAAGAAAAAAGAAAAGAGAATTAATTTGCAAGTGTAAACACTTCTCTTTTCTATTATTTTTTTTTGCTCTATTCTTTTAGTCATTTATATTAATTCGGTATAATCACCAATGCTAACAGATGTATACGAACCATTATATTTTGCATGGTTTCCAATCATGGCATTGTCTAAATCTGCATTAAAAATCTCAACATTAGATTGAATTAAAGAATTTACAATTTTAGAGTTTTCTACAATACTATTCTCTCCAATGGAAACATAAGGGCCTATTTTTGTGTTTTTAAGAACTACGTTTTGACCCACAAAACAGGGTTGAATAATTTCAGAATTCTCTAAAACTACATCGTGAGAAACTAAATTGTTACCGGCTTTATCTTCAAAACCTAAAACTTGTTTGTTCGTGTCTACTGTTGGATCTTTTTTACCACAATCCATCCAAACATTTACAGTACCAGGTATAAATTTTGCGCCTTGTAGTTTTAAAGACTCTAATACATTCGTTAATTGATATTCATTATTTTCTTTTAAATCATTATCAATTAAATACTGAATTTCTTCACGGACTTTATTTCCATCTTTAAAATAATAAATTCCAATAATTGCCAAATCAGAAACATACTCTTTTGGCTTTTCGACAAAATCAGTTATGAAACCCTCTTTTAACTTGACAACTCCAAAAGCACTTGGGTCTTTAACTTGTTTCACCCAGATTGCACCATCTGCAGTTGCATCTAATTTAAAATCTGCTTTAAATAAAGTATCTGCAAAAGCAACAACACAAGGTCCACTTAAAGAGTCTTTTGCACAATATATGGCATGTGCAGTTCCCAAAGCTTCTTCTTGAACATAAACAGTACCCTTCGCTCCAAGTTCTTCAGCAATTTTAATTAATTTCTCAGAGGTGTTTTCAGGAAACCCTTTTGCAATAGGACCTATAATAAATGCTATCTCCTCTATATTTTGATTTACAACAGACGTAATATCTTCTACCAGACGTTGTACAATTGGTTTTCCTGCAATAACCGTTAAGGGTTTTGGAACTGTTAGAGTATGGGGTCTTAAACGAGATCCAATGCCAGCCATGGGAACTATTATCTTCATATTTTTTTTAATCAATATTTGAAACGCAATATAGTACTAATTAAGAAATTCATGAAATTGAACTTTATAAAAGTCATTTATATAGTTACATTTTCTAACCTAATATCTCATTAGTTTCGGGGACATAAAAATTTCACTGTTTTCAGTTATTGACAGGTATTTTTAATTGTTTTAACTTCGTTATATGAGAAATATCGTTTAATTTTTATTCCCAAACTAAATTTTCCCATAAATTAAATGATTTAAAAACCCAAGTTAGCACTTGGGTTTTTTGTTTCTTTGCAAAAAACAAACCTTGTGAATTATTTATCTGTAGAAAATATTTCTAAATCTTATGGAGAACGGATCTTATTTGAAGACATCTCTTTTGGAATTAACAAAGATCATAAAGTTGCTTTT
>Ga0228645_1000131_pt1 | contig 12814 bp, 12 predicted proteins | sample 57DmetaG_FD_190072 | JGI IMG/M metagenome (GOLD analysis project Ga0228645, IMG submission 190072) | Seawater microbial communities from Monterey Bay, California, United States - 57D | ecosystem: Environmental > Aquatic > Marine > Coastal | place: USA: California | collected 2016-11-06 | reverse complement strand
TTTCTTACAAATGCATTAACCGGGTCTGTAAGTGATAGGTCTTTAGTTTTAATAAGATTAAAGGGTGGTAATGATGGTCTTAATACAATAGTTCCGTTAAATCAATTTGACACATATGTAAATAAAAGACCTAAAATTCATATTCCTCAGTCCAACTTAATCAAATTAAGCGATGATTATGCCATCCCTGATTTTATGAATAGTATTGAAAAATTGTGGAAAGATGGCAGTATGAAAGTAGTAAATGGTGTGGGTTATGAAAATCCAAATGGCTCACATTTTAAATCATCAGATATTTGGGCTTCTGCCACAGATAATAAAGATATTTCAACAGGGTGGTTAGGGAGATATTATGATGAAAAATATTTAGATTATTTGACAAACCCTCCAGAAAAACCTGTCGCAATTCAAATTGGAAGTAGAGGAAATTTAATTTTTAACGGAGATAAAACATCATATGCATTCGCTGTTTCAAGCCCTGAAAGATTAAAAAAAGTAGCTGAAAATGGCACTTTATTTGACACAAATAACTTACCTGAATGCACTCATGGGGATCAAGTTGAGTTTCTTAGAAGAATTTCAAATGCTACTTTTAATTATGCATCTGTCATACAAGAGGCCTACAGTGAATCTGAAGCTTACAGTAAGTATGATTCAGATAATGATTTGGATACTCAGCTTAGTTTGGTATCCAGACTCATTAAAGGTAATTTGGGTTCTAAAATCTATATGGTTTCTTTAGGTGGTTTTGATACTCACGGAAATCAGCCTGAAAGACATCAAAAACTTTTAACCACACTATCCAATTCAATTAAAGTTTTTTACGATGATTTAAAATATTATGGTTTAGATAAAAAAGTACTTTCATTAACTTTTTCTGAATTTGGAAGAAGAGTCGCTGAAAATGGGTCTGAGGGAACAGACCATGGTACTGCAGCTCCAGTAATGTTGTTTGGACCTGCTTTGAAGGGAAATGGATTTATTGGAAACCATCCCAGTTTGAGTGATTTGAACAACAGAGGAAACTTAAATCATAACTTAGATTTTAGATCTGTTTATACGACAATTTTAACTGACTGGTTATGTGGTGATAAAAAATTTATTACTAAAGCCATGCTAGGTAATGAATATTCTTTACTAGGTCTAGGTATTAACTGTAATGATGATGTGATAGATTTTGACGATATTATTCCCTATCATGCTGCAATATATGGTAGTTCTAAAGTAGATTTGAATTTAAGAATTAATCAGGATCATTATATTAAAATATACGTTTATGATATTTTAGGAAGAAATCATGGACTTATTTACGATAATATACTTAGAAGAGGAACACATACTTTTCCTTTGTCAATTAATTCAAAAAGAAAATTATCAACTGGACAATATTTTTACAACATAAAAGTTGTTGGAGGAAATGATTTGAATAAATCTTTTATTGTAAAATAGTTTAAATACTTGTAAATAGTTTATCCATTTTTTCGCTTTCTTCATCTGCTAAGACTTTATCTACTAATATTCTTCCACTATGTTCATCGGTTATAAGTTTTTTTCTTGAGGCAATATCCAATTGAACTTGAGGTGGAATTGTAAAAAAAGATCCGGCAGATGCTCCTCTTTCAACTGCAACCACTGCAAGACCATTTCTAACACTTGATCTAATTTTTTTATAGGAAATAATTAGGGATTCATCGATTTTAGATTCAAACTCCTTAGATTTTTTTAAAAGTTCATTCTCTTCTTTTTCTGTTTCTTTTAAAATATCCCCGAGTTCATTTTTTTTATGATTTAAGTGTTCCTGTCTCTCGTTGAGTTTTTCAGTATTTTGATCAATATTTTCTTTTTTAAACTCAATGGTAGCATTTAATTCTTTAATCTGCTTGGTGCAAAGTTCTATTTCAAGCTCTTGAAATTCAATTTCTTTACTCAATGATTCAAAAGCTCTATTGTTTCTAACATTTTTCTGTTGATCATTATATTTTTTAATCATAGTCTTTGCATACTCAATAGTGTTTTGTTTAGATTTAATATCTTCAGAACATTGATCTAATTCCTCGTGTATTTTTGATATTCTAACCTCAAGACCAGCCACTTCATCTTCTAAATCTTCAACTTCAAGAGGAAGTTCTCCTCTAACACTTTTTATTTTATCAATCCTAGAATCAATTAGTTGTAAGTCGTATAACGCTCTTAGTCTGTCTTCAACGGAGAATTCTTTTTTCTTTGCCATAATTAAAAGTAGTTAACAGGGTTTGTATTTGATTTTGATATAATGCAGGCAAACTTAGGAATTTTTTTTGTAAGAAATTTTAAAATAAGTTCTTTTGTGTATTGTTCGCTTTCAAAATGACCTATATCTAATAACAAAATTTTATTTTCCGCTTTAAAATAGTCATGATATTTTAAATCTGCAGTTATAAAACAATCAACTCCGGCTTCAATAGCTTTTTCTATAGCAAAACTTCCCGACCCACCTAAAACAGCAACAGTTTTTATTTTTTTACTTAATAAAGGTGAGTGCTTTATTGTGTTGGTATTCATTTTATCTTTTACATAGCTTAATAAGTCTTTTTCAAACAACTCTTCTTTAAGTTCTCCTATCATTCCCATTCCACCCTTAAAATTTGTTTTTGGAATTAATATTTTAGTGTTATACAAGTCCAAATTTTTAGCAATTTGAAAGTTTACACCCTTGGGATGATTATCTAGATTAGTATGTATAGCATAAATATTTATGTTATTCAAAATACACTTACTTATTACTCTTTCAACATAGGTTTTATTAGTTAGTTTTTTTAATCCATTAAATATTATTGGATGAAAACTAATAATCAAATCACAGTTCTTCTCTATAGCTTCATCAACAACATTTTCTAAAGTATCTAAGGTTATTATAGCTTTAGAAACAATTGAAGATTCATTTCCCAAAATCAAACCAACATTATCAAAATCTTCTGCCGTATTTAAAGGGGCCCATTTTTCAATAGTATCAATAATTCTTTTTAATTTCAAAATGTTTTTTTACAAAGTTATAAATTATTGATTCAACTAAATTTTAAATTTATAATTTAGTGTAATGTCACTTTTTAGAATAATTTTTTACCCATTTTCTTTATTATATTTTGTTTTAACAAGTTTAAGGAACAGAATGTTTGATATAGGACTTTTAAAATCTAAGTCTTTTAATATTCCTCTTATTGGAATTGGAAATTTAAGTTCTGGTGGTACAGGAAAAACTCCAATGGTAGAGTATATTTTCGATAATTTTAGTAATAATTTTCATTTATCATTATTAAGTAGAGGTTATAAAAAAAATCGATCAGGATATATTAAAGCCTCTGAAAAATCAAGTGCAAATTCCATTGGAGATGAACCATATCAAATTTTTAGAAAGTTTAATAATATTAAAGTAGCAGTTGATGAAAATAGGGTTAGAGGTGTTGAAAATTTGATAAACGAAGAACCAAATTTACAAGCTATAATTCTAGATGATTGTTTTCAGCATCGATATGTATCATTAAAATTAAATATTCTACTAACAACATACACTAACCCATTTTTTAAAGATTATTTATTGCCCTATGGAAATTTGAGAGAATCACGCAATGGTTTTCAAAGAGCAAATATAATAGTAGTTACAAAATGTCCAGCAGATTTAAAAGCTACGGAAATGAATAAATTTCGTTCATCTTTAAAATTAGAAACTAATCAAAGTTTATTTTTTACATCTGTTCAATATAATAACATATTAAATGGCAAAAGAAACATTTCCATTAAGGAGCTTCAAGATTCCAAAGTACTTTTAATAACAGGAATAGCTAATAACTTGTCAATACTTAAATATTTGAAATATAATAAAATTGAATTTGAGCATTTGAATTTTTCTGATCATCATAACTATTCTAATAACGATATAAATAAAATTGGAAAAAAATATTGTGATTATAATATAATTACAACAGAAAAGGATTATGTAAAATTAAGTGATTTTGAAATGAAAAATAATTTATATTATTTAGAAATTAAAACAAATTTTTTGATGGATGAAGACCTTTTTAAAAATATAATCAGTAAAACTATAACTAATTAATATGCTTTTGGGCTTTGTATGAAGATCTAACTAGTGGGCCGCTTTCAACATGTTTAAATCCTAAATCAATTGCAAATTCTTCATATTTTTTAAATTGTCCTGGTTCAATAAACTGTTTTACCGGAAGATGTTTTTTTGAAGGTTGTAGATATTGACCAATGGTAACAATATCAACATTATGATTTTTTAAATCAATCAAAGATTGAAATACTTCACTTTCTTTTTCACCAAGTCCAAGCATTATCCCAGACTTAGTTCTATTAATACCATTTAGTTTTAAATACTTTAAAACATTTAAACTTCTATCGTATTTAGCTTGAATTCTAACTTCCCGTGTTAATCTCCTAACTGTTTCCATATTATGAGAAACAACTTCTGGATTAACATCAATAATTTTATCCAAATGTTTTTCGATTCCCTGAAAATCTGGAATTAAAGTTTCAAGGGTTGTTGAGGGATTTAATCTTCTGATAGCTTTTACAGTTTCTGTCCATATAAGTGTACCCATATCTTTTAAATCGTCTCTATCTACAGAAGTTATAACAGCATGCTTGATATTCATTATTTTTATTGAATTAGCAACTTTTTCAGGTTCAGCCCAGTCAATTTTTTCTGGTTTTCCAGTCTTAACTCCACAAAAGCCACATGACCTTGTGCATATATTACCTAAAATCATAAAAGTAGCAGTTCCTTCACCCCAACATTCACCCATATTTGGGCAACTGCCAGAGGAACATATAGTATTTAAATTGTATTTATCGACTAAACCTCTAAGTTCAGTATACTTTTTACCTGTTGGGAGTTTTACTCTTATCCACTTTGGTTTTTTAGCTATTTTATTTAAAGGATTTGAAGACTTAAGGTTTGCATTAGAAATTTCAAGACTTTTCCATTGTTTTTTTTCTTCAACTAATTCTTTTGATATAATTACTGACATAAATATTATTGATTGTAAAGTTACAAACTATAAATTAATTTTTTACAAAATACTTAAATACCATAATGCAAAGCAAGTCAAAAATATAATTCCTACTAAACTTAAGAGATTAATGAGCATTGAAGGTCTAAATTCTTTGGGTGTGAGTTTACTATTTATGAGCTTAAGATTTACAATCGCATAAAAGGGAGCTGTAATGAAAGAAAGAATAGTAGCTATTTTTACAAGAAAGCCCATTTCTGAAATAAAAAAAACGAAAATAAATAAAGTTCCTGCACCTAAAATCAAAATCCATAAATTATAACTAGCTATTTGATTTAAACCCAATAATTTAAATGTTTTTTGCATAGCTCTTGGAGAGGCATCTAAACAAGTTATTGTAGTGCTAAACATTGTAGTAAAAGCTGCAATTGCAATCAATAGAAAAGCTTCATTTCCAATGGAATTTGTGTAAAGATTTATTAATTGTTTTGCGAATGTACCACCTTGATTTGAGAAAGTTTCTCCGCTGTTGTACATTACAAATGCCCCTAATCCAACAAAACATAAACTAAGTACTATTGTTGTTATATAGCCGATATTAAAATCAAAAATCATTTCATTTTTTGTAATTCTTTTTTCTTTTTTCTTTTTTTCAAGCGTCCAAATCGATTGCCAAATGGAAATATCAAGTGGAGCAGGCATCCAACCAATAAATGCCACTAAAAACGCAATTCCAGCAGCTTCTTTAGGAAATATTTGAGTTAATTCAAATGAGCTAGTGGTATTAACTCCAGCTGTTACTACGGCGAGTAATGTGCTTATTGTTAAAATCACAATAACAAATTTTATTAAATTATCAAGAACTTTATATTTTCCAATTAATAATATAAATAAACATATAATAATTATGATGCAGGCCCAAATTGTTATGTTTGAAGTTATTCCAAAAAGTTCAATAGCTAATCCTGCAGTCACAATTGTTACTGCAGTTTGGATTGTAAACATGGTGACAAGGGACAGAATTAGATAGGCTACCAATACATATTTATTTAATTTAAAATACCCTTCTAGCAAACTTTCACCTGTTGCTAAAGAATATTTGGGTCCAAATAAGAAAAAAGGATATTTAAATAAATTTGAAAGTAAAAGTGCCCATAATAATCCAAAACCAAAATCTGCTCCAGCTCTAGTTGATTGTACTAAATGCGAAACACCTATAGCAGCTCCTGCAAATAGCAGTCCAGGGCCTAATTTTTTAAAAATGTTAATCATGACTTATTAGTTCAGCTAAAATTCTTTTTGCTCTCATGACTCTAATCTTTATGTTATTGATTGGTTGATTTAGTTTTTTGGAAATTTCTTTGTAGCTAAGTTCATTAAAGTATCTAAGCTCAATAACCTTTTTATAAATTGGTTTTAATTGATTTATTTTATTTTTTAACGATTTTAATTTTTGCTCGTTTATAAGGTCATCTTCGGGACTTGGTGAACTTTCCTTTATATCAATTAAATTTTTTGATTTGACTATAACAAGTTTATTTTTTCTTAATTTATCAATATGTAAATTTTTAGAAATAGTTATTAGCCATGTTTTGAACACATACTTGTGATTATAAGTATTTATTTTTTCAAAGGCTTTTGTAAAGCTTTCAATGGTGATATCCTCAGCTACAGATTCATTATTAACTCTTTTTAATTGAAAATTAAAAACATCATCCCAATAGGCATTAAGTAAATAATTAAAAGCATTTTGGTTGTTGTCCTTTGCAAGATTAATTTGATTTCTAATAATTTTATTTTCAGTCAAACTATTAGTTCAAATTCATTTTAGGTTCCTTACATTCTGCTTCATCAGGAAGTTTTCCACATATTCCACACGGTTCATTACTTTTATTCAAAAAAGGGCTAGCACTTGCACATGTTCCAGCAAATTTTCCATTTTTTTTCAATATTATTTTGATTGCTATTCCAGCAAATGCAATACCCAATAATAAAAAAGTAATTACAAATAACATAATTTAATTTTCAATTATATTGACTTCTTCTTCAAGCAATATATTAAATTTTCTTAATACAGCATTTTTAATTTTTTGAGCAAAATTAAAAATTTCTTTTCCAGTGGCTTTTCCGTGATTTACAATAATTAAAGCATGAGCTTTGTGAGTTCCAGTATTACCTTCCTTTTTACCCTTAAAACCACACTTTTCAATTAACCAAGCCGCCGGAACTTTAACTTTATCTGGGGAAACATTAAAAAAAGGAACATTATTCTGAGTTTCATTTAATTTTTTAAAATCAATTAAAGAAATGATAGGATTTTTAAAAAAACTACCACAATTACCTATAATTTTAGGATCAGGTAATTTACTATTTCTTATTTCAATGACTGAGTTAGAGATATCTTTAATAGTTGGTTCAGTAATATTTTTATTTATTATGTGTTTTTTTAGAGGCTCGTACGATAAATTAATTTTATGATTTTTTTTAGAAAGTCTAAAAGATACATTTGAAATAATGTATTTATTTTTGAGGTCTTTTTTAAAAATAGAACTTCTGTATGAAAAATCACATTCATTGTTATTGAATATTTTTATAGTTCCTGATTCTACAGAAACTGCTCGACATCTTAAAAAACAATCTTTTAATTCAACTCCATAGGCTCCAATATTTTGAATCGGAGCACTACCTACATTTCCAGGAATCAGACTTAAATTTTCTAAACCCCCATAGTTTCTTTGAATACTCCAATTAACTAAATCATCCCATTTTTCGCCGGCTCCAACAGATATATCTATATGTTTACTTGTTTCACTTGTAATCGTAATACCCTTAATTTCAATTTTTATGATATTGGTATCAATATTGTTTTTAAAAAGAATGTTGGTTCCCCCACCTAGTATAATGGGACTAGAGAAACTGATTCGTTCAAGAAACTCTGTAATTTTTTGTTCTGAATTGGCAATAGTAAATTTTGTAGAAATGGCGTTCACTCCAAAACTATTATATGATTTGAGAGATGTTTTCTTAGTCTTTTGCAAATTATAAATACTTCTTAAAAAAATAGATTAATCTATTTTTCTTTTTCCTGATCCTCTTCGGGTTCAGGTAAAACTTCACCTTTAATTCTTAATATGACATTAGGTGTTTTAGCATTGGAATTAACAGTGATAGCTTTTTGAAAAAGACCAGTCCTTTTCGTATCATACTCAACTTCAATAGTACCAGATTCGCCAGGTTGAATTGGTTTTTCAGGTTTTTTTGGAATTGTACATCCGCAAGATGAAAATATTCTTGAAAAAATTAAAGGGGAATTTCCAGTGTTTTTAAACTCGAATGTTTTTTTACCATTGTCTCCATTTTCAATTGTTCCATAATCAATTAACGTCTCCTTGAAGGAAATTTCAGCGATATTTTCTTGAGATAAAACAGGTGATGAACTGAGTACTAAACAAATAATTAATAGAAGTCTTTTCATATTTTCAATTTTGATTAAATCTATAACTTTTTATACATATTACAAAAAAACAACTTACCTTTTAAAATACTTTTTAGTTACCTACTTTTGTATACCAAATTAATCAAATAAACAGATGAATATTGTTAAAAACTTTGATGCAAAAAAATTAGAATCAAAGTGGTATAAATTTTGGATGGAAAATAATTATTTCGATTCCATTCCAAATGAAAAAAAACCATATACTATTGTAATTCCTCCACCAAATGTTACTGGAATATTACATATGGGTCACATGTTAAATAATACGATTCAAGACATACTTATTAGAAAAGCTCGATTACAAGGCTTCAATGCATGTTGGGTTCCAGGAACAGACCATGCTTCAATTGCAACTGAAGCAAAGGTGGTTGAAAAACTGAAAAATGAGGGAATTGATAAAAGTGAATTAACAAGAGAAGAGTTTTTACAACACGCATGGAATTGGACTGACAAACATGGAGGATTGATTTTAGAACAATTAAAAAAATTAGGATGTTCATGTGATTGGAAAAGAACAAAGTTCACCTTAGATAGCGAAATGTCAGAGTCCGTTATCAAAGTTTTTATTGATTTATTCGAAAAAAAATTAATATACAAAGGTTTTCGAATGGTTAATTGGGATCCTCAAGCCAAAACAACTTTATCTAATGAGGAAGTAATTTATGAGGAAGAGCAAAGCAAAATTTTTTATATTAAATATAAAATATTAAACTCTTCAGAAACAATTAGTGTTGCGACTACTCGTCCTGAGACAATTTTTGGAGATACTGCAATAGCTGTTAATCCCAATGATGAAAGGTATCATAAGTTTGAGGGCATGAAAGCTATTATTCCAATTTTAAATAAAGAAATTCCAATAATTAAAGATGATTATGTTGATTCAGAATTTGGAACAGGTTGTTTAAAAGTTACCCCAGCTCATAGTGAAAACGATAAAATAATTGGTGATAAGCATAAACTAGAAATTGTAGATATTTTAAACGATGACGGAACTTTAAATGATTTTGGTTTGCATTACAATGGTTTAGATAGATTTGTTGTGAGAGATAAAATTTCTGATGAATTAAAAAAAATTAATTCCTTAATAAAAGTTGAACCTTATTTAACTAATGTTGGAAAATCAGAAAGAACAAAATGTATTATTGAACCAAAACTTTCAGAGCAATGGTTTTTAAAAATGGAAGATATTTCAAAACCAGCATTAAATGCCGTTAATCGAGATGATGTTAAACTTTTTCCTAAAAAGTTCAAGAATACTTACAGAAATTGGATGGAAAATATAAGAGACTGGAATATTTCTAGACAACTATGGTGGGGTCATCAAATTCCTGTTTATTATTTTAAATCTAATAGAAAAGATTTTGTTGTAGCTGAAAATATTGAAAAAGCAGTTGAAAAAGCAAGAAAAAAAAGTGGAAATAATAGTATAGAAAAAAAAGATTTAAAACAAGATAACGATGTTTTAGATACTTGGTTTTCATCATGGATATGGCCAATAAGTGTTTTTGATGGAATTAGAAATCCAACTAACAAAGACTTTAATTATTATTATCCGACTAACGATTTGGTTACTGGTCCTGATATATTATTTTTTTGGGTAGCAAGAATGATAGTTTCAGGTTTTGAATTCAAAAAATTAAAACCATTTAATTCAGTTTATTTTACAGGTCTTGTAAGAGATAAACAGGGCAGGAAAATGTCAAAACAGCTTGGCAATTCTCCAGATGCCATTAAGTTAATTAATGATTTTGGTGCTGATAGTGTTAGAGTAGGTCTTTTACTTAGTGCTCCAGCTGGAAATGATCTTTTATTTGATGAGTCTTTGTGTAAGCAAGGAAAAAATTTCTCTAACAAAATATGGAACTCTTACAGGTTGATTAAGTCATGGGAAGTATCTAGTTCTGTTAATCAAAATGATTATTGTAAAGCTGGAATTGAGTGGTTTGAAAATAAATTTGATTCTAAATTAATCGAAATTGATGATCATTTTAAAAAATATAGGATTTCAGATGCGTTAATGAGTATATATAAATTGGTTTGGGATGATTTTTGTTCATGGTATTTAGAAATTATAAAACCTAGTTTTGGTATACCAATTGATACTATTACTTATAGAAAAACTTTATTATTTTTAGAAAAATGCTTAATTGTATTACACCCTTTTATGCCATTCATTTCTGAGGAAATTTGGAGTGGAATTAAAAATTTTGATGATAATCCATTAATTATAAAAAATTGGCCAAAATCTAAAAAAATCGATAACACTTTACTTAAAGACTTTAGTCATATTTCTAATTTAGTTTCTGGTATTAGAAAATATAGAAATGAGAATGGAATTTCTTACAAAGATAAGATTGAATTATTTTCGCTACATAAAATAAAAAGTAATAATAAAAGTATAGTCCTTAAGCTAGCTAATACCGAAATTATTGGCGATTTCTCAAATAAAGATTTAAATGCCGATTCATTAATTATTGATAGTAATGAATATTTTATTAATAATTTTTCAAATTCAAAAAGTGATATTAAAAAAATAAATGAAGATTTAAAACATAATAAAGCTTTTTTAAAATCTGTTCAATCAAAGCTTAAAAATAAAAGATTTATTGAAAATGCACCTGATAATGTAGTAAACAATGAAAAGAAAAAAGAGGCGGATATTAAAATTAAAATTAAAATGCTTGAATTAAAATTGAAGAAGTAGTTTAGTTCTCTGCAATAGTATCAATTCCTCCAACAACCATTTGATTAATTTTAACTTTTATTTTCGAATCTAAAGGCAAAAATAAATCTACTCTGGACCCAAATTTAATAAATCCAGCATCTTCACCTTGAACAACTCTACTGTCAACTTTCGCATAATTTACAATTCTTTTAGCTATTGCACCTGCTATTTGTCTGTATAAGATTGTGCCAAAATTTTCGTTTTCAATCACAACTGTTGTTCTTTCATTAAGCTCTGAGGATTTGGGATGCCAAGCAACTAAATATTTTCCAGGATGATATTTGCTAAATTTTATGATACCGCTCATTGCATATCTTGTTACATGAACATTCAATGGAGACATGAAAATAGAAATTTGAATTCGATTGTCTTTAAAGTATTCTTTTTCATAAACATTTTCAACCACTACAACCTTTCCATCAACCGGTGAAATAATTAATGAGTCATTAACTTGTGTTTTTCTTTTGGGATTTCTAAAAAACTGTAAAATTAAAACCAGAATAATAATGGTAACACCTCCAATAATTTTAGCTAATAAAACGTTTCCTAATAGCATAAAAGAAATTATATTAATAAATGATACAGTTATAAATGATATTATAATTATTAAATGACCCTCTTTATGAAACATATTCAAATATTTTTATTAATAAATAAATAAACGGCGCAGCAAATATAATACTATCCATTCTGTCGTAAAGACCTCCATGACCAGGCAACCATTTTCCACTGTCCTTTACTCCAGCTTCTCTTTTAAATTGCGATTGAACAAGATCACCTAAAGTTCCTAAAACACTAGTAACAACAGCAATAATTAACCATTGAACCATGCTAAAATTAATATTAATATAAAAACTAAAAACAAGAGAAAGTAAGATTGAAAAAATGACACCTCCGATAAATCCTTCAATACTTTTTTTTGGAGAAACAGATTTTAGTAATGGTCTTTTACCAAAACTAACTCCAAAAACGTATGCAGCAGAGTCTGATATCCAAATTAGAGATAAAAAACTTAATATAATTAAAGGATCATAAGTTCCTAAAACATTAGACATTGAAAAAAAAATAACTAGAGAACCTACTAAATAAAAATGACCAACAAAACGATTTTTAAGAATTGAAAAAGAAAAAAACTTTTTTTTTAAGAGAGAGAAACCTAATAATACGTTAGTTGTAACAATAATTATTAAAAATACTAATTGAAATTCAGGATATTTTGATAAAATAAAAAGAGAAAGATATAATGGAAACGTTAGATAAAGAATTAAGTAAGATTTTCCAGAATCAAATGAAAGAAATTTGTGATTGTAGTCTGAAACCAATTTTATAAATTCAAAAACAAGGATCAAACTACATATAAAACCTACTATGTAAAATAAATACTGATTAAAAAAAAGCGGAAATAAAAGTACAATTGCGTAAGCAAGAGCAGTAAAAGATCTCGTGTAAAATTCTTTCATTTATAAATCCTCTAATAAAAGCAAATATAGATTTTTAGCAGCACTCCCATAAGTCAAAAAATTTGTATCATCCTTTTCTTGACTATTAAAATTTTTAATTGTGGTAATGTTAGTAGGTAGATTG
>Ga0228645_1000126_pt1 | contig 12925 bp, 16 predicted proteins | sample 57DmetaG_FD_190072 | JGI IMG/M metagenome (GOLD analysis project Ga0228645, IMG submission 190072) | Seawater microbial communities from Monterey Bay, California, United States - 57D | ecosystem: Environmental > Aquatic > Marine > Coastal | place: USA: California | collected 2016-11-06 | reverse complement strand
TACGATATTGACGTGCTTGTTTAATTCTTTGTTGCTCTTCACGTCGCATACGTTCTTGGTGTGCCATTTCTCGTTGACGTTGTTCCCAACGTTGTTGTTCTTCACGAATATCCTTGGACTTACCACTTTGATTTCCAATTAACATACCAAGAACAGAACCAATAATGATTCCTTCTTTTTGCTTTCCGTGTTGATGGCCAATTACTCCACCAACCGTTGCTCCACCTAAAATACCACCGATACTACGTTGAGTTTGACTTTTCCCCCATCCTTGTTCAGCGGCAGATAAAGAATTTCCAACGGAAAAAATTGCGACTGCGATTAAAATTAGTGTATTTCTCATATTATTTTTACCTTTCATTATTGATGATTAAGTATATATAGTACCAAAGTTACTGTAAAAAGTCAACCCTAAAGTTATAAAAAGTCGATTTATTTTGAAGATTTTTCAAGAAGTTCAAGAATTTCTGTAGATTCTAGTTTGTTGTGAGTTTTCGCAACGAATCCATTTTTGTGAGCAAATAGTATCCGTTCGTCACTTTCAATTTGTGAAAAATCAATTTTAGGAGAGTCGTTCAAACGAAACAAACAGTATCCGTCTCCACGATCATCGTGGGTAATTGTAACAACTGCATCCGGATGTCGATCTGCAACATAAGCACTAAGTGCAAATGAAGGATCATTGTCACCAAGAATACCAAGAGAAAACACTATTTCGTTTCCATACACCAACGATGTCGTAATTGAATCTGATAATTGTTGGTAACGACTTGTAAATTGTTCCAGAGTTTTTAAAAGTTCTTCACCAATCGTTGTCAGTAAAATGTAAATATCAGATTTTGGATTGAATCCTGTAAACTTTGAAAATCTATGAAGAATAACTTCCTCAATCGGAGAAAATGTAGCATCTGAGATTTTGTTCCACTCAATACCAATTTCGTTTGCTACATAGTGAGGACCCTTGCTATCAAACTTTTCCGTAACATTTAACCAACGAAATCCTCGTTTTGCTTCTTCGTAAATGGTCATGTTCTGCAAAATTAAAGTTAATGCACATACAGGTTCTGAATCACGATCAAATTGATGATGATCAAAATTGCTTAATTCAGGTTGATGTTGTTCACCAACATCCAATACAACAACATTAGGGTCATTTAAATCTTCTTCAGTTGGATTACGTCTTTTTAATGCAGGTGAGTTACTTTCTTCTGCACACATAGCAAGAACAAAACATACCGACAAAAAGTCATCACGATGGGCGTGACCCGGATGAGTCACAATTGTTTTTACATTTTTGAAATTTATCATATTATTTGGTGGACCCGGCAGGATTTGAACCTGCGACCAAAGCATTATGAGTGCTCTGCTCTAACCGCTGAGCTACGGGTCCTGAAAGTGCTGATTGAATTTTGTTTCTCATATTCGTGTAAAATACTATTCTACGAGGGACACGGTTGTCAATAGCAATTTGCAAATTCTGCTCAATTGTATGAGCAACGCAAATCAATTCCTCTGTTGTTAACTCGATTCTATGTTTCATAATTTAATCTTTCTGATATGACCAAACGTCTTTAGATGGTCGTACATAACATTTTTTATTTTTCTTTTTAGAATAATTTTTGGATTTATTCTGTCGTCTCTCAGTCTCTTCTTTAAACTCCGATGGTGTTACTTTTTTAAAAAAGAGCAAATCATTGTATTTCGTTCTCATTATTGTACTTTACCAAAAGTATTATAAAAAGTCAAGGAAAAAGATACTCTTTATAAAAAAGGGTGGATGCAAAATTGCACCCACCCAACACATGACTATTTTTAAGTCGGCAGCGAAACCAACATAAATTATTTTTTAGTGAGCTCTGTGTATAGTTTCTTAACCATCTCTTTGATTTTTCTTGCTATTTTCTTTTTTACTTTAGAATCACCTTTGACTTCTTTTATATGCCAAAATTCCATTTTGTCAGAATACTGTTTATAGTTTTCTATCATAAAGTCTTTTTGTTCTTTTTCACTAATTACTACAATTTTATCACAATGAGCAAAATCTTTGTCTGAAATCTTAGTGTGTTCTTTTGTATAGCAATCTGCACCGTACATTAAGTAACTATCACATACTTGTTGTGAGAATTCGTTGAGTTCAACCGACTCATCCAAGTCGATGTTACTGCTATATGCAGCCGGATACCTTGAACTGGGATATCGTCCCATTCCATGAGTGTTTAACATAAACAGACACTCTAATTTGCCTAAATTGTTAAAATATGCTTCTGCAAATTTACTGCGATACATATCTCCGTTTCCAATAAATATTATTTTCTTCATATTATAATAACTATCGTATATATTGAGTTTTTATAATAGTTTTTATAATAAGTTTTCAAGCATATTGAATAATGAAAATACAGTAATGATGTGCAATAACAACACACCACTTAATACAAATAAAGCAACAATCAAAATCCAATAAATTATATTTTTAACCACCGTAATCTTTTTTGAGTTTTAATTTTGCAAAATCAACGATTATGTTTTTGACATTTACGAATTCATCAAACGAAATCATCATCCACTTTCTTTTGTAAATCAAATGATTTTGAAAATACGTACTTGGACAAATACCATCATCTGCTTTTACTATTTTGTAATCAAATACAACATAACTTCCAATGTAACTAAATTTTGCCATTATCATCGGAAGTCGTTTCGCAAGGTCTGCGTCCTTTTCAGCAGATTCTATCCATCCATCTAACAACTTGTTTTCTCCGTGCAACAAATGAGAAAATTTAAAATCTTCATAATGCTTTGCTTCTATTGTAAAAGGAAAATCCTTTGGTGTAATTATGTCACCTGTAAGTATTTCCACAACATCTTGTCGTTCTCCATCTGCGTTTTCCGCATTTTCTCCTCCGAACATTGCACCCGAACGTGGTACTCTACTGAACTTGCCTTCAAAATGCTCTTCCAAGAACTTTGCTACTTCAAGTTCCCATGCGTTTCCTTTGTCTTTTGATGATGCTCCCATTATTATAATAAATATCAACAATAAGAGTTTTTATAAAAACTTACATTCAAGACAATAACTTTATATGCTTTACGTTAAATTTGTGTTTTTTAGAAAAGTTTTGATATTCAACTCTTAATTTATTTAACAAAGGTGTTGAAGTTTCATATGGATCATTTGCACGATACCAATGATACAAATACACTCCGTCCATAATACCAAATTTAATTTTATGTTTATGAAGCCTTGCACGGAAGTCATCATCTACTTCTAAAAATCCAGTTTGTTTAAAACCATTGATTTTTTTCCAAACAGACTTCTTGACTAAAATTAATGTTCCACTGAATCTCGGTTCATTTATTAACCACCCACTATACTTTGAGTTTGGTGAATTTGGAATTTCAAATGTGGCACCTGGTGATATTTGGTCATAATAAGTTTTTTGAAGATGTTTCCCAATAACACGATGATATTTTATATCGTGATTATCCACATCAATATTTCCTAGTAATTGCCAAGAATAACCAACACGATTTGTTCTTGCTCCAAATGCTCCGATATCTGAATTTTTATGAATAATATCATGTAACTGATTCATCCAGTTTGATGTGGTGAACATAGCATCGTGATCTATAAAACAAGCATAATCATCATCATGTGGAAGCAATTCCATAAATTGATTGTATGCACACCCTATGTTTTTCTTACATTCAGATTGTGCAAATGCGATGTGAGTATAAATCATTACTTATCAAAATCAAAACGTTTGGCATAATCACCTCGCATTGTTCCCTCGTTTTCGTACTTTCTAATAAACCAACAATGCTCATTTAAATAGTCGGTTGCTTTGTACCCGTTTAGATTTAATTTTCTAAAAGTATCGGTATCTCTAAAAGAATTATCCTTTAGATCATTTTGCATAATTGGATTTACTTTATTTTTCAAAAGCAAGAAATTCCATAAAGGTTGATCGCGATATGACATATCTTCTTTTAGATACAATGTCCACAATTCTTGTGTAATATTTCTAACCATGTCACTTGAAAAATCATAACCAAAGCAAGTGTTTTCAAAATACTGAGGATAATTCAAGTTTACTGAAAAGTCGTATGTCTTCAAGATACGTTTTGTTTTTTGTATTGATTCGAGAGTATCTCGTTTGCTAATCAATATTCTTTCAAATTCTGCATTTACTCCACCATCCCTACAGACTTTTCTATTGTGATGAGGTTGTGCGAATGGAAATGTTTTTTCGTTTTCAATTTTAGTGGCCAAGGCATTCCAATCTTTTTTTTCATTGGGAATAACCCACGCATCACAATAAAAAACCACATCGTATTTTTTACCAAGAGATTCTAGCAAATGCCAAGATAAAAATTTTGGATATCTTGATTTTTTGATATTACAATTTACATTTGAAATATTTTCGTTGCTTCCAATGTTTATGACATCCCACGATGTATCAAACATATTAGAGTTTAAATTTGTAAACAAAAAGTAATCGTAGTTTTTGTTTCGGTCAAAATGTCCAGGTTTATCAAGTTGATCAAGTTTTTCTTTTTCACAGAATAAAGCAGATGTAAAGCAAATTTTCATAATAAAGTTAAGTTAGTTTTGTTATCATAAATAGATAATCGTTTGCTATTTTTGACAATGAAGTCTGCTCTTTAACTGAACTCATAATTTCAAGACCCCGTTTCCATAAAATTTTTTTATCTGCGTAATCTGATTTTATTAAATCAAACATTTGGTTGATCGTTGTCAGTTCTGTATTTTTTAGTATAAACGGATAATCTTTGGGTAATACATCTTTTGTTGCTTGTTCATATGTTGTTAGAATATTATGATTCAGAGCACTTGCAGTAACCACTTTGGCACTTGTTTTGTATTTAGATTCAGGTGCATCATGTTTGCGTATACTTATGTGACAATTAAAATGAATTTCAAGTTCTTGCATTGCGTTTGGATTTCTATTTACCACAATTTTTTTGTCGTTGTTCACCAATTCGGATACATCCTTTCCAATTTCCGTATCGTAGAATCTAACTTTGTATTTGTCTGCCAAAGTTCTATAATGAAGAAAATTATCCGTATGTGCCAATGACGCAACTGACCCAAGAAATCCAAATGTAAGATTGCTCTGATTTTCTTTTTGTGCAGTTGATATTCTTGGGTCCCAATGATGATGAATTACCGATATGTCTTTTAATGAAATGTTATTTTCTTTGTGAATTTCCAATTTCATAAACTCATTGTTTACAATCAAATGATTTATCACTTCAGTTTGAATCACCGACTGCACTAACTCTTTTTGATAAATGTAATTGTCAACTACATCGTAAACATGGATATTATTAACAAGTTGTTTAACTATCTTTGGATTTATATTTTTAACCCAAACGAACAATGAATTAATTTCAGTTGTGGGTATCTCGGAAACAGTTACAACTTTTGAATCAATTCCAAGTTGGTTGAGTTGGTCAGATATTTGAATACCTCTTAAAATTGCAGAGCCTTGATCTTTTTTTGCTACAACAAAAAAGATCATTCATTAACTCCGTTTCTAAATAACAAGTTACCGTCCATCACACCACCGAATTCATTTTTAATATTAATATCCATATAAAACAACAAACTCGAAACAAGTCTCACCGTATTTACATCATCAACAATACTCTGTTGGGAAATGATTTTTTTCACCTCACATCTATTCAAATAATTCCATATCTGATCGTCTTCCGACAAACAATCAAAACATTTGATTAAAATCTCCAAGGTACCTGCACTCGACTCAAGTTTCTTCCCACTTAAACCGTCTACTCCATTGGCCAATAATTCAGAATTATTTTTCGATGTAAGTTTTGTATTTAAATGAAAATTTTTATTTGTCAAATCAGAGGAAATATTTTTAACTACTTGACAAGATAATATATAATCGTCAGCAAGATTCCCAAGTGCATTACGACTCCATCTAAACTCCGCAAACGGAGCCATTGCCAACTCCACCCCTCCCAACTTATTAATAATATCAAATGCTATTTTGTTATCGAAATGTTCACCATATTTCATTTTTTGATAAAGTTTGGGTATTCTATAATCAATTATTGGAGTAATCGATACTCTGCAATTATTACCCAGTGAAGAACGAAGTCCAAAATGGTGCTTTGCTCTATTCTCAATATAAGTAAGTGCATTGATTGCTCCCGGTGCAGTTGTTGCTGACATAACTTTTGAAAAATATTTAAAAAATTCTGCACGAATTTCCTTTAATGCAATATCAGTTAAAACTACACTTGCATTATTTTTGCCTTGTTGTGTACAATGATTGAAAAACGAGTCGGTTACGGACTCCACATTTAAGTTCTCTGTATTCACGAGTTTTCCAAGATTGGGTCCAGGAGCTCTAGTGAACTCACCACAATACCCACCGACTCGTATATAATTTTTCATAAAGGTGTCACCAAAATCTTCAAATGCATACGGCAACAATCCAAAATATCTCAAAATTCCTCTCGAAATCTTTGCCTTGGCATCCACACCTCTACAAGTTACAAGAGATGCCGTAGATGAAGAAGTTTCCGTAACCCCCTCTCCGAAGGACAATCCATACTTGTCCATTAAGTCATCTGCAACTTGTCTATCGGTAGACACTCCGGTTGGATGAGAATTGTTTACACAAAAATACTTCAATTCCTTGTGGCGGCCGGTAGATAAAAAGGATGCAAGAACCATCCGGGAATCAACTCCACCTGATAAATCCGCTATACAATGTGCATTGTATTTTAAAGCAAAATCTATAATAGCATTTGACCGATGTTTAATATCTTCGCAAATTTTATCCACCAGCACATCATATTCCACATCGGAATGTAAAAATTCCTTTAAACTGCAATATTCATGTGTAGAAATATTACCGGCACGGAGGGTAATCATGCTTCTTGGGGCCAATACTCTTATTTCTCTGTAAGGTGAGATATTATTGAATGCCGATAGATAAGAAACGTTAAATACCACCGACATTGGATTCATTTCCACCTTCACTCCAAGTTGCCTCAATACGGACCGCACAAGTTGTTGATTATTTGAAATTATTTTATAGTTTTCATCGTCATAATAAAAAACTGGGTTTTGACCGAAGACATCCGGTTTTATCTCAACCAAATTCTGTTCAATGTTAACTTTTAAAATAGAGAAATTTCCCGACAAGGTTTCGGCATTTGCAAATACATCAGTAAAATTCAATTCCTTGAAATTTGAATAAAACCAGTGTTCAAGTTTATCGGAAAAAAAATAACCGTCATAAGAATAACTTTCGTTGCCACGGGATTCTATCTTATCTGTATATATATGATGGTCTAATGTAGTTCTCTCCCAGACTTGTCCACATTGACCTGTGTGTTCACTTTCAAATGAATTTATTATTGAGGAGGAAGTTAGCCGTTCATTTACTTTTCTATTTACGCATATAAATTGCACATCCGCACCTCTTTTTTATATATGAAATAATTCCATTACCAACACCACAAATATTCACACCTCATAATCCTAAACTCTTTTTATACGATGGCATCCAATCTTCTAATTTCATTGTTGGTTTCCAATCTAACAATTCTCGGGTTTTAGAATTATCTGCCAATGTTTCTCTTGGTTCAATAACAGGATCACGATACTCAATGGGACCACCAATCATTTTAGCAATATCATTCACCGAACGATTATCTCCGTTACCAACATTAAGAATTTCTCCTTTGCCTACTTTGTCGGACATACTTGCTTTGATATTTGCTGATACTACATCACCTACATATGTAAAATCTCTACGCTGTTCTCCGTCTCCGTTTATCGTTAAAGGTTTTCCTTCTAATCGTTGATTCGCAAAAATTCCCATCACCAACGAATAATCTCCTTTGGTTGGTTGTCGTTCTCCGTACACACTGAAATAACGAAGACACACCGTATCGATATTGTGAATTGTTGAATATAATTTACAGTAACATTCTCCAAAAAGTTTTTGCAATCCATACGGACTAAGAGGATTTCTTGGGGCAGTTTCAGGAGTTGGCAAATACTCTTCTGCTACATTCCCATATACCGATGAAGATGAACTAAATATAAATCTACGCACATTATGTATTCTCGCAAGATTTAAAAGATTCAATGTACCTGCTACGTTTACTCTATTCCATGTATATGGATCAACAATAGAAGGTTGCACTCGGGTTTTTGCAGCCAAATGGAAGATTGTATCAACTCCTTCAAAAAGTTTTCCAATTTCTTCTAAGTTTACCCATTTTTTAGTTGGATCAAACGAAGCAATATTAAGTTTATGAAATTGTGCTTTTTTATTTATATTTCGTTTTTTGCCCAAAGACAAATCATCAATTACAATAACCTCATGATTATTCTCAATAAGTTTATCCACTAAATTGCTTCCTATGAAGCCCGCACCACCTGTTACTATATATTTCATAAGTTTATATTCCCAATATAAATATAAACTTTATTATAATTTATAATAAAAATCACATAGTAACTTCCCAAGAATCATCAGTTGATCCCAGTCACGATATTTTTCTTTGCCTTCTCTTGCTGACCAATCACTATCAATAACCAAACGACTACTATCTGAAGTTTTCGGGAAGTAAAGAAGTTCTAACTAATTTTCCAAAATCACCATGATGATACAAAATACTAATACTGATTAAATTTTCAATATTAAATATAAAATCCATGTCATGACTTTTGAGTTTTACAGCCAGTTTTTTGTTGTTTATGATCCTTGGTAAATGACTATAAATGTTCATTATTTTTAGAAAATCAGATTGACCCATAATCAAAAAATTGTCGTTAATATATCCACAGGAATTGTTAGTATAAATCTTTGTATTATCTACTCTATCAAAGAATGATGTATCAAACGGAACTCTAAAATCATAACGAGTAGTTACTACAAAGTCATAATCAATTTGACTATCATGAACTAGCTTACCCACCGATGCCCTTGAATATAACTGAGAAGCAGTATTACTAATATTGTTGTATACAGCTTCATTATGCTCTTTTTGATAATTTCTTGTTTGCTTACCGATTAAAGAATCATAAATCCATGTTAAGTCTTTGTCAAACGGACGGTTAACTTTAATTTCTACAGGATTATATAGTTTCGTAAGATTTTGTTTTGTATTTAGAAGTACACTTGAACTATTACCATCCGACCAAGGACTTGAATCATATTCTTGTAATCCTTGATAACTATGGCAATAATAATCGACTTCAAAATTTTCAAGTGTAAGCATTTTTTTAATACAACTATACCCCTCGTTTACAAAACGTGGTTGACCGTATAAGGCACAGGCTATTCTTTTCATCGAAAATAAAAGTCAATGACTTTATTACATCGTTACTTCCCAAGAATCATCAGTTGATCCCCAGTCACGATATTTTTCTTCACCACCTCTTGCTGACCAATCACTATCAATAACCAAACGACTACTGATTCCACCTCTTGGATTGCTTTTTAAAACTAAACGCAAACGATCAGGAGAATACACTTCCATTAAATGATCATACACAACATTGATAAGTCGTTCATACGATACAACGATGTTACGCAACTGATAAGTGTATTGCTTTAAACTTTTAAGTTCAATGATTTTCTTGGTTGGATAAATTGTGATGTAAAGCACACCGAAATCTGGTTGTTCGTTCACACCAAGAAATGTAAACTCAGGAACTTTTACTTTTATTTCGTAAGGTTCTTTGCTTGGATTTGGAATGCTTTTTAAGATGCTTGAATCAATCGCATCGTACAATAATACTTTTTCTTTTTCGTCTGCCATTTTATTTAAGTTCCGCAAAAATTTGCTTTTTATTTTCATCAACCATTTCCCACGAAACATCGTTTCTTCCAAAGTGCCCGTGATAAGAAGTTTTGCGATAAATAGGTTTTCTCAATCCAAGAAACTCAATGATTCCATTTGGAGTTAAATCAAAATTCTGAGTTACTGCATTTTCAATGTTGGTCTCGGCGACTTTGTTTGTTTGGAATGTATCAACACGAACACTTACAGGTTCTGCAACTCCGATAGCATACGCAAGTTGAACTTCGCATTTATCTGCTACACCACTTGCTACAATTGTTTTAGCAACGTGTCGTGCCATGTAAGCCGCACTTCTATCTACTTTTGTTGGGTCTTTACCACTAAATGCTCCTCCTCCGTGTCTTGCCATTCCTCCGTAAGTATCAACGATGATTTTACGACCAGTAAGACCTGTATCTCCGTGCGGTCCACCGATAATGAATTGACCTGTTGGATTGATATGAAACTTGGTATCTATTAAATACTTTTCATTTACAACTTCACGAATAAGTTCTTCGATATCTGCTTTGATTGTTTCTTGAGTTACGTCTTCGTCATGCTGAGTTGATAACACAATTGTATCTACACGGATAGGTTTATCGTTTTCATCGTATTCCACCGTAACTTGTGATTTTGCATCTGGACGAAGATAAGGAATGCTCTTGGAATGTCGTGCTTCTTCTACTTTTTTGATAATTTGATGCGACAACATAATAGGCAATGGCATAAGTTCAGGTGTTTCGTTGCAAGCATATCCGAACATAAGTCCTTGGTCACCTGCTCCTGCTTCTTTATGCTCACCTTCACCTTCATTGACTCCCAATGCAATATCAGCACTTTGACGATCAACTGTAAACAACACAGAGCATCCACTTGCACTTATTCCGTATTTTTCATCGGTGTATCCAATGTCAGATAGCACATTTCGTGCAATTTCTTGAAAGTTTACCCAACCATCTGCGGTGATTTCACCACCAACAACAACTAATCCTGTTGTCGCAAATGTTTCGCAAGCCACTCTTGCATTAGGGTCTTGTTTTAAAAATGCGTCAAGCACTGCATCTGAAATTTGATCGCATACTTTGTCAGGATGACCACTTGACACACTCTCTGATGTAAATAGTTTTTTATTCATTGTGTATAATATTATCCGAATATTGATACAAAGTCAAGAAATCAGAAATGCAATTTATAGTGTTTTGTTAATTGTTCAATCAAAAAAGTTTTTGCAGTTTCTACATCATCTACAATCTTGAATAAATTTAAGTCTTTTTTGCTAATTGTTCCTGCTTCAATAAACTTGTCCCAACCGACTACGTTTTCCCAAAAGTCTTTTCCGTATAAAATTGTTGGAACAGGTTTTTCAATTTTCTGACATTGAATTAAAGTTAATGCTTCAAACAATTCATCCATTGTACCGAATCCACCAGGAAACACAACCAATGCTTTTGCTTGATAAAGAAACCAATATTTGCGTGTAAAGAAATAATGATAAACGAAATCCATTTCAGGTGTCACATATTCATTGTTGGTTTGTTCAAAGGGTAATTTAATACCCAAACCAACTGATTTGCCCCCGGCATCATGTGCTCCTTTGTTGGCAGCTTCCATTATTCCTGGTCCAGCACCACTGCTGATATAAAACTTGTTTTTACGTTCTGTGAAGTTTTCTTCTGACCACTCGGTTAATTGTTTTGAAAGTTGATATGCTTCGGTATAATAACGATCATACCCGTTCTTTTTAAATTGTTCAGATTCTTCGTTGATTCTTGCACTTCCTTGAAAAACAATTGTGTGTCTAATACCAGTTTTTTTCATTCTGGCTTCTGTTTCCATCAATTCAGCAAGAACTCTCAACCATCGTGCTTCACGACTATTCATGAATGTCATGTTTTCGTGTGCTTCTTTGGTGCTTTTTCGTTTCTTTGGATTATACTTCATATAATATAAATAGAAGCAATCAACGAAATTATAAAAATAAAGTTACTTGTTGATGCACTCTTTAAATGCAGTTTCAACGTGAGCAATGCACTTTTCTAAAGCATCATCTCCGTACCGTTCCCATTCAACATGACAATTGGAATTCTTTCGTAACAATGGATCATTTTCTGCTTCATAATCGTTAGCAGGTTTATTGCCTGTCATCGTCAAGTGAATTACACATCCACCTATTTTGTGAATATATTCAATTTCATTTGGAAAACGAATATCTGTTACAATACTTACTATATTGTTTTTTTGATTTTCAACAATAATTTCCTCAACTTTTTTTACCCAACACAAATCATCTTGTTTACGCATTATCTCTGTTCCCCAGGTTGTAAGCATAGGACGTATAATTTCTTTTTCTGATGTTACTTCTGTGAATGCTGAAATATTCAGTTTTTCAATCAAAAATGCATCTAAATCTTTTTTAAGTTCGTCCGCAAACGCAAGTCGTTGTGATTCGTAGTTCTTTGATTTTAAGTATTCTCTTGCATAATTACAAAAAGTATCTTTTCCACAACGTGCAAGACCCGTTAAACCGATTATCATTGGAACATCCATTACAAACTATAAGTATTATAATAACTCAATTATTGTCAAAAGAAATCTTTATATTTTGGAATTTTTTGATTTAAATCACCGAAGTCATCATCAGTATCTTCGTCACCATCAGTAGTTACTGAGTTTGGTTTTGGTAATGACTCTGCTTCATCAGGTGTCGCAAAGTTTGACCAAGTGGGTGGAACTTTTAATTTCTCTGTTGCAGATTTTCTGTAAATTCCAGGATCAAGATTAAATGCAGTAAGTTCATCAAATTTTCCTCCCCAAATATCATCTGCTTGTGGAAACTCAGTTTGCGTATAACCTCCTGTACGAAACCATTTATCAGCATCTCCACTCATTTCTGCTCCGAGTTTTCTTATTTTACCCGCACCCAACCAATTTCCGAAATCTGGTTCACTATCTGTTGCAGTTGAAATACCCGCAGATGTTACTTCTTTGATGTGCTTTTTCACATCTATATATATTGTTGATGCTATAGAATCCTGTTGATATTAGACCGAATTCCGTAATATCCATT
>Ga0228645_1000112_pt1 | contig 13314 bp, 11 predicted proteins | sample 57DmetaG_FD_190072 | JGI IMG/M metagenome (GOLD analysis project Ga0228645, IMG submission 190072) | Seawater microbial communities from Monterey Bay, California, United States - 57D | ecosystem: Environmental > Aquatic > Marine > Coastal | place: USA: California | collected 2016-11-06 | reverse complement strand
GACTAAAGGTCAGTGGTGGCAACTTGCTGTTTCAGAGGAAAAAGATGCTCAAATTATTGAGGCATTGAATGAACAATATGATGCTCAAAAGCGTGCGCTAGATGCTCGTTTTGACGATAAGGTCGAAAAAGTTCGTCGCGGAGATGATTTACCTCCGGGAGTTATGAAAATGGTAAAGGTTTTCATAGCAGTAAAACGCAAGCTGCAGCCTGGTGACAAAATGGCTGGGCGACATGGGAATAAGGGCGTGATATCCAAAGTTGTTCCCATGGAGGATATGCCTTTTCTTGAGGATGGAACTCCCGTTGACTTTTGCTTAAATCCACTTGGCGTTCCTTCTCGCATGAATGTGGGTCAGATTCTTGAGACTCACATGGGGTGGGCCGCCAGAGGACTTGGTTTGCAAATCGATGACGCACTGCAGGATTACCGTAGATCAGGTGATTTGACTCCAGTAAAGGAGGCCATGCGTATAGCTTATGGCCAAGATGTATACGAAGAGGGCTTAAAAGATATTGATGACGAGTTATTAGTAGAGGCGGCCGGAAATGTTGTTCGGGGTGTTCCCATTGCAACTCCAGTTTTTGACGGTGCCAAGGAGGGTGACGTCGATGATGCTTTACAGAGAGCAGGATTTGACCAGTCTGGACAATCTATTCTTTATGATGGGCGAACCGGTGAACAATTTAGTAGGCCTATAACTGTTGGCATCAAGTATCTTCTCAAGCTTCATCACCTTGTGGACGACAAAATTCATGCACGTTCAACTGGTCCTTATTCTTTGGTTACACAGCAACCTTTGGGTGGTAAAGCACAATTTGGTGGCCAGCGCTTTGGGGAAATGGAAGTTTGGGCGCTTGAGGCTTATGGAGCTGCTTATACCTTGCAGGAAATGTTGACTGTAAAATCCGATGATGTGGCTGGAAGAACGAAAGTTTACGAATCCATAGTTAAAGGTGAAGATAATTTTGAGGCTGGCGTTCCAGAGTCATTTAACGTTTTAGTTAAAGAGGTTCGTGGATTGGGGCTAAATATGGAACTTCTTGATGCAAAGGAGGACGATTAAAGCAACTGAGCTTTATTTCAAATAATCCTATTGCATAAATCGAGGTAAAAAAATGAACCAAGAACTTACTAACAACCCTTTTAATCCCCTGGCTTCTCCCAAGGTTTTTGACGAAATCAAAGTGTCTTTAGCTTCGCCGGAGAGAATTCTCTCCTGGTCATACGGAGAAATTAAAAAGCCAGAGACGATAAACTATCGTACATTCAAACCAGAACGTGACGGGCTGTTCTGTGCTCGAATATTTGGTCCAACCAAGGACTATGAGTGTCTTTGTGGCAAATATAAGCGAATGAAATATCGGGGTGTTGTCTGCGAAAAATGTGGCGTCGAAGTCACTTTGCAGAAGGTTCGGCGTGAAAGAATGGGACATATCGAATTGGCGTCACCTGTGGCGCACATCTGGTTTTTGAAATCTCTTCCGTCTCGGATCGGTTTGATGCTGGATATGACGCTACGAGATCTCGAGCGCGTTCTCTATTTTGAAAATTATGTCGTTATAGAGCCTGGTCTAACAGACCTATCCTATGGACAAATGCTCTCAGAAGAAGAATTTATGGACGCTCAAGATACGTATGGCATGGATGCATTTACAGCAAACGTCGGGGCTGAGGCTATTCGTGAGATGCTTGCAGTAATAGACCTAGAGGCCGAGGCTGATCGCTTAAGAGAAGAATTAAAAGTGGCAACGGGAGAATTAAAGCCGAAGAAAATTATTAAACGTCTAAAGGTTGTAGAAAGCTTTCTTGAGTCTGGAAATCGTCCAGAGTGGATGATTCTGACCGTTGTGCCGGTTATCCCGCCCGAGTTAAGGCCTTTAGTGCCACTAGATGGTGGTCGCTTTGCCACATCGGATCTTAACGATCTTTATCGCAGGGTAATAAATAGGAACAATCGCTTAAAGCGTTTGATTGAATTGAGAGCGCCAGATATTATCGTCCGGAATGAAAAACGGATGCTGCAGGAGTCTGTTGATGCTCTTTTCGATAACGGTCGTAGGGGCCGTGTAATTACTGGCACTAACAAGCGTCCACTAAAATCTTTATCGGATATGCTTAAAGGTAAGCAGGGTCGTTTTAGGCAAAACCTTTTAGGAAAGCGCGTCGATTTCTCGGGGCGGTCAGTCATTGTTACGGGTCCGGAATTGAAATTACATCAATGTGGGCTCCCAAAGAAAATGGCGCTGGAACTCTTCAAGCCATTTATTTATTCTAGGCTTGAGGCTAAGGGGCTTTCTTCAACGGTTAAGCAAGCCAAAAAGTTAGTTGAAAAAGAACGGCCTGAGGTTTGGGATATCTTAGACGAAGTAATTCGGGAACATCCAGTTATGCTTAATAGGGCGCCTACGCTGCATAGGCTGGGTATTCAAGCATTCGAGCCTGTTCTAATAGAGGGCAAGGCTATTCAGCTCCATCCTCTTGTATGTGCGGCTTTTAATGCTGACTTTGATGGTGATCAAATGGCCGTTCATGTGCCGTTGAGCCTCGAGGCACAGTTGGAAGCTAGAGTTTTAATGATGTCCACGAATAACGTTTTGTCGCCAGCTAATGGGGCTCCCATAATAGTTCCGTCCCAAGATATGATCCTCGGACTTTATTACACAACCATCATGCGTGAGGGTATGAAAGGCGAAGGAATGTCTTTCAGTTCACAAGAGGAAGTGCAGTACGCTTTAGATACAGGAACAGTCCATCTTCATGCTAAGATACATGCTAGAATAGGTCAAATTGATGAAGAAGGGAATGAAGTATTCAGTCGGGTTGAAACTACTCCAGGTCGTGTAAGGATAGGTTCACTGCTTCCGAAAAATGCAAAAGCTCCGTTTGATCTAGTAAACAAGCTCTTGCGAAAGAAAGATGTACAGAGCGTTATCGATACCGTTTACAGGTATTGTGGTCAAAAAGAGTCAGTAATTTTTTGTGACCAGATCATGGGTATGGGTTTCAAGGAGGCTTTCAAGGCTGGTATCTCTTTCGGTAAAGATGACATGGTTGTTCCGGACGATAAGTGGGGTCTAGTTGACGAGACTAGAAGTCAGGTCAAAGACTTTGAGCAGCAGTACATGGATGGCCTGATCACTCAGGGTGAAAAGTATAATAAAGTGGTGGATGCTTGGTCAAAATGTAATGATAAAGTTACTGATGCTATGATGGGGACAATTTCCTCTGGTTCTCGTGACGAGGGTGGAGCGGAAGCCGAGCCAAACTCAGTTTATATGATGGCACATTCTGGCGCCAGAGGCTCAGTTACTCAAATGAAGCAATTGGGTGGAATGCGTGGCCTAATGGCTAAACCAAATGGTGATATTATCGAGACGCCGATCATCTCAAACTTTAAAGAGGGGCTTACCGTTCTAGAGTATTTTAATTCGACTCACGGAGCTAGGAAAGGCTTATCAGATACCGCTCTTAAAACAGCTAACTCTGGTTACCTAACCCGTCGTTTAGTGGACGTTGCACAGGATTGTATTGTTCGCATGCAGGATTGTGGAACAGAAAACTCGATTACCGCAGAACCGGCAGTAAATGATGGGGAAGTTGTCGCCACACTATCCGAGCGTGTTTTAGGGCGGATGGCTGCTGAAGATATTTGTAATCCTGTAACAGGAGAAGTTATAACCCCAAAGGGTTCTATGGTTGATGAACTTATGGCGGATCGTATTGAAGATTGTGGTTTACTGTCAGCTCGCATTAGGAGCCCACTAACCTGTGAAGCGGAGGAGGGTGTATGTGCAAATTGCTATGGCCGTGATCTTGCTAGAGGCACTAAAGTAAACATTGGTGAAGCAGTTGGAATTATAGCAGCACAATCTATTGGTGAGCCTGGTACTCAGCTAACTATGAGAACATTTCACATCGGTGGCGTCGCTCAAGGTGGACAGCAGTCATTTCTAGAGGCAAGCCAGGACGGCTTAATATCGTATGAAAACCCGATGATACTCAAAAACTCGTCAGGGTCGACTTTGGTTGTTGGCCGAAATATGAAACTGCGAATTGTCGATGAACAGGGAAATGAAAGAGCTAGTCACAAATTAAGTTATGGTTCAAAAATCTTCTTAAAAGAAGGAGCAAAAGTTGCGCGTGGTGATAAGCTATTTGAATGGGACCCATATACGCTACCAATTATTGCTGAAAAGGCTGGTAGTGCAAAATTAGTGGACTTGGTAAACGGTATCGCCGTAAGAGAAGAAACTGATGATGCTACTGGCATGACACAGAAAATTGTGGTGGATTGGCGCGCGGCTCCAAAAGGGAACGAATTGAAGCCAGAGATAATATTGGTGGACAAAGATGGTGAACCTTTACGCAACGAGGCTGATAACCCAATCACATATCCTATGTCAGTAGACGCTGTTTTGTCTATTGAAGATGGATCAGAAATCAAAGCTGGGGATGTTATTGCTCGAATTCCCCGCGAAGGTGCAAAAACAAAAGATATTACAGGCGGTTTGCCAAGGGTTGCAGAATTATTTGAGGCTAGACGCCCAAAAGACCACGCAATTATTGCTGAAATTGATGGCTATGTTCGGTTCGGCAAAGATTATAAAAATAAAAGACGCATTGCGATTGAACCAGCTGATGAAACCCTAGAGCCTGTAGAGTATATGGTGCCGAAGGGTAAGCACATACCAGTAGTTGAGGGTGACTTCGTTCAAAAAGGTGACTATATCATGGACGGCAATCCTGCGCCTCACGATATTTTGGCAATTATGGGTATTGAAGCGCTAGCGAATTATATGATTGACGAGGTTCAAGACGTATATCGTTTGCAGGGTGTTAAAATTAATGACAAACATGTCGAAGTTATTGTTCGTCAAATGTTGCAGAAATGGGAGATTTCAGAGAGCGGTGACACAACGTTGCTTAAAGGCGAGCATGTTGACAAGGCCGAATTTGACGCTGCTAATGAAAAGTCTCTGTCTAAGAGTGGTAGACCAGCACAAGGCGAGCCAATTTTATTGGGGATAACTAAAGCTTCCTTACAAACTCGGTCATTCATCTCTGCAGCTTCTTTTCAAGAAACAACACGGGTGCTTACAGAAGCCTCAGTACAGGGTAAAAGAGATAAGCTTGTGGGCTTAAAAGAAAACGTGATTGTTGGTAGGTTGATACCGGCTGGCACTGGAGGAGCTGCACTACGAGTTCAGCGTATAGCTAATGCGCGGGACCAGGTAGTAGTTGACGCCCGGATTGAGGAAGAAAATGCTGCGGCGCAGTTAGAGGCCCCGGTTTCAGATGAAGCCGTTGCATCAGAAACTGAGTAACTAGGTTAAAAATTGCTCAGAAACCTACTTTAAATAGGCAGGTTTCTGAGAAAACTTTAAGGAAGGTTGTATAAGCTTCAATAATAGATATAGGCGTGAGTGCGTTTTTATTTTGTGGAATTTTTTTGAGTAATACTCGCTGCTTAAACGCTATTTAGTTATTTTTTAATAAAAAGATACCTACTGTTGACAAATTAATCGACTCCTCATATACGCACGGAAAATGGAGTGGGATTTCTCGCTTCTAATTCAAATATATAGTGGTCAAGATCCGGGTTGTGCCCCGATCCTCTGGAGACCTACCGCCTAGTTCTCGTTTAAAAGAGAGCAAAAGCGGCTTTTGCGTTTGTGAAAACATAATGCAAGTAATTCGTCGCATCTGGTTTATGCCAGACGCAAAATTAAAAGCAAGAGTCAAACGGGGAATGCCTGAATGCCTACAATACAACAGCTGATACGTAAACCGCGGCAGCCAAAAATAAAGCGTTCTAAATCGATGCACTTAGAACAGTGTCCTCAAAAGAGAGGCGTCTGCACAAGAGTTTATACGACCACGCCTAAGAAACCAAACTCGGCCATGAGGAAAGTAGCAAAAGTCAGGCTGACTAACGGGTACGAAGTAATATCCTATATTCCAGGCGAGAAACATAATTTGCAGGAACACTCAGTTGTTTTGATTAGGGGTGGTAGGGTAAAAGATTTGCCTGGTGTGCGTTATCACATTTTGCGTGGGGTACTGGATACCCAAGGTGTAAAAGATAGAAAACAGCGCCGCTCGAAATATGGCGCCAAGCGACCTAAATAGGGGATATAGAATATGTCTAGACGTCATGCGGCGGAAAAACGTGAAATCCTACCAGATGCTAAATTTGGTGATAGCGTATTAAGTAAATTTATGAATAATCTTATGGTAGATGGTAAAAAATCTATAGCTGAAAATATTGTATACAATGCCCTCGATCGTGTTGAGGGTAAACTTTAGCGTGCGCCGGTTGAGGTGTTTCATGAAGCCTTAGACAATATCAAGCCTACAGTAGAAGTTAGGTCTAGGAGAGTAGGTGGTGCTACTTACCAAGTGCCTGTTGAAGTTCGTCCTGAGCGTAGAGTAGCTCTGGCAATTCGTTGGTTAATTTCGGCCAGCCGTGGTCGCAACGAAAATACTATGGAAGAGCGCCTAGCCGGTGAGTTGATGGACGCAGTAAACTCTAGAGGCTCTGCCGTAAAAAAACGGGAAGACACACATAAAATGGCTGATGCAAACAAAGCTTTCAGCCATTATCGTTGGTAAAAGTAAAGGCTGATTAAATGGCACGAGAATACCCTTTAGATTTATATCGTAATTTTGGCATAATGGCGCACATTGATGCCGGCAAAACAACCTGTTCTGAAAGAATTCTCTATTATACAGGGAAATCGCACAATATAGGCGAAGTTCATGACGGCGCCGCAACCATGGACTGGATGGAGCAGGAGCAGGAGCGAGGAATAACGATTACATCTGCCGCTACAACGACTTTTTGGGAACGAACCGAGGATGGAGATAAAGCTGACACGCCAAAGCATCGTTTGAATATCATTGATACTCCCGGTCACGTAGATTTTACAATTGAAGTTGAACGTTCTTTAGCGGTTTTAGATGGGGCAGTTTGCGTCTTGGACGCCAACGCGGGCGTGGAGCCACAGACTGAAACCGTATGGCGTCAAGCTGACCGGTACAAAGTGCCTCGTATTGTCTTTGTAAACAAAATGGACAAAATTGGCGCAGATTTTTTTAATTGTGTCAATATGATAGAGGATCGAACTGGTGCACGTGCTGTACCTGTTGGAATTCCTATTGGTGCTGAGACTGAGCTTGAGGGTTTGATTGACTTGGTGACCATGAAGGAATGGCTTTGGCAAGGTGAAGACTTGGGTGCGTCATGGGTTCAAGCAGAGATCCGTCCTGAATTGAAAAGCATGGCGGAAGAGTGGCGTTCAAAAATGATCGAGGCTGCTGTCGAAATGGATGATGAGGCTATGATGGCTTACCTTGAGGGGGATGAGCCAGATATTAGCACTTTGAGAGGCCTACTGCGGAAAGGGACTCTTAGTTTAACTTTTGTTCCCGTTTTGGGAGGTTCTGCCTTTAAAAATAAGGGGGTCCAGCCTTTATTAAATGCAGTTATAGATTATCTACCAAGTCCCTTGGATGTTGTTGACTATATGGGGTTTGCGCCAGGAGATGATGCAGAAGAACGAAATATAGCGCGTAGAGCGGATGATAATATGCCGTTTTCTGGGCTTGCATTCAAAATAATGAATGATCCATTTGTTGGATCGTTAACGTTTACTAGGGTTTATTCTGGAGTTATTAACAAGGGTGACACAGTTCTAAATTCTACCAAATCAAAAAAAGAACGTATTGGACGAATGATGATGATGCATTCAATCAATAGGGAAGAAATTGAAGAGGCTTTTGCTGGTGACATAATAGCTTTAGCGGGTCTGAAAGACACAACAACTGGCGATACGATTTGTGACGCAAAAGAGTCAGTTGTGTTGGAGACAATGACGTTTCCTGAGCCCGTGATAGAAATTGCTGTTGAGCCAAAGACTAAGGGTGACCAGGAGAAAATGTCCCAAGGGCTTGCTAGGCTTGCAGCCGAGGATCCATCCTTTCGTGTGGAGACAGATATTGAGTCTGGTCAAACTATTATGAAAGGTATGGGTGAGCTCCATTTAGATATTTTGGTCGATAGGCTAAAACGAGAGTTTAAAGTGGAGGCAAATATAGGTGCACCCCAGGTCGCTTATCGAGAAACGATCTCTCATGAGGTGGAACACACTTATACCCATAAAAAACAATCAGGTGGGTCTGGGCAGTTTGCTGAAGTGAAAATGATAATTACTCCCACTGAGCCAGGCGAGGGGTATTCGTTTGAGAGTCGTATCGTCGGGGGTGCTGTTCCGAAGGAATATATTCCAGGTGTCGAAAAAGGTATCAACTCAGTTATGGATAGTGGCCCCTTAGCGGGATTTCCAGTCATAGACTTTAAAGTGTCTCTCATTGACGGAAAGTATCATGACGTAGATTCTTCTGTTTTAGCATTTGAAATTGCGGCAAGAATGGGGATGCGTGAGGGTATGAAAAAGGCGGGAGCTAAGTTGCTGGAGCCAGTCATGAAGGTGGAGGTAATTACTCCTGAGGAATATACGGGCGGGATAATTGGTGATCTTACTTCGCGCAGAGGTCAGGTAACCGGCCAAGAGCCTCGCGGGAACGCAGTTGCAATTAATTGTTTTGTGCCATTGGCAAATATGTTCGGATATATCAATAATTTGCGCTCGATGTCGTCAGGTCGGGCAAACTTCTCTATGCAGTTTGATCATTATGATCCAGTGCCGCAGACTATATCTGACGAAATTCAAGCGAAATTCGCGTAACTTAAGGCTAATGGGGTTATCCCGGCTGTAAAAAAACTATAAGGAGGCCACGATGGCAAAGGAAAAGTTTGATCGTAGTAAACCGCACTGCAACATCGGAACGATTGGTCACGTGGACCATGGTAAGACGACTTTGACAGCAGCGATTACAAAATACTTTGGTGATTTTCAGGCATATGACCAAATTGATGGTGCGCCGGAAGAAAAAGCGCGTGGGATAACAATCTCCACCGCTCACGTAGAATATGAAACTGACAATCGTCACTACGCTCACGTAGACTGTCCAGGTCATGCTGACTACGTCAAGAACATGATTACTGGTGCGGCCCAAATGGATGGAGCCATCTTGGTTGTTAATGCTGCAGATGGTCCAATGCCACAGACACGTGAGCATATTTTGTTAGGTCGCCAAGTAGGTATTCCTGCAATGGTTGTTTTTATGAACAAAGTAGATCAAGTGGACGACGACGAGTTGCTTGAATTGGTTGAAATGGAAATTCGTGAATTGCTAAGCACTTATGACTTTCCAGGGGATGACATTCCAATTGTTTCAGGGTCTGCTTTAGCTGCAATGGAAGGTCGTGACGCAAACATTGGGGAAGAAAAAATCAAAGAGCTTATGGCTGCTGTTGATGAATATATTCCACAACCACCGCGCGCCATTGATGAGCCATTCTTGATGCCCATCGAAGATGTATTCTCAATATCTGGTCGTGGAACAGTTGTTACTGGTCGTGTTGAGCGTGGTGTGATTAATGTTGGCGATGAAATAGAAATTGTTGGTATTCGTGATACATCAAAAACAACTTGTACTGGCGTTGAAATGTTCCGCAAACTGCTCGATCGTGGTGAAGCCGGTGACAACATCGGTGCACTGCTTCGTGGCGTAGACCGTGAAGGCGTTGAGCGTGGTCAGGTTTTGTGTAAACCAGGTTCAGTTACACCTCACACAAAATTTGAAGCAGAGGCATATATTTTGACCAAAGACGAAGGTGGAAGACATACGCCATTCTTTGCAAATTATCGTCCTCAATTTTACTTTCGAACTACCGACGTGACTGGAACTGTGGTGCTGCCAAGCGGAACTGAAATGGTTATGCCAGGTGACAACTTGAAGTTCACAGTTGAACTGATAGCTCCTATCGCAATGGAAGAAAAACTAAGGTTTGCTATCCGAGAAGGTGGACGCACCGTCGGATCAGGCGTTGTCGCCAAAATTATCGAATAGTAATTACAACAAATGTGTAAAGCTCACACTAGTGAGCTTTACTTAAAAATGGGGAAACCCAATAAGGTTCGAAGAAGTAGTAGGATGCTCTTATTCCTTCCTCTCAACTTTAACATCGGTTAAAAAGGCAAGGTAAAATGCAAAGCCAAAACATCCGTATCAGGTTAAAAGCCTTTGACTATCGTGTTCTTGATGCTAGCACACAAGAGATAGTAAGCACTGCGAAGCGGACAGGCGCATCTGTTCGAGGTCCTATTCCACTGCCGAATAAGATTGAAAAATTCACCGTTCTTCGTAGTCCACACGTTAACAAAAAGTCGCGTGATCAATTCGAAATACGCACACACAAAAGACTTTTAGATATAGTTGACCCAACACCCCAGACTGTAGACGCTCTTATGAAGTTAGATCTTGCGGCTGGTGTTGATGTTCAAATCTCAGTTTAGGGGGGCAAAATGCGCTCTGGTATTATAGCAAAAAAAGTTGGAATGACTCGTTTATTCATGGGGGACGGTAAGCAAATACCGGTTACAGTTCTTCAAATGGATAATTTGCAAGTAGTTGCTCAACGAACCAACGAACAACACGGATATAGTGCGGTTCAACTTGGTGCTGGAACTATTAAGGCTAAAAATGTTCTTAAGCCTCTACGTGGACAATTTGTGGTGGCAAAAGTTGAACCTAAACGGAAACTTGCTGAGTTTCGTGTTGCACCAGAAAATCTAATTGAGGTCGGGGCTGAGATAACTGCTGATCATTATGTCGAAGGACAGTTCGTCGATGTGGCGGGAACTTCTATTGGTAAAGGTTTTGCAGGAGCGATGAAGCGACATAATTTTGGTGGATTGAGGGCATCACACGGCGTTTCAATAAGTCATAGGTCGCACGGCTCAACTGGTCAGTGTCAAGGGCCAGGAAAAGTGTTTAAAGGTAAGAAGATGGCAGGACATATGGGTGCCGTTAGAGTAACCACTCAAAATCTCCAAGTAGTGAGGACCGATGCAGAGCGTGGTTTGATCATGATAAAGGGTGCAGTGCCTGGATCTAAAGGGGGGTGGGTCACTATAAAAGACTCGGTTAAGAAACCCCTTGCCGATAATGTTCCCTTTCCAGCGGCGCTTCGTTCTGATGGGTCAAAAATCAATGAGGCATCACAGCCAGAGGGAGGTGAGGCATGAAAATTGATGTGATTAAATTGGACGGAAAGAAAGCTGGTTCAGTTGAATTGGGAGACGATGTTTTTGGGTTGGAACCTAGAGCAGATATTTTGCACCGCGTAGTTAGGTGGCAGCGAAATGGCGCCCAAGCTGGCACGCACAAGGTAAAAACACGCAGTGAAGTTAGCTATTCTACAAAGAAAATATATCGCCAAAAGGGTACTGGTGGTGCTCGGCATGGGTCTCGGCGTGCTCCTATTTTTCGAAAAGGCGGTATTTACAAGGGTCCTACTCCTCGTAGTCATGCTTTTGATTTGCCTAAAAAGGTAAGAAGGTTGGGACTTAAATTGGCACTGTCAGCAAAGGCTAAGTCGGGTTCTATCGTGGTCATTGATCAAGCACAAAGCTCTGGTAAAACCGCTGAATTAGCCAAGCAAGTAAAAAGCCTTGGGTGGAAGCGAGCCTTGGTCATTGATGGTTCATCTCTAAATGATACTTTTGTTAAGGCAGTTCAAAATATTGAAGGTTTAGACGTGTTGCCGTCGATTGGTGCGAATGTTTATGATATCTTGAAGCGTGATACACTTGTGATTACAAAAGCTGGTGTAGAAGCATTGGAGGCTCGTTTAAGATGAGTGTTAAAGCAGAGTATTACGATATTGTGCGAAAGCCCTTAGTTACTGAAAAGTCAACTATGGCTTCCGAAAACGGTGCGGTTGTATTCGAAGTTTCTATAGGCAGTAACAAGCCGCAAATTAAAGAAGCTATCGAAGCACTTTTTGGTGTAAAGGTGAAGGCTGTTAATACTTCTATTACAAAAGGTAAGAAGAAGCGTTTTAGAGGCGTGATGGGCCGTCGAAAAGATGTAAAGAAAGCTTTTGTAACTCTAGAAGAGGGCAACACTATTGATGTTACAACTGGCCTTTAATTTAGTGGAGTTGTGATTTTTAGACGTATTTCAGGTGCTTGATGTATAAATCAGAAACAAAAGTTTCAAAGCCCTAGACCTTTGTATCAAAGGCGGTTATACGTCCGTCGCTAGAGCGGTCAGGATTCTTTTTGACTGGCTTTAAATTGGCCACCTTCGGGGGGCTTTACCATAGGCAAAGCGTTGCTTTGCCGCATAAGCAAACGGAAGACACAAAGCATGGCACTAAAGTCGTACAAACCAACGACGCCGGGCCAGCGAGGGCTGGTACTGATCGACCGTTCGGAGCTTTGGAAAGGGCGTCCAGTTAAGTCTCTTACGGAGGGACTAACTAAATCTGGCGGTCGGAACAACACCGGACGAATTACATCTCGCAGACGCGGTGGCGGAGCCAAAAGGCTATATAGAATAGTTGACTTCAAACGGACTAAATTTGATGTGCCAGCTACGGTTGAACGCATTGAATTTGATCCTAACAGGACTGCCTTCATCGCATTGATCAAATATCAAGACGGTGAGCAGGCTTACATACTCGCCCCACAAAGACTGGCTGTTGGTGACAGCGTAGTCGCGTCCTCCAAAGCAGATATTAAACCAGGTAACTCAATGCCGTTTTCAGGTATGCCTATAGGAACCATTATCCACAATATTGAGTTGAAACCTGGCAAGGGTGGTCAAATTGCCCGTGCAGCCGGAACATATGCTCAGTTTGTAGGTCGGGATGGTGGTTATGCACAAATCAGGCTTTCATCGGGTGAACTTCGCATGGTGAGACAAGAGTGTATGGCAACAATTGGTGCAGTTTCTAATCCAGACAACTCAAATCAGAATTATGGCAAAGCCGGTAGAATGCGGCATAAAGGTGTTCGACCGTCTGTTCGAGGTGTTGTGATGAATCCGATAGACCACCCTCATGGTGGTGGTGAAGGACGTACATCTGGAGGTCGGCATCCTGTGACTCCTTGGGGTAAGCCAACAAAAGGAAAACGTACAAGAAATACAAACAAAGCGTCGCAAAAATTAATAATTCGCTCGCGGCACGCAAAGAAGAAAGGGCGCTGATAGATGTCACGTTCATTATGGAAGGGTCCCTTTGTAGATGCCCATGTCCTAAAAAAAGCTGAGGCTGCAAGTGAAAGTGGTAGAAACGATGTGATCAAGATATGGTCTCGTAGATCTACTATTCTGCCGCAGTTCGTCGGATTAACATTCGGTGTTTACAATGGAAGAAAGCATATCCCCGTGTCAGTT
>Ga0228645_1000110_pt1 | contig 13463 bp, 13 predicted proteins | sample 57DmetaG_FD_190072 | JGI IMG/M metagenome (GOLD analysis project Ga0228645, IMG submission 190072) | Seawater microbial communities from Monterey Bay, California, United States - 57D | ecosystem: Environmental > Aquatic > Marine > Coastal | place: USA: California | collected 2016-11-06 | reverse complement strand
AGCTTTGTATTTGAAGGCAATTGCCCAACGAGGAGATTTTGCCGTATACCCAAGTTCCTCCTGTTGTTGTAAATTATTTACTTTGATGACAACACCATCTGTTTCATAAGGCAACTCATGTCTTTTAGAATCCCAATGGTTCACAAAATCGAAAACTTGCTCTATAGAATTTGCTAAAGCAATCGTTTTAGGAACCTTAAACCCTACTTTTCTGGCATTTTCTAAACTCTCAAAATGTGTTTGATACTTCCTTTCTGATGTGACTACCTGATACAACAAACAATCTAACGGGCGCTTGGCTACCTCTGTACTGTCTTGTAACTTTAAACTTCCACTGGCTGTATTTCTTGGGTTTTTATATTCTTCTTCCCCCTCTGCTAAGCGTTGTTCATTCATTTTCTGAAAACCATCTAGAGGTAAAATAATTTCACCTCGTATTTCAAAATTACTTACAAAGTCGGATTTTAAAGATAATGGTATCGATCGAATTGTTTTGATATTTGCAGTAACATCATCTCCTTGAAAACCATCTCCTCTTGTTACTGCTTTGACAAATTGGTTGTTTTCGTAGGTAAGATTGATAGAGGCTCCATCGAACTTAAGTTCACAGGTATATTCAACATCAGTGGTTCCTAATATTTTTTGAATCCGTTTTTCCCAATCAAACAAATCTTCTTTAGAATATGAATTACTTAAAGAGTACATTCTGTTTTGATGGGTAACCGTTGTAAAATTCTTGGTAATTTCACCCCCCACTCTTTGGGTTGGAGAGTTTGAATCAAAAAATTCAGGATTGGCTTCTTCTAGCTTTTCTAATTCTTTAAGAGTGGTATCAAAATCGAAATCTGAAATTGTCGCATTATCTAAAACATAATAATTATGGGTATGCTGATTTAATTCTTCGCGAAGTTGTTCTATTTTTTGTTGAATTGTCATGAAGCTGATTAAGTTTTCTTTATCAATCTAAAATTGCATGCGTATAGCCTCAAAAATAATATAATAAATATAAAATTCATCATAATAATAATTGTATTTATAAACTAAAAATAACTTTATATACTAAGTTGTATTGGAAGCATTCATTAATATTCCAATTGTTTTCTTCATCAATAAAAGTTCAAGTGAATTGTAAATTACTAATTTTCAAAAACGTTGTAGTTTAATGAACAGAAACAATTAGAAAAAAGGGTCTTTTTTTTTAATAATAGGTGAACCTTCTCACCTTTGCCATATGTTTTGCCAAACGCATTACTTGATGAGAATACCCATACTCATTGTCATACCAGACATATATCACAATTGTTTCTTCGGAAGTTATTGTTGCTTTACTATCGAAAATTGAGGGTGCAGTAGAACCAATAATATCAGAAGAGACTAACTCATTATCTAGAGAATATTTAATTTGTTCAACCAATTCTCCCTCTAAAGCATACTTTTTTAATATTGAATTTATACGATCTTTTGAAACTTTTGTCCTTAACTGTAAATTTAGAATTGCCAATGAACCATTAGGAACAGGAACTCTAATTGCGTTTGATGTTAATTTACCTTTTAAAGCCGGTATGGCTTTTGAAACAGCAACTCCTGCACCAGTTTCTGTAATTACCATATTTAGAGCTGCAGCTCTTCCTCTTCGGTATTTATGATGCATATTATCTACCAAATTTTGGTCATTCGTATAAGCGTGAATAGTTTCTATATGACCTTTAAGAATTCCAAAATTTTCTTCTAGAACTTTCAAAACCGGGGTTATTGCATTTGTTGTACAAGATGCTGCTGAAAATATATCTACAGTATCTGGATTATATTGTTTGTGATTGACTCCATAAACAATATTTGGAACTCCTTTTCCTGGTGCCGTCAATAGAACTTTACTTGCTCCTTTTGATTTTAAATGTCTCCCAAGAGCAACATCATCTTTAAAAGCTCCTGTATTATCAATGATTAAAGCATCTTTTATCCCGTATTTTGTATAATCTACATCTTCTGGGTTATTTGCAGAAATCATATGTACAGTCGTTCCGTTTATGGTTAAAGCCTGACGCTCTTTATCTATTTGTACAGTTCCTAAAAAATCTCCATGAACAGAATCTATACTTAACAAGGAGGCTCTTTTTGCTAAGACAGTTTGATTGATTTCTCCACGAATTACAATTGCTCTCAAGCGTAACTGAGAACCTTTACCCATCTTAGTCATTAGTTCTCTTGCTAATAAACGACCTATTCTTCCAAAACCATATAAAACAACATCTTTTGGTTGAATATCTTCTGATTCTGTTGCTCCTTTTAATTTATTCTTTACAAACTCGACTTTACTTGCGCATTTTTTCAAACTTAAATGGCATTCATAGGCTAATTTACCAATATCTAATTTAGAGGAGGGTAAGTCTATTTTTTGAATTGCTTTGGCGATATCTAAAGCGCCTTGAATAGAAATTGGCTTACTTACAAATTCTTTTGCATAGCCAATTAAATTTAAAACTTCGCTTGCTCTTTTATCTACTAAAGAATTTCTAAAGAATACTAATTCTATAGATTTGTCATACCACAAATCATTCACAATAGTTATGAATTCTACAGCGGCTCTTCTGTTTTGAGTTTGAATTAAAATTTCTTCTTCATAATTTAAAATTATTGACATAATTATCTATTTAATTTTTACTACAAAAGTATTCTTTTATTTTGAATACGAAATCGATTTCGTAAAAATTTTTGTAAATAAAAAAATCCTGATTGATATCAGGATTTTAAAATAAGAAATAATATATCTTTCTATCTAAAAGCGTAGCGCTCTCTTTCTCCGTTTAAATTTATAACCTCTATATAGATGGGATTTCCATTACCATAAGAAGCATCTATTGTTTTGGCAGCTTCATTAGCATTTAAAACTGATTTTTTATTAATCTTCGTAATTATATATCCTTCTTTAACTCCATAGTAATCTAGATTTGCATTATTATTTCTAATAATTTTTGCACCTCCATCAATATTGTGTTTCTTCAACTCTTTTTTATTTAAATCTTTTAAATAGATTTTTAAAGTTCGAGAAACAAACAGATTTTTCTTACCCAGTTTGACCGTTTTTGTATAAGACTGACCAGCTCTATCTACTGTAACATTTACAAAATCCCCAGGTCTTTTTGCTGTTAACTGACCTCTTAGTTCTGAGAATTTAGAAATTTTTACATCATTTATTTTCTTAATAACATCGTTAGATTTTAATCCCGCTTTTTTTGCACCACCATCATCGCTAACTGAGGCAATTTTCACACCATCAATGTCACCATCTCTTTGATCTATATTTATCCCCAAAATAGCTTCTTGCACAGAGCCAAACTCTAATAAGTCGTCAATAATTTTTTTAGCAATATTAGAGGGAACCGCAAATGAATACCCAACAAAAGAGCCTGTTTTTGAAGAAATAGCCGTATTTATACCTACCAATTCACCACGAGTATTAACTAACGCTCCTCCACTATTTCCGGGATTAACAGCTGCATCAGTTTGAATAAAAGACTCTATGTTTCCATTACCTTCTAAGTCTCTTCCTTTAGCGCTTACAATACCAGCTGTGACTGTTGAAGTCAGATTATATGGGTTTCCAACTGCTAAAACCCATTCTCCAATTTTAATAGTATCAGAATCTGCAAATGGAATATATGGTAAAGCTACCTTCGCATCAATTTTTAGGAGTGCAATATCGTTTTCTTTGTCAGTACCAACTAATTCAGCTTTATACTTTTTTCTGTTATTTAAAGTGATTTCAATTTCTGAAGCTCCAGCAATAACATGATTATTGGTAACAATATATCCATCTTGAGAAATAATAACTCCACTTCCTGTACCAACTTGTTCATATTTATTCTTCCCATTTGGATTGCCAAAGAAAATATCCAATGGATTTACCTGCGTTCTAACAGATGTGTTTTTAACGTGAACAACTGAGTTTACTGTGTTTTCCGCAGCAACAGTTAAATCTATAGAACTTGTAATTGAATTGACTTTATTATGTATAGTAGGATTATAGTTTGTAGTAATCGTTCTTGTGGGTTGAGAAATTGATCTTTGTATCACTAAACCATCATTAAATAATAATTTATAACCGCCCAAGGTCAAAACTCCTCCTAAGAAAGCCATTCCTAATATCCCAAAAAAATTTTTCATAATACTTAGCTTTTACATTAACAAATATACAGTTTTTACAATCTAAAAAAATTTGTTTAACTTGTCGTTAACTCATTTTAACCACTTTTTAACAATCAATAATTCCTCATTAAATACCTATATTTGTACCAATGAATTTAGAATTTTACAAATACCAAGGAACCGGAAATGATTTTGTGATGATAGACAACAGATCAAAATCCTTCCCAAAAGAAAACACCAACATTATACCAAAACTTTGTGATAGACATTTTGGTATTGGAGCAGACGGCGTTATTTTAATTGAAAATGATACAAATTTTGATTTTAAAATGATTTATTTTAATGCTGATGGAAGTCAAACTTTCTGCGGGAATGGGGGCAGATGTGCAGTTGCTTTTGCAAAAGATTTAAAAATTATAAATTCTAATACTAATTTTAGTGCTTTTGACGGAGCGCATTTTGCTAAAATTGAAAAAGATATTATTTCTTTAAAAATGAAAGATGTTGATGAAATTTTAGTTCATGAGAATTCAATTTTTGCCAATACTGGTACGCAACATCATGTTGAATTGGTAGATGATTTAGATAATTTTCCTGTTTTTAAAAAAGGGAAGGAAATTAGATATTCATATGATGATCCTGGAAGTAATGTTAATTTTGTTCAACAAATAAATCCTTCTACTTTTAGAGTAAGAACCTACGAAAAAGGTGTGGAAGAGGAAACATTAGCTTGCGGAACAGGTGTTACGGCTGTAGCTATTGCGATGCATAAAACAAAAAAAACAGACCATAATTTAATTTCATTACCCGTTGAAGGTGGAAATTTAGAGGTTTCATTTACTGAAAAAAATGGAGTTTATAAAAACGTGTTCTTAAAAGGGCCTGCACTATTAGTTTTTAAAGGTAATACTTCAATTTAATGCAAACACTTAACGGCCCCCTTTTAAAACTAAGAACTCTTGAGCCAGAAGATTTAGAGTTTTTATATCAAATAGAAAACGATGAAACTTTCTGGGAAATAAGTCATACTCAAAAACCTTTCTCTAAATATATTTTAAAAAGATATATAGAAAATGGGCATCTAGATATTTTTGAAGCAAAACAACTGCGCTTAATAATTGAAGAAAAATCTACAAAAAAGCAAATAGGAATGATTGACTTATTTGATTTTAATCCTCAACATAAAAGAGCTGGAATTGGTATATTGATTCATCCTGATTTTCAACACAATGGATTTGCTTCTGAAGCCTTATCACTTTTAATTGAGTATTCTTTTTCCCACCTAAACTTACATCAATTATTCGCAAATATCACTTCAGATAACAGAAAAAGTATGTCGCTTTTTAAGAAATATAATTTCGAAAAAGTAGGGATAAAAAAAGATTGGATTTTATCAGAAGGAAGCTTTAAAAATGAAGTTTTATTTCAGTTGATAAAAAACTAATTTTGTTTTTCATTAAAATTAAAACAATTGCAAAAAAAAAGAACATATATCTTCGCTAGCTTTCTTCTACTTAGTGGAATTTTAGGATACAATTATTACCAAAAAATATTTGGAAAAGCAATTACGAAAGAAACTATTCTTTTTGTTTATTCTTCTGATACCTTATTAGATATTAAAAATAAAATTTCTAAATTTTCATCTAAAAACGAAGCTTTTCTGATGGTTGCAGCAAAAAAAGATTTCTCTAAACCTAAGAGTGGTAGATATCTTTTAAAAAAAGATATGTCTAATAATGATCTTGTAAACTTATTAAGAAGTGGAAGTCAGACTCCAATAAAGTTGTCTTTTAACAATCAAGATACTCTAGAAAAATTAGCAGGTAGAGTAGCTCAACAATTAGAAACAGATTCTATTTCTCTGCTAAATTCTTTTATCGATAGTACTTTTTTATCGAAAAATAACTTGACAGAAGCATCGGTTCTTCAAATATTTATTCCTAATAGCTATGAGTTTTACTGGAACACTTCCCCAAGAAAATTTAGAGATAAAATGTTAAAAGAATATCATCTCTTTTGGAACTCTAGCAGATCAAAAAAAGCTGTAGCCTTAAATTTATCTAAATCAGAAATTATTACTTTGGCTTCCATAGTGCAAAAAGAAACATCAAAAGTAATAGAAAGACCTATTGTAGCGGGTCTGTATTTAAATAGATTAAAAAAAGGATGGCCTTTACAAGCAGACCCAACTATTATTTATTGTATAAAAAAAATTAAAGGTCAGGATTTTGTTGTAAAAAGAGTACTAACTGCTGATTTAGGAATTAAATCACCCTACAATACCTACAAGAATAAAGGGCTACCTCCTACTCTAATTTCAATGCCCGATATCTCTGCAATTGATGGCGTTTTAAATGCACAAAAGCATTCCTATTTTTATATGTGTGCAAATATTGATAAATTAGGGTATCATACTTTTGCAAGATCACTTTCACAACATAATAAAAATGCAGCTAAATATCATAAATGGCTAAATAAACAACGAATTAACAGGTAATGCTCAAAAAGATTTTTCTTTTCCTATTTTTTATAATTTCAAAGTCCTTTTTTGCTCAAAATCCATCCTTCTACAAAAAATCAGATACTTTAAATACCAAAAGAAGAAATGCAATTATTATTACTGAAAGTCTAATGGCTACTAGTACATTAATTGCCCTCAATGAAATCTGGTACAAAGGCTACCCACGTTCTAAATTTCACTTAAAAAATGACAATAATGATTGGAAACAAATGGATAAAATTGGCCATTTTATGACCTCTTATTATATTGGTAAAGTTGGAATGGACGTTTTAGATTGGGCCGGAGTTTCTAAAAAAAATAAATTAATATATGGTGCAAGCCTTGGATTTACATTTTTAACAGCTGTTGAAGTATTCGATGGTTTTTCAAAGGAATGGGGAGCATCTCCTGGAGACATTTTAGCAAATGCGGCAGGAACTAGTTTATTGATTGGTCAAGAATTAATATGGAATGAGCAGAGAATTACTGTAAAATATTCATTTCATCAGACTAGTTATTCAAAACAAAGACCCACAACTTTAGGTGAAAATTATATTCAACAGGCTTTAAAAGATTATAATGGACAAACTTATTGGCTTTCAGCCAACATCTGGTCTTTTAATAGAAAAAGTAGTTTTCCAAAATGGTTAAATGTAGCAGTTGGTGTTGGTGCAGAGGGAATGTTGTATGGAAAAACATCGGTATCAAATCCAATACTACAAGACCCTTACAGGCAATTTTACCTGAGTTTAGATCTAGATTTGAGAAAAATTAATACAAATTCGGAATTCTTAAAATTTATCTTTTCTGTTATTAACTTCATAAAAATTCCTGCTCCCACATTAGAAATTAACACAAAAGGAGGGATTAAGTTACATTATATGTATTTTTAATAAAATTTAACATATTGACAATCAGTATAATTAAATATTGAATATACATTTGTAACTGCAAAACAGAAAGATTCAATTTATCAAAAAGTTTTTATTTATAAGTATTGTATTTTTAGGATTTATCAACGCAACATCTATCCATAAAAAAACAAATACAGATAACAAAATTACGATTCCCAAATTTAAAGAGTATAACATACCATATTTACAAAAAGATTTTGTTGGGTTTAAAGAAGCTTTGGCTTTTAAAGAATCTCAAGGAAAATACACGGTTGTAAATACATTAGGATACTTGGGGAAATACCAATTTGGAAGAACTACTTTACGAAGATTTAAAATTTACAATACAACTGCATTTTTAAAAAATCCAGAACTACAAGAGAAAGCTTTTGTAGCTCTCTGTAAAGTTAATAAATGGATTCTAAGAAAAGACATACAACAATCTTTAGGGAAAAGTATTAACGGAATTGAAGTTACAGAATCAGGAATTTTAGCTGCAGCTCATCTAAGTGGTGCAGGGAACGTAAAAAAATTTTTACGAAGTAATGGTGCTCTTAATTTTTCTGATGCTTACGGTTCTACTATTCAATCTTATTTAAAGAAGTTTTCTGGATATGATGTTTCTAATATTGAAGCGGATAGAAATGCCAATATTTAGTTTTCCTACTTGTGGATTATAAAAATAGCAGGTTTTTTATGTAAATTTGGCTGTTGGTGTTTCCAATCCTTAATCGTCATTGATTTGATAAATTCGGATGGCAACGTAATATCTGCTGCAATACATAAAAATGTAGTTGGAGTTAAAGTAGATTTTAAGTCTGCAAACATTTTTTCGTTCCTGTAAGGAGTTTCAATAAAAATTTGTGATTGATTTTTATCTTTAGATAAACGTTCTAATTCTTTAATTGCTTTTTTCTTATCACTTTTATCAATTGGTAAATACCCATTAAAAGCAAAATTTTGCCCATTCATTCCAGAACTCATCATTGCCATTAAAATAGAACTTGGACCAACTAAAGGAACTACTTGAATATTATTTTGATGTGCCATTTTAACAATACTTGCTCCAGGATCTGCAACAGCAGGAACACCTGCTTCAGAAAGTAAACCAACATTGACCCCTTTTCTACAAATATCTAGATACCTTGCGGTTTCTATGTCTTCTACATATTTGTCTAAAAGCATTAAATTCAATGAAGGTTGCGATTTTTTAGGTGATATTTTTTTAATAAACTTTCTTGCTGATTTTTCATTTTCAACAATATAATAATCGATTTGCTCAACTACTTTTTTAATTGACAAAGGCATTACTTCTAATGGCTCAGTTTCTCCTAAAGTAGTGGGAATTAAATAAAGTTTACCTATCATTTTATAACTTTTTGGAAATGAGTTCACAAACCTCATCTAACATTTTATAGACTTTTTCAAAACCTAAACTACCTCCATAATATGGGTCTGGAATACTCTGGTTCTGATTAGAATCTCTTTCATTTAAAATTAATTGTACTTTATCTGTATCCTTATTATCTCTTGCTAATAAAAGTATGTGATTGTAATTACGATCATCCATTGCATAAATTCTATCAAATTGATCAAAATCTTTTACAGTAAATTTTCTTGCTCTTTGATTTTTTATATTCAACCCATATTTAGCGGCAACATCTATCGATCGACCGTCTGGACGCATTCCTATATGATATGCAGCTGTTCCTGCAGAATCTACAAAAACTTCATTAGAATTTACTTTAGATTGTAAAATTCCTTCCGCTAATGGTGACCTACATATATTACCCAAACAAACCATTAGGACTTTTTGCATAAAATAATTTTTATCAATATGGATATATAAAAATAATTTGTCTATTACAGAAGTTAATCGGTTAAATAAGATTTCTTCAATTGTAGTTTTAGAAAGTGAGCTTTTTTGTTAAATCATCTACATACTTTCTAAACTGCTTATCAGTTTCAGATAAGTTATCTACGGTTTTGCAGGCATGTAAAACGGTAGCATGGTCTCTTTGGCCTATTTGGTTACCAATACTTGCTAATGAAGTTTTTGTTAATCGTTTTGCAAAAAACATTGCCAATTGTCTTGCTTGTACAATGTGACGTTTACGAGTTTTAGATTGAAGCGTAACAACATCCATATCAAAATACTTGGAAACTTCTTTCTGTATATAATCTATAGAAACTTCTTTCTTTGTGTTTTTTACAAATTTATCTACAATCTGCTTTGCCAATTCTAAGGAAAACTCTCTCCTGTTAAAAGAAGCTTGAGCGATCATAGAAATGATAACACCCTCTAATTCTCTTACGTTAGATTTTATATTCTTTGCGATGTATTCTACAATATCTTCTGGCATTTCAACACCATCTCTGTACAATTTATTTTGCAAAATACAAATCCTAGTTTCAAAATCTGGTGCTTGCAATTCAGCAGACAGCCCCCATTTAAAACGAGACAACAAACGCTGTTCTATATCCTGCATATCAACAGGTGCTTTATCCGATGTTAAGACCACTTGTTTCCCATTTTGATGTAAATGGTTAAAAATATGAAAGAAAACATCTTGAGTTCCAACCTTACCAGATAAAAACTGAACGTCATCAATGATTAAGACATCTATCATTTGATAGAAATGAATAAAATCATTCCTAGTATTTGATTTTACTGAATCTATAAATTGTTGCGTAAATTTTTCCGAAGAAATATACAGAACTGTTTTATCTGGGTATTTATCTTTAATATCTATACCTATTGCATGTGATAAATGTGTTTTACCCAAACCAACTCCTCCATATATTAGTAAGGGATTGAAAGAAGTCCCTCCCGGTTTGCTTGCGACTGCCATTCCAGCAGATCGGGCCAATCGATTTGAATCTCCCTCTACAAAATTTACAAAATTGTAGTTCGGATTTAATTGTGATTCTATTTTTACTTTTTGTAATCCAGGGATTATAAAAGGATTTCTTAACTCTCTTTTATCTGATTCTAATGGAATAGTAACTTTTTGTGGTTTTAATGGATCTCTATTAGAACTTGGAATTTTTACAATTTGTGGTCTATTGCTACTGTAATTATTTTCCATTTTAACATCATAAATCAATTTGGCATCATTTCCTAATTGTCTTACCAATGCAACTCGTAATAATTTTATGTAGTGCTCTTCTAACCATTCATAAAAAAATTTACTTGGTACTTGAATTGTTAATGCCTCTCCTGATATTTTTACTGGCTTTATGGGTTCAAACCAAGTTTTATAAGCCTGTGGTTTAATGTTGTCTTTTATAAAAATCAGACACTCATTCCAAACTGAGTCAGCAGTTAAAGTCATTTAATTAGAGTAAATTTAAAAGTTTTTTATTACGTTTAGAAATGGCTTTTTATTGCCATTAATTAGGGTTACACAAATGTGTGAATAAATTTCAGTATAAAAAAATTATTTTGCTATTGATTATTAATTATTTTTTACGTAACATGGCGAAAATTTTAATTTAAAAAATTTGCAAAAATTCATTACAAAAACAAGAATTCGATATTCAGAAACTGACCAAATGGGTGTAGTTTATCACGGGAATTATGCTCAATTTTTCGAACTAGGAAGAACCGAATGGTTGCGGGCTCTCGGAATTACATACAAAGACATGGAAACCAACGGAATAATGCTACCTGTAATTTCATTAAAATGTAATTTTATTAAATCTGCATTGTATGATGATATTCTAACAATAACTACTATTCTAAACAAAAAACCACTTGTAAAGATAGAGTTTGATTATGAAATTACGAATCAAAATAACGAATTGATTTGTAAAGGAAATACAGTTTTAGCCTTTATGAATGGAAAAACAATGAAGCCAACGAGTTGCCCAAATTATTTATTAAAGGGTTTGGGGTTTTAGAAATAGCTAGTAAATTAATAGTTTATTGATTATCTCATAGAATCACCAACTTGACTTTTTTAAATTTAAAACCAAGATGCTATTTAATTTGAGTAATTTTTAGCTGATACAAATTCTTGAAAATATTTAAAATGGTATTCACATCATTTTTACGAATAGAAATTTCATACTCACAATATATTTCTAACTTCTGATTGATAATTTCTATATTATTCTCTTTAATAATTCTCATTACCGAATTCATCAAATCGTAATTAAAAGTCAATTGAAAATAAATATTTATAGTTTTTTCTAGAATAACAGAAGCTTCTAATGTTATTTTCGCAGATGTTTTATAGGCAGAAATTAGACCACCAACACCGAGTTTTGTTCCTCCAAAATACCTCACAGAAACTACTAAAATATTAGTTACATCAAAAGACTGAATTTGACCGTAAATAGGGATTCCTGCAGAATTATTTGGTTCGCCATCGTCATTTGCTCTATATCTTCTTTCTTTAATTCCTAGTTGGTAAGCATAACAAAAATGACGAGCAGAATGATGTTTCTTTTTTAAATATTCTAATTGTTTTTTTACGTCATCCTCAGATAAAACTGGAAAAGCATATCCAAAAAACTTACTTGCTTTTTCTTTAAAAAATGTTTCTTCTGATGGTGTTTCTATAGTCTTATAAATGTCTTCTAACATCTAAGCTATAGTTACTAAGATGATTCCTAAAATTGCTAAAAAAACACCTATTTTATTTCGTACACTGAAGTGTTCTTTGAACAACAACAAACCTACAATTGAGGAGACAATTACTATTGCAACATTATTTATGGTAAAAAGTGTTGAACTTTCAAAACCATCTGTTTGTAGTGCTTTAATTAAAAAAACGATAGAATAGTAATTAGGAACACCTAAAATAATTCCTGCAATTATATTATTAAGGCCAAAAGCTTCTCTTTTTTTCAAGGTTTTTACTCCTAAAATTATCAATCCAAAAAAGGTAGCAATTGAAAATAGACTTGCAGAAAAAATAGCAACTTCTTGATCTGGCACAAAATTCACTTCAATATATTTCAATGTTGTATCGATCACTCCTGATCCAAAAAAAAGCAACATTGGAAACAACAATCCTGCATTTTCAAAATTCTTTTTTTCATCCTTAACAGAGGCTAAATAAACAGCAACTAAAGCAATTATAATCCCCAGAATTTTAAGAAAAGTTACAGATTCATTGTAGAGAAAAACACCAAATAGTATAGGAATTACTACAGACATTTTACCTGAAACAGAAGCTACAGAAACTCCATTTTTCTGAGCTGTTATTGCCATTATAAAAAATATAAAAACAAACATGGCTCCAAGAAATAGTGCACCAAAAAACCAAGGTTGACTAGGAATTTCTGAAATGACAATACTCTTTTCTGCAGATACAAACCCCAGGATAAATGCTACAATGTAATTTACCACAATTGCTTTTAAGACATCAATTTTATAAATACCAAAATATTTAAAAATAACAAATAAGCCCGTAGAAAAAAGAATACTTAATAAGAGGTATATCAAAATAAGATTTGTTTTTTGGCGAATAATTGGGTAATGTCTTCTTGACCAGGAATTAAGTTCCAAGTATGAATTCCTAATCTATTTGCAGCAGCCGTATTTTCTTTCAAATCATCTACAAATAAAGTTTCTTGAGCGTTTAAGTTATTTTCAATTAAAACAAACTCATAAATTTCTGAACTGGGTTTACTCAGATTAATTTCATAAGATAGATAAAACTTTTCGAAACATTTTTTAAACTCGTTGTATAATTTTAATCCCCAATTTTCTTGAACCCAAGAAATATGTAAATCATTTGTATTGCTCAATAAAAATAACCTGTATTTTTTTGAGTTAGAAATTTCTTTTAAAAATGCCAATCTTGTTAATGGAAAATCTAACAGTATTGAATTCCAGGCAAAAACTAAATCTGAAGAGGATACAGAAAATTTGGAAGAAAAAAAGTTGATAAAATCCTGAGAAGAGATCAAGC
>Ga0228645_1000107_pt1 | contig 13612 bp, 9 predicted proteins | sample 57DmetaG_FD_190072 | JGI IMG/M metagenome (GOLD analysis project Ga0228645, IMG submission 190072) | Seawater microbial communities from Monterey Bay, California, United States - 57D | ecosystem: Environmental > Aquatic > Marine > Coastal | place: USA: California | collected 2016-11-06 | reverse complement strand
GAAAACATTGTCTTAGGATATAATTTTTCTGAAAATTTCATTCCAAATACAAGTATGAGAATTTATGCTGCAGTTAACAATCCATTTATAATTACAGATTATGATGGTCAAGATCCAGAAAACTTTGGAGGGATAGACAGCAACTTTTATCCTAGACCAACAGCATACACTTTGGGTTTAAATATTGATTTTTAAAAAAAATAATTATGAAAAAAATATTATTAATATGTTTTAGTCTCGCAATGTTCTGGTCACTTACATCGTGTGTTGACGATTTGGATACAGAACCAAAAATTGAGCAAACACTTGAACAATTATTAGCAGAGGATCCTAGCGCTATTGAAGGAATTCTATCTAGACTTTATGCGTCGTTTGCATTGTCTGGACCAAATGGACCAGGAAGTTCAGATATTTCAGATGACGCAGGAGAATCTCCCTTCTTGAGAGGGATTGTTAATCTACAAGATTTTACTGCGGACGCAATGAAAAATCGTTGGGGCGACGATGGTCTAGATCAGCTTACTACAACATCGCAATGGACAAGTAGTAATAAGTTTTTTAGATATTTATACAATCGTATCTATTACACTGTACCACAATGTAACAACTTGTTAAATGTTTTACAAAGTACGTCAGTTTCAACACCAGAATCGATTAAAAGTGAAGTTCGTTTTTTGAGGTCTCTTGCGTATTTCTATCTCATTGACACCTTTGGAAAAGGGGTTCTTGCAACAGATGAAAACTTCGGAACCTCAGAATTCCTTCCACAAGCCTCAAGGCAAGAGCTTTTCGATTACGTTGAGACGGAGTTGTTAGCTATTGAGTCTACCATAGGCAATAACAATGGATATGGTAGAGCAAATAAGTTTGTTGTAGATATGCTCTTAAGTAAACTATACCTTAATGCTGAGGTTTATACTGGAACTGCTCGATACTCTGATGCAGTAACTTATTTATCCAAAATCATTAACGAAGGAGGTTATTCTTTAGAACCTAACTTTATCAAAAATTTCTCAGGAGACAATAATGAATCCTTAGAAATTATTTATCCCCTCATTGCAGATCCGATAAATAGTCAAAGTTATGGAAATACCACATACATTGTTAATGGAAGCATGAGTCCAGATACAATGCCTATTTTGGATTTTGGTGCAGCAGAGGGTTGGCAAGGGCACCGCGCGACAAGTGCATGGTATGGACTGTTTGGTGATTTAGCCACTTCAACCGATGTTAGAGCAAGTCTGTTTTGGACACAAGGACACAACTATATCATGACCGATTATAGAGAATGGACAGATGGGTATCCATCCACTAAATTTAGGAATAATGACTTGAATGACACACCCAGCAGTGGGATCTCATTTTCAGGTACAGATTTTCCACTCTACAGACTTTCGGATGTCTACTTAATGTTTGCGGAATGTGCCGTTAGAGGTGCGTCTAATGCTAGTATGAGCGATGCTCTGAACTATGTCAATATGGTCAGAAATCGTGCTTCTGCAAGTACAATCACAATGGCAGATCTAGATTTAGATTTTATCATAGATGAAAGAGGAAGAGAATTAAATTTAGAAGGACATAGGCGAACAGATTTGATTCGTTTTGGCAGATTTACGGGAGGTAATTACTTATGGCCGTGGAAAGGAAATACAGCTGGAGGAGCATCCATCCCAGACGCCTATAATCTTTTTCCGATTCCTCAATCTGCTCTTGATGCAAACCCGAATTTACAACAAAACACAGGTTATTAATTTAAAAAAATAAAAATGAAAAATTTAAAAATTTTACTACTTACAGTTTTTGCCATCATTGGCTTTAACTCTTGTCAAGACGACGACGACTTAGTATTTACGGCTGCACCTGAAGCAGAATTCACATTTGTAAATACATTTTTAGACGATTATGTACTAAACGCTAATGCCGCAAACAATATAGCAGAACGCTTTGTTTTTAATTCGGCTAACTTTAACACACCTAGTCCTGTTAATTACGTCTTAGAAAACTCAATTTTAGGAGATTTTACTGATGCTATGTCCGTTGGAGGACAAACCACTACCAATGAGATATCCGTAACTGTTGGACAACTCTTGGAAAAAGCTGAAATGGCAGGAATTGGTGAAGATGAATCTGGAGCACTTAGTTTTAGGATAAAAGCGTTCTTGGGAGATGAAGGTACTGCTACAGAGTTTTCGTATACTCCAATACAATTGATTAATGTAACAATTCCTTCTCAAGGCACAGGTGGTTCTGGAATAGAGCCCTCCACTTGGGGTGTTGTAGGTTCTGGTTATAACAATTGGGGCAGCGGTGGTCCTGATGGCGTATTTTATACAACTAGTGAACCAGGTGTAATAGTAAGTTATGTTTCTCTTATTACGGGAGATATAAAATTCCGAGAAAATAACGAATGGGGTGGTGACTTAGGAGATGCTACTGGAGACGGTGTTTTAGATGCTGATCCTGACAACAACATTTCAGTCACTGAGGGAGATTATAAAATTACAATTAACACCAATGATAATAGCTACACTATTGAAGAATTTTCATGGGGGATTGTAGGATCTGGATACAACGATTGGGGAGGTGCTGGTCCTGACGCTAAATTTTATTATGATTACACGACCGATACATTTAAAGTCGGAGTCAAATTAATTGATGGCGAAATTAAAGTCCGTCCAAATAATACTTGGGGGGGAGACCTAGGAGATGCAAACGGTGATGGGGTTTTAGATGCTGATTCAGACAATAACATTGCAGTAACTGAAGGCCATTATATGATGACCATTAACTTAAATGACAATAGTTACTCCTTGGAGTCAAGTACTGTGTGGGGTATTGTCGGTTCTGGCTATAATGATTGGGGTGGCGCAGGACCTGATTTTGCATTGACTGAAGTACAACCTAATATTTTTGTTGGAGATGTTGCTAATCTGGTAGATGGCGAGATAAAGTTCAGGTCTAATAATGAATGGGGTGATGATCTTGGAGATGCGAACGGAGATGAAGTTTTAGACGCTGACCCCGATAATAATATTGCTGTAACTGCTGGAGGATATAGAGTTAGAATTGATTTTAATGATAATTCCTATCAGCTTAACAAAATAAATTAATTTTTTCATTTTGATTTGTTAATTAAGTGGCTGGTCTCTTTAATTAGGGCCAGCCATATTTAAATTACACTATGAAACTATTTCTAATATATCCCTACTTACTTTGTTCTTTACTGTCTTTTGGCCAAGTTACAATAACGCCAAACCCCTTTGAGGTTGATCAAAGTATCACCATAACTGTTGATGCCAATTCTACAGCAACCACTTGTAATGGATTCAGTAATCCAAGTAAAGTTTATTTGCACTCAGGAATTGGGACGGACAGTAACCCATGGGATTACAGCGTTGTAGGAAATTGGGGACAAGATGATGGTGTAGGTGAAATGTCCAACAATGGCGATGGTACGTGGAGTATCTCTTTTGTTCCAGAGACCTACTATAATTTAACTGCAGCACAAGCCCAAAATGCCATTAAAATGGGGATGGTTTTCAGAAATGAGGACGGCTCTAAAGAATTGAAAAACTATGGATGTACTGATTTTTATTTTGATGTGGGAACATTTCAAGTAAGTTTGTCTAATCCAGACCAAAATTCAACAACTATTCTTAATAGTGGAGATGATTTATCTATTAGTGCCACAAATATTGGCGGCAATGCTGATTATGTTTTAAAATCTAATGGCGCTGTAATCAATTCTCAAGCAGGAGTTTCTAGTTATATATTCAACCACACAAATATTACAGAAAATCAAGTTTATTCTTTAGAAGTTACTTTGAGTGGAACGCTCATCATAAAAGAATTTATGGCACTTATTGACCCAGGGTCAGATTACGAGGTAATGCCGACTTCATACCAGGACGGGATTACATACCTTAGTGATACAGAGGCAGTGTTGGTACTTTATGCACCCTATAAAGACTTTGTTTATGTAGCAGGGAGTTTCAATAATTGGCAGCCCAATACAGACTATGCCATGAAAATAGATCCCACAAGAAACAATAAATTCTGGCTCAACATTACAGGGTTAACTCCAGAACAAATAGAAACCTATCAATATTGGGTTGTAGACCAAACCCCTCTAACAAATGCACCCAAGCTGGTTAAGACGGCTGATCCGTACTCAACACTTGTGCTTTCACCCTATGACGATCCTTGGATTCCCGAAGAAAGTTATCCTAATTTACCAACTTTTCCAGAAGGTCAAGAGCGTGAGGTTACTGTTCTTCAAACAGCGCAAACCCCATATAATTGGCAAGTCACCGACTTTCAAAAACCTGCAAAAGAAGATTTAATCATCTATGAGCTTTTAATAAGAGATTTTGACGCCAATAGAAATTTTCAAGATGTAATTGATCGAATAGATTATTTTAAAAATTTAAACATAAATGCTATTGAATTGATGCCCATTATGGAATTTGAAGGCAATGAAAGCTGGGGGTATAATACCTCCTTTCACTTGGCTTTGGATAAATTTTATGGTACAGCATCCAAATTTAAAGAACTCGTTGATGTCTGTCACCAAAATGGCATTGCTGTGATTTTAGATTTAGCACTTAATCATGCCTTTGGACGAAATCCAATGGTGCGTATGTGGATGAACGATTCTGACGGTGATGGCTGGGGCGAACCCAATGGTCGAAATCCCTATTTTAACACAACAGCAACACACAGCTACAGTGTTGGTAGCGACTTTGATCATAGTAGTGCTTGGACAAAACTATATACAGAGCGTGTTATAGAACGCTGGATTGAAGATTTTAAAATTGATGGTTTCCGGTGGGATTTGACAAAAGGATTTACCCAAAACTGTTCTTCAGGTGACTATTCTTGTACTGATAGTTATCAAGCTGATAGAGTAGCAATTCTCAAAGAATATGCTGACTACTCATGGAGTTTAGATCCCGATCATTATGTAATTTTTGAACATTTAGGAGGACAACAAGAACAAAAAGAATGGGCTGATTATCGAATTGACGAGGGTAAGGGCATTATGCTTTGGGGGAAAATGACCAACCCTTATAACCAATTAACTATGGGCTATGCCAGTGATTCAAATTTTAATGACATGGGGCATAACAGTCAAAATTTCTTAGGAAAACGTCTTATTGGTTATGCAGAAAGTCATGACGAAGAGCGATTGATGTATCGAAATTTAATATATGGAGCATCAAGTGGCGGTTATGACATAACAGACCTCAATACAGCCCTTCAGCGTATGCCTGCCCTAGGTTCAGTGACACTGACCATACCTGGGCCAAAAATGATTTGGCATTTTGGAGAGCTTGGTATGGAAAACTCAATTTACACATGCGGTGACGAAACCGTAGACACCCCCAGTGATGCCATTCCGGGAGATTGTAAACTGGATACAAAACCACAACCCCAATGGGTTGATAACTGGTTTGGGAATTCGATTCGGAATGATATTTACAACAGTTGGTCAAGAATAAATGCTTTGAAAATTAATGAAGCAGTTTTTGAAGGTAATTATGATATAAATTCAGGATCATTGACCCCGAAAATATTCATTTGGGATGATGCTTTACCTTCGACAAGTTTAAAAAACGTCGTTATTCTTTCAAATTTTGAGCTTACTGCTCAAAACATCACACCAAACTTTCCCTATACAGGGACTTGGTATGATTTGATGGACCCATCTGGAGGAACATTCATTAACGTGAATAGTACAACAGCGCAAATTAATATACCCGCTGGGGATTTTAGAATTTATGGGAATAGGCCATCTGAAACACTCAGTACAAATGACTTATTAACCGACAAGGATATTCAAATTTATCCAAACCCCGTTCATGAATATTTTAAAATTAATCTGCATTTAAAACAAATTAAAATTTATAATCTATTAGGGAAATTAGTACAAGCTCATAAAGGAAACTTTAGTTCTGGACACCCTTTTGACACATCAAGTTTAGAACCTGGTGTTTACCTCATTTCTATTGTTACAGAAAGAGGTAAAATGATTCGCAAAGTTATTAAGCATTAATAGTCATATAAAAGTTAATTGCAATCAAAAAGTTCGAACTTTCGTAAGTTTGGGTAACTAAACCGGAGAATTGATGCACTGGAATTGGTTCTCCTTTTTTAATATTTGAAATTTCCTTCAATAAAATCGGAATTGAGCCAAAAACAGCATTCACTTTTGGGGTTCGAACTCGGTCATTTGACTTGTCGTAACCCAATCCGGATGGAAACACTAAATTTTGAAGATTTTGTTTTTGTTTTAATATTATTTTAAGTGTGGCATTATTTGGGTTTTGGGAAAAATCTTTTGGGCTCATTCCATGGGCGTGCATTGTTAATTTGTCGGCCTAAACCTATAGGACGTATTTTAGCGGCTACAATTCTTTGATTCAAAATAATGGAAAGAGAGTCTTTAATAGCATTGTAAGAACTTAAATCAGCTAAATTTTTTAATTCTTCAGGATCGTTTTTATGATCGTACAATTCATACTCAGTACGTCCATTAAATTCCCATTGGTTGAGGCGATAACGAGTCGTTTGAATCCCATAACCTTGAGCTTTAATATTCCCTCTATCTACTTGTAGCTCAGTAAAAGCAGATGAGCGAATGGAGCTGTCTGGATTATCAAAAAATGGTGTCAAACTTAAACCACTGACAAATGATGGTGTTTTCATCTCGACCATATCCATAAGCGTTGGATAAATATCTACAAGCTCAACTGGTGCACCAACAGATTTTTTTGTTTTTTTAACGCCAGGTCCAGCAAATATTAAAGGAACACGAGTAGCATCTTGAAAGAGGGTTTGTTTTTGCCAATGCCCATGTTCGCCTAAATGATAGCCGTGATCAGATGTAAATACAACAATGGTGTTTTTGTCAAGCCCTGTTTCCTTAAGTTTATCCAAAACCCGACCAATTTGTGCATCCATAAAACTTGTTGTTGCGTAATAGGCATGTTTAATTGTCACTGATAAAGCTGGGTCTAAGTCTATTTGTTCTTTTCTGGCTCTGAGTGAAGCTGCGGCAGGCTTGGGGATCGTTTTAAGGTACTCATCTGATGTTTCTGTAACACTAAAATCATTGATATCATAAAGATCAAAATACTTTTTAGGGGCTACAAATGGCACATGTGGACGGTACAATCCGAAGGCCAAAAAGAAATTTTCTTTACTTTTTGCAAAGGTATCTAAAAAATCGATGGTTGCGGAAGCTCCGATACCGTCTGTTTGTTCTTCATCTGCACCATCAGACTCCAGCCAACTTAAAGTTGCCCCATCAAAATCTGGCTTTACCTTCTTAAGTTTATATTCTTCAACCTTATCACGTCCATAAGGATTGACCGTCTGATCCCAAGTAAAAGAATCGTCATGGCCAGCGGTTCCAATATCTCTAGGATTGTGGTAATGGTAAATTTTACCCACTCTTATGGAATGGTAATTTTCCATTCTAAACTTTTGCCCTAGGGTAACAACATCGGGAATGGTCTGACGTACATACAACCTCAAAACCTTAGATTTTGTTTGGTCGGGATACATTCCGGTCATAAAAGAAACCCTAGAGGGACCACAAAGCGGATATTGAACATGGGCATTGTTAAATACAAGACCCTTTTGGGCTAATTTATCCAGATTAGGCGTAATGGCCAGCGGGTCGCCATAAGCCCCCAATGCACAATTAAGATCATCAGCAACAATAAACAATACATTTAGTTTTGAACTGGATTTAGACGGTTTTGATCCTGTGATTGAAAGGGCCAATAAAACCAAACATCCAAACTTTATAAATCGCATATTAATCAAATTAAATTATTCATTTCAAGATAGAAAAACTAATTCAATATCTCAGACTTTATTTTTTTAAAAATTTACAATGTTGATTATCCACTACAATAATATTTATCCCTGCTGGTAAATCGGAGAATTGATGCACAGGAATTGGTTCTCCTTTTTTTATGTTTGAGATTTCCTTCGTTAAAATTCATACACCGTGTTGAGAACAACTATGATAATTTTATACAAAACATAAATAAGCCTCCAGTATAATAACTGAAGGCTTATAATAATTTAAGGTAGGTGATTTATATTAGTTTTTTCTTAGTCACAATTATCAGAAATAATTGTAGTATCGGATACTAAGCTTAAAATAAATAGATCTCCTTCATGACAATCAGCAATTAACCATGTGTCCTGAAATTGTGTAGAATTCGAATTCAGACTCATTAAATATCCATTGCCTGTGACATTTAAATCCCAAACCCCTGTGGTAGTGATGGTGTTTCCTTCAACCACTTCAAATGTGTAATCTGGATTAATAATGTAGGTGTAAATATCATTATTAACATTTACCCATGAGCAATTTGATAATAGAACTTCAACCTCTTCAATTGAACAATCTTCTAAACCTTCTTCGACACAATCTATTGAGTAAAGCTCAGCTTGAGGAGATACTATACTTTGCATTTCTAAACTTTCATCACATACAGTAACCACCCATTCGTCATTGTAGATAGGTGAGTTTGCTGCTAGGGTTATGTAAAAGGTCTCGTTTCCAGTATTTATAATAAATTCCCCAGATGTAAGAAGACTATCGTCGGACTGCACTTGGTATGTACCATCACTGAAAAAGTTATAGAGATATTGGTCATCGTCAACAAAATCAATTTGCCAAAAACAATTTATTAAAGCACTTAAAATGTCTTCCGGGAGGCAATCGACAACTCCAACATTATCATCGCCAATGCAATCTTCTATTATAGCTTCTAGCTCATCATAGTCATTAATTGTTACTATCGAATCATTTTCAATTATAATATCTAATGGAAGTACTAAATCAATGTGATAGGCACCGTATGTGGCATTAAATAGTTCTTCGCGAGAATTTACAGTTACAGGATCTCCTTCATCTAATATTATGGAAATAGGATACACAAATTCAAAACATTCTCCGTCACTAGATTCGTAGTCTATTTGGCATTCTTCACTAAAATCGTCCTCAGTGAAACCATCACATATCGCATAGCAGGCATTTGGATATGAAATTGTAAATAGTTCTCCATCTAAATCTGTAATATCAATACAAACAGGGTCATATTCTTCAGTACAAATACAATCCTCTACCTCGTCCTCAAAATCACAGTCTTCTAATAAACTTAAAAATTCATCTTCGCTATTTATAGTTTCTATTTCTAGAGCATTACTATTTTCATTGTAGGTCTCCACTTGGAAAGGAAACGCAATCCCATTTATAAATAAATTTTCTGTTGAAGCAAAATAAATGTCTATTAGTTCATCTAAACTATTTACTGTTACTGTAGTACCCGTATTAAATGAAAGATTGATTGGGTATACAAAATCGAAACAAAAATCAAAGACAATATTGCCAGCAGGATTTTCCGCTTCGTCTACATTTCCATTGTCATCATACTGTTGGTTAAGTCTACTTAAAGTTGTTACAATAGATTCACTTTCCTCGGTATTTTGTAGATTATCAATAATTACTTCTTCATTAGTACAAGACGTCAAAACTGTAAGTATCGTTAAAATACTAAAAATTAAAAGTTTAAATTTATTCATTTTTTTCATTTTTTATTTTAAAAATTATTGAGGTTAATCCTATTTAAGACAATTTCAAATATAAAAACCCTACTTTTTTCTTAAATTATTTTTTTCATAGTTTTGGTTTAAAATTAAAACCAATTTAATGTCCAGACACAATCACAATATATGTGATTCAAATTCTTTTGAGGCTATATATAATACCTATGCTAAAGAAATTAGACGGTTTCTTTTTTATAAAACTCAAGATATAGATAAATCTGAAGATATTTTACAGGATGTGTTTATAAAACTTTGGGAGAATTGCAACAAAGTAGATTCTAACAAAGTGAAGAGTTATATTTATAGTATTGCTAATAATATGTTTCTAAATGATATAAAGCATCAAAAAGTAGTACAAAATCATCGGAAACATAATGAGAATAAAAGCACTAATGAGTCCCCTGAATTTATTATGCTTGAAAAGGAGTTCATGGAAAAGTTAGAATCGACAATTGATAACTTGCCAGAAAAACAGCGCGAAGTATTTCTAATGAATAGAATTGAAAAAAAGAAATATAAGGAGATTGCTCTACTTTTAGATATTAGCGTAAAAGCTGTAGAAAAACGTATGCATCAAGCCTTGGTTGTCATGAGAAAAGAAATTGGTGATGTTTAACTAAAATTGTTAAGTAGGGTATTTATCTAGTTAGTTGTCCTAAATATAGAAATAAAATGAAAAACCAGAATTCACATATAAATGAAGAAACGTTTTTAGCCCAGTGGCTAGAGGGAAACCTCTCAGATACAGAATTAAAAAATCGTATTAGTGAGGCTGATTACAATGTTTATCTAAAGTTGCGAAAAGGTCTAAATACTTCGGATAAGTTAAATGCATCAACTCAACATTCGTTTAATAAGATTCAACAAAAGATTGCAAATAAAAAAACTCCAATTTTTAAGTTGTATCCTGTACGTTGGTCGATTGGTATTGCAGCTTCGATTGTTTTTCTGTTTGGGTTGTTTTCAGTTTTAGGGAACAATGATATTATTTATGAAACTAATTTTGGCGAAATAAAAACTATTACTCTTCTTGATGATTCTCAAGTAATTTTAAACTCTAAATCTACCATTGTTTTCAATGAAAATGATTGGAAAAAGAGCAGGCAACTAACCTTAGATGGTGAAGCTTATTTCAAGGTAGAAAAGGGAAACACATTTACTGTTAATACAAACAATGGTTCAGTCACAGTTTTAGGAACTCAGTTTAATGTAAATTCTAAAAACGATTTTTTTGATGTCGTTTGTTATGAAGGAAAAGTAAGCGTTAGTTCAGAGTCTTCGGAACATATTTTACTACCAACCCAACGCATTAGAAAACTAAATGATAATCCATCTGAATCTTCCGCTACTCAGCTCTCTAAGCCAACATGGATTGATGGAGAAAGTACATTCAAGAGCGTACCAATTAGATATGTAATAACTGCTCTAGAAGATCAATATAACATAAAAATTGATTCAGAATCCATTGATGATTCAACAGTTTTTTCTGGTAGTTTTCCACATCATAATCTCAATATTGCTTTGATTACTGTTTTTGACGCACTAAATATGAAATACAATAAAAAAGACAATCGTAACATTAAACTTAGATACTAAAGATGAGGTTGATCTGTATTTTTGTTTTAATGTTACTCCCATTAGCAGCCTCTTCGCAAGAAGAGGCTTTTTATGTAGAGTTTAAAAACGAGTCTGTTGCAGAAGCATTTACTAAAATAGAGCATACTTATGATGTGCTATTTTCTTATAATGACTATGATATAAGCAAAAAACGTATATCGCTAAAAAGACAAAAAAGAACATTAGCAGAAGTTTTAGAAGCTTTAAAACTGCAAACTAAACTCTATTATAAAACAATAGATAACCGCTATATTGTTGTCAACAAATTTTCAGAAGAAAACACAGAGGTAAATGAACTCGATATAGTGGTTGTTCGCAGTTACTTAACAAAAGGTATTCTAAAAATTAATAATGGCTCTTATACACTGTCACCATCTGAACTTGGTGTTTTACCAGGGCTTGTTGAGCCAGATGTTTTAGAAAGTATTCAGTTGTTACCAGGAGTATTAAGTCCCAATGAAACCACCTCAGGTTTTTTTGTAAGAGGAGGAGCCTCAGATCAAAATCGTGTTATATGGGATGGTATAAATATCTATCACAAAGGACATCTTTTTGGGATGATTTCTCCATTTAACCCAAATGTTACTTCAAAAATTAAGTTTATAAACAAAGGTTCTCATGCGAGATATGGTGAACGTTTGTCGAGTGTTATAGACATGTCTTCTAACTCTAGCATATCTCAAACTATAAAGGCTCAGTTGGGTTTTAACGGGATCAATGGAGATGCATTAATAGAAGTCCCAATTATAAAAGATAAATTGAATATTCAAGGATCACTTAGACGAAGCTATACAGACGTATTTGAAACATTTACCTTTAATCAACTCGCAGATAAAGTTTTTGAAAGCACTAAAATCAAAAATTCTGAGAATGAAAATAATGAGTTTTCATTTGTAGATTACAATCTTAAACTGAATTTTAAGCCCAATAAAAATAACAGTCTGTATGCAAGTATGATCTCCATTGATAATCAATTAGATTATGTCCTTAATGATGCTGAAAATAATAAAAGATTTAATGACAAATTAGTCTCTAGTAACATGGGATATGGTTTAGGTTGGAAGGTGAAGTGGAATAAAAATACAACTCAAAACACAACAGCCTTTTTCTCTGATTACAAGCTTAACTATAATTTTATTACTAGAGAAGGAGATGTTCAGATTTCAGATTTTGAAAAACGAAATACCATTTTTGATTCAGGAGTATCATCAGAAGTTATTATTGATAGATCAAAAGCCAATAAGTTTACTTTTGGATATCAATACGCACTCAAAGATGTTGCTTATGCGTTTTTAAATACAACAAACCTTTCATTTATTTTAGATACAGAACACAACGTTATACAAACGCATAGTTTGTATGGTCAGTACGATTATAAAAACCCAAAACTTTTTAATCTTAGCTTTGGCTTGCGAAGTACTTATTTTAATGAACTAGATGCTGTAAGGCTAGAGCCAAGGTTAGTGATTTATAAACCCCTTACTAAAAACTTAAAACTCCAGGGATCTGCCGAAATTAAGAACCAAATTATTAGTGAGATTGATGAAACCATATTAAGCGATCTTTCATTAGAAAATAGATTGTGGAGATTAGCAGATGGTAATGCGTTTCCCATTATTAATAGTCGGCAAGTTTCTGCAGGATTTATTTACATCAAAAAAGGATTAAGTATTGATATAGATACATATTATAAAAAGTTAAATAATATCACCGCCTTATCGCTTGGATTTTTAAACCCTGTTAATAGTAGTTTTAATATTGGTCAGCGGAATATTATTGGATTAGATGTTTTTGCGCAAAAACAATTTAATGGCTTTAACTCATGGCTAAGTTATTCTTTGAATCAATCACAAAGTAGATTCGAAAATTTAAATAACAATAAAGATTTTACTTCAAAATCTAATGTTACGCATTCTGTGTCAGCGGCTTTGAGTTATAAATTTGACGGTTTTCAATTTGCATTAGGTTGGAAATGGCAAACTGGAAAACCTTATACTATTGCAAATGATAGCAGCGATGGGTTAGAATTTATTGATGGTATTAATACAGGCGAATTACCTATTTATCATCGTCTTGACTTGTCTTCAACCTATAATTTTAAAATGTCTAAGTACAATAAACTACGAGGTAAAATTGGACTATCAATTAGAAATATTTACAATAGAACAAACTTAATTAGTAAAGAGTATAGAGGAAATAACAGTATTGACGATCCAATTGAGTTAATAGAGAAGTTGTCTATCGGGATTACACCAAATCTAATGTTTAGAATATATTGGTGAAATAGAAACTTTTAATGAAGGTCGAACTTTTGTAAGTTTGGGTCACTAAATCGGAGAATTGATGCACTGGAATCGGTTCTCCT
>Ga0228645_1000091_pt1 | contig 14111 bp, 12 predicted proteins | sample 57DmetaG_FD_190072 | JGI IMG/M metagenome (GOLD analysis project Ga0228645, IMG submission 190072) | Seawater microbial communities from Monterey Bay, California, United States - 57D | ecosystem: Environmental > Aquatic > Marine > Coastal | place: USA: California | collected 2016-11-06 | reverse complement strand
ATTGCTTTGTAACTGCCTCCTTCAATATGTTGATAGATTTAGCAGAAGTATTTTCTTCGAAAATATTTCTTGTTGCAATCGGTTGCCCATAATTTATACAAACTTTTGCAGGAAAATGCGAAGGATGTTGATAGGTGATACCAACCGGGATAACCATAATCTCTAAGTTTTTATATTTCTCTAAAGCCCCAAATACTATTCTTGTAAAACCTTTGCTTAAAAGTCTTATAGTTCTTTTTTTATCGTGACTTCCTTCCGGGAAAATCATCAAAGTTTCACCTTTTTTGAGAATGTTAAAACACTTTTTAAAAATTTCTTGATTGTTTGCTAATTGCTGAATTCCATCTCGAATTCTATAAATAGGCATCAGATATAGAGATTCTAATATTTTTTTTACAAATGGATGTTTAAAAGAAGCTGCCCTTACTAAAAAATGATTTTGTCTTTTATTCGTTGTGGTTACATACAAGGGATCTACTAGTCCATTAGGATGGTTTACAGCAAACAATATCGCCCCTTTTTTAGGGATATTTTTAATGCCTTTTACCCTAATTTTTTTACTATAAAAAAATAAACCCAATTTTATGAAACCACAAACAAGAGAAAACCAAATTTTTTGAACCATAGATTAAATTTTTTCTAATCTGTTTTCTTTTTTTCTTCCCCAGTAAGTCGCTAATATCATACCAGAAAAAATATCCCAAATCCCCCAAAAAGCTGCTAATAGTGCCATTCCGCCCAAACCATCGAAGAATCCAAATATTAATAACAATCCTAAACCTCCGTTTTGAATTCCTGTTTCAATAGCAATAGTTTTGGTGTCTTTTTTGTTTAAAAAGAAACTTTTAGCAGTATAAAAACCGAGTATAAAAGCAATTATATTATGTATAATTACCAAAATAGCAACATGGTGAATATAATTCTTAAAAACAGTTAAATTTTGAGAAAATGCAATGAGAATCAATGCAATAAAAACTAGCATTGATAAAGGTTTTAGAGTTTTTTCTATTTTTTTTGCTATTGTAGAATAATAATGTTTGATTCCCATTCCAAGAACTAAAGGGATGCCTAAAATTAAAGTAACTAATTTAAATAAATCATAAGAATTTAAAGAAACTGTTTTTATAATTTTGTTTGTGGGTCCGTATAAACTTCCCCAAAACTGTAAATTAAAAGGAGTCATGACAATGCAAATTAAAGTAGCAAAAGCCGTTAAACTTACAGATAATGCAGCATTACCTCCAGCCATTTTACTAAAAAAATTAGAAACATTTCCACCCGGACAAGCAGCAATTAACATCATTCCTAATGCTAAGCTCGCGTGTGGTTCTATGAGTATGACTAGTAAAAAAGTTGCCATTGGTAATACTAAAAATTGAGATAATACACCAACAAAAACTACTTTAGGGTTTTTAAAAAGCCTCTTAAAATCATCTATAGAGATTCCCAAAGCAACACCAAACATAATAATAGAAATTGCAATATTTAAAACCCATAAACCACTCTCATCAAAGTTTATTTTTAGGTTGTCAATTTCTATATCCGAACTAATTTTTAAATGCATATTCTATAATATTTGCTCCCATTTGTAATGCCTTTTCTCGAACATTTTTAGGATTATTGTGAATCTCTGCATCCTCCCAACCGTCACTTAAATCAGTTTCAAAGTCGTAAAAAACAACAAGCCTTCCTTTATAAAACAATCCAAAGCCTTGTGCTGGATTTTTATCATGTTCATGAATTTTTGGAATACCTTTTGGAAATTTATAGCTTTGATTATAAATAAGATGATTTACTGGTATTTCTATAAGTTCTAATTTTGAAAATACTTTCTTAAGTTCTCTTCTAATAAATTTATCCAATCCATAATTGTCAGAAATATGTAAAAAACCTCCTGAAATTAAATAATTTTTTAAGTTTTTTGCCTCATTATCTGAAAGATAAATATTGCCATGACCTGTCATAAAGACTATTGGAAAGCTAAATATATCCTCACTTCCAACAGAAACTATTCTAGGGTTTTTAGAGATATTAGTTTTAATATTTTGGTTTGTAAATGCTATTAAATTAGGAATTGCGGTTGGGTTTGCATACCAATCTCCACCACCATTATATTTTAAGATTGCAACATCCTGTGCGTAAGCAAATATTGATAAATAAGTAAAAAAAAGAAAGATGATTTGCTTCATATATTCCCTATCGCTAGATTCCCAGCAAGATAGTAAAAAAGTTACTCATTTATAAAAGAAACGCTATTTACAGCAACTAAAGCAGCTGTTTCAGTCCGAAGTCTACTTTCCCCCAAAGTAATAGGAATAAATTTTTTCATCAGTGCTTTCTTAATCTCATCAGAAGAAAAATCACCTTCAGGACCAATTAGAATGGTCACTTTTTCAGAGGCATCGATAACAGATTTTAATTTTTTTTTTTCTTTTTTTTCACAATGTGCTATGCAAATTTTACCATCTAAATTTTGATTTATAAAATCACTAAATTTTCTAGGTTCATTGAGTTTTGGTAACGTGAACTTTAAAGATTGTTTCATAGCGGATTGAATTATTTTTTTAAAACGCTCTAATTTAACACTCCTACGTTCAGAATTAGCGCAAATAATTGGTGTTATTTCATCAATACCAATTTCAGTTGCTTTTTCTAAAAACCACTCAATTCTGTCATTATTTTTGGTAGGAGCAATTGCAATGTGTAAATAATAATTCCTGGGATTCTTTTTTTCTTTTACAGCAATAATATCTGCGAGACATTTTTTATCGTTTGCAAAATTAATTTTAACTTCAAATAAATATCCTTTTCCATTCGTTATTTTTAGAATATCATTCTCTTTTTTTCGCAATACACGCACAATATGTTTACTTTCAATCTTATCAAAAGTAATTTGTTTTGTCTCTAAGGATATTTCTGAATTATAAAATAGTTGCATCGATTTCTAATTTATAAGTTCTACGTCTTTTATGAGTAACTGGGTTAAATTTTTCCCACAACTTTTTGATAGCTTCATTATCTTCTAATTCTGGAGTTCTAATACAATTTTCTATTCCTAGAGGAGCGAAAGTTTTTGTATATTGATCAAAAATAATGGCATGAACACCTTTATTTTGATATTCTGGATGTACACCAATCAAATAGAAAGTAACATCTTTTGCGTGCTTTCGTGCACTTAATAAATGGAGCAATCCAAATGGAAATAATTTACCATTTGCTTTCTGTAAAGCTTCAGAAAAAGAGGGCATTACAATTGCAAAAGCAATTAGTTTATTGTTTTCGTCAATTACAAATTTTATAAATTCTGGATTGATAAAAGAGATGTATTTTTTTTTAAAAAAAGCTATTTGAGAATCTGAAATAGGAACAAAAGTTGATAGCTTCGAATAGCTTTTCTCGAAAACATCAAACATTTCGTCAATATAAGGGAGTATGTCTTTCGTTTTTGTGAAATCTAGTGCTTTTAATTTAAAGCGTCTTTTTAAAACACGACTTATTCTATCAAAATACGTTGCATCTACATTTTTAAATTTAAACTTATTTTCTAAATATTCTTTCTCTTTTATAAATCCTAATTTTTCAAAATGTTCTTTATAATATGGGTGGTTATACCAAGTGATCATTGTTCCTATATGATCAAAACCTTCAATTAATACTCCTGTTTTATCTAGGTTATTAAATCCTACAGGACCTTCAATATAGTCTAGATTATTTTTGAGGCCAATTTCTTTCACTTTGTTCAATAGTACTTTGCTTACTTCAAGATCATCTATTACATCAAACCATCCAAAACGCATTTTTTTAATTTGTTGTTTTTCAACTTCAAACCAATTGATGATAGCGATTATTCTTCCAACAATTGTATTGTTTTTAATCGCTACAAAGAATTGAGCATCTGCATTTTTAAAAACAGGATTTTTTGTTGAATCAAAATTATCAATTTCATCTTTTATAATAGGAGGAACCCAAAACTCATTTTCTTTGTACAAAGAAAATGGAAAGAGTACAAAGTCTTTCATTTCTTTTTTGGAAGTAACTTTTTTTAATAAAATCATAGTTTTAAATCCTAAATTAGCTTCTTTTTCGCTTTCTTTTTCGCTTTCTTTTGACTCTTTTATCTTTCTTGAAAATTTTAAAAATACGAGAGAAAAAACCGTTTTTTTGTTTGTTGTTGTAGATAGATACTGGAGTTTCTGTAATTTTTTTACCATTTTCATCCAATTCTACAAAAGAATCCTTGTGTTTATCAATTCTGTAAGACATTCCTAAACTCCCATAAAAACCTCTCGATCGTCCCTCTAGTAAAAACCTCGCAGAAGTATTAATTTGGATATCTTTATTAAATAAGTAGGTTAGTCCTGTTCCTAAATTAAAGTATTTTTGGTGTTTAAGAATAATTCCTTGATGCTCTAAAAAACCAGACCATCGATCAAAAAAATTATGTGTAGCAGAAATTATGTAGGAAATTTCAGAAAATTCAGTTCCAATTTTGTCGTAAAAAATATTTGAAATAAGGTTAAAATCGTTTGTTAGACTTTGTTGTAATAATACACCTATTTTTGGTGTAATATTTCCTGTTTTGTGAATTTCATTGATAAAGTCTGAATTGACACCTAAATAAATAGCAACAGAAGGAATAAATCTTTTTTTATCAAAAGTATTTCGTCTTTTCCAGCTTCTTACTTCTTTTGATACATCTTTATAGGTGGGTTCAAATAATAAATATTTTGCTCCAATTGTAAACCTGCTTATTCCAGAAGTAAAATAATTAGAATTAAAAATATTTTGAAAAGCTACTTTGTCTTTTTGAAAAGTTATTTGTGTATTTAGTTCTAATTTCTCAAGAAATAGACTAGTTCTAAAAAGAAGATCAACTCCAAATGCTTGAGGTATTGAAAAAGTAGGTTCTGTAGTCAAGTTTTTTAAGAAAAAGTTACTTTCAAATTGATAAACTCCTTTACCAACGCTATAAGGACTGTCTGAAAAACCAGGTTTATTCGAGTTTATTATTTCTGTATACTGAGCTTTTAAGGATATTGTTGCAAGTAAACAGGAAATTAAAAAAAAATTTAAAATAAGGTTTTTCATAAGTTAGAATACAATTTTATTTTTAGTATTATCCAATAAACACAAACATAGGTTAAAAATGCTGTTTTTAAAAAGCATTCTATATTTTTTTGACTTTATGAAATTTTTATAGATTGTAAACGCTTCAATTGTGTTCAAATTGTTATTTTTGAGTTCATTAATTTATATATATTTAAATGGGCTTACTAAAAACAATATTTTTTATTCTTCTTTTTTATTATGTCTTTAAGTTCTTAGCAAGATTGTTTGCACCTTTTTTAATTAAAAAAGCTGCAGAAACGATCAAAAATAAAGCGGAACAGCAGTATCAAGGTAAACAACAACAATCTAAAAATAAAGTACCCGAAGGAGAAACTGTAATAGATAGGCAGCCAATGAATCAGAAGAAAAGCAAGGATTCTGTTGGGGAATATGTAGATTTTGAGGAGATTGATTAATCACAAATAAACAAGTATTTTATATTTTAAAATAGATATTAATTTAAAAGTATCCACTTGAAATTTTCTAATAAAGTTATTCCTTACATAATTGCTCTAGCAATCTTTCTATTGGCTTCAATTGTATATTTCCATCCTGTTTTAGATGGAAAAAAACTACATCAATCTGACATTACTCAATTTACCGGAATGGTAAAAGAGATAAATGATTTTAGAGCTGATAATAATTCAGAGCCATATTGGACTGGAGCTTCTTTTAGTGGCATGCCAGCGTATCAGGTAAGTGCTTATTACCCATATGATTGTGTAAGAATTATAGACAAAGCCTTACGTTTCTTACCAAGACCAGCAGATTATACTTTCTTATATTTTTTAAGTTTTTTTGTGTTGATGATGGCTTTGAAAGTAAACTGGAGATTGGCAATTTTGGGGTCATTGGCCTTTGGGTTTTCTACTTATTTAATCATCATATTTGGTGCAGGACACAACGCAAAAGCACATGCAATTGGGTATATGCCAATGGTTTTAGCCGGAGTAGTATGGGTTTTTCAAAAAAGATATATTCTTGGTTTTATAACCACAGGTCTCGCAATGGCTTTAGAAATTTACACAAACCATCCTCAGATGACTTACTATCTTGGATTCTGTTTGTTGATTATGGGGATTATCGAGTTGATATATGCAATTAGATTAAAGACGTTCCCTGTTTTTATGAAACAAGGTATTATAATTATTACTGCTGTTTTTTTAGGTATTGCTGCAAATTCTTCTCGTTTAATGGCAATGAAAGAATATGCTGATTTTAGTACAAGAGGAAAATCTGAACTAACGATAGATCCTAAAGGGAGTATTAAAGTTGCTTCAAATGGTCTAGAAAAAAGTTACATCACAGAATATAGTTACGCAAAATTAGAAACTTTTAACTTATTCATTCCACGTTATATGGGTGGTGGTACTGTTGAAGAATTAGGAGAAGACTCAAAATTTTATCAGTTATTAGAAGAAAAAGCAGGTAAAAAAGTAGCAAAAGATTATTCTAAACAAGTTTTAACCTATTGGGGAGACCAAACAATTATAGAAGCTCCTGCCTATATTGGTGCGGTAATATTTTTTCTATTTTTTTTAGGTTTATTCCTAGTAAAAGGAAGATTGAAACAGTGGTTGGTTGCTGCAACAATTTTTTCGATATTGATGAGTTGGGGAAGAAACTTTGAGCTTTTAACGAACTTTTTTATTGATCATTTCCCTTTGTACAATAAGTTTAGAGCTGTTTCTTCTATTCAAGTTATTGCAGAATTGTGTGTGCCAATACTAGCTATATTAGGTCTGAAACAATTTTTTTCATTCGAAGTATCTTTGGATGAAAAACAAAAAAACTTAAAAAAAGCGATTTATCTTTCTGGTGGTTTGGTAGTTTTTGGGTTTTTATTAGCGCATATGTTTTCATCTTTCGAAGGATTACGGGATTCCCAATACAATCAATTACAAGGGCTAGTCGATGCTTTAATTGCAGATAGAAAATCTATGTTATTAATAGATTCTTTTCGCTCTCTAGTTTTAATGTTGCTTTCTGCAGGGGTTTTATGGATGTTCTTGAAAAATAAATTAAAACAAGAAGTTGCAGTTATAGCATTCATTATTTTAGTTCTATTTGACTTAATTTCAGTGAATAAAAATTATGTAAATAAAGATGATTTTAAATCATCAAGAAAAATAGACAAGCCTTTTATAGCTTCAAATGCTGATAAACGTATACGACAAGATAAAACACATTTTAGAGTTGGTAATTTCACTATAAATCCAATGAATGATGGAAGTACTTCTTATTTTCATCAATCTATTGGAGGGTATCATGCTGCAAAAATGATGCGTTATCAAGAGTTGTTTGAATACCAAATTGCAAAAAACAATATGCATGTTTTAAACATGTTAAATACCAAATACTTTATTGTAGGTAACGATAAAGGAGAGAAACAAGCTCAGTTAAACCCGGATGCAAATGGAAATGCCTGGTATGTTCAAGATATAAAAATTGTTCATTCTGCCAATGAGGAAATGCAAGCATTGGATTCTTTAAATACAAAAAGTGAGGTTGTTATTGATAAAAGTCATTTGAAAAGAAAATTTAATTTCAAGGTACAACAAGATTCCACAGCAACCATAGAACTTCTTAATTATAATGTTACTTCATTAAGCTATCAATCTAAAACTAAAAAAGAGCAATTTGCTGTATTTTCTGAAATTTTTTATAAAGATGGATGGAATGCTTATGTTGATGGAAAATTAACACCTCACTATAGAGTGAATTACGTTTTAAGAGGAATGATAGTTCCTGTAGGAGAGCACATCATAGAATTTAAGTTTGAACCAAAAGTAATTCAACAAGGAAAAATAATTTCTATTTTCTCCTACGCTATGTTATTTTTGATACCTATTGGATGGTTTTTTTATCAAAAGAAGAAGAAAGCATGAAAATAGGAATGATTCTAGATGCAGAGTTTCCTCCTGATCCAAGAGTAGAAAATGAGGCAGTTTCTCTAATTAATGCAGGACATGAAGTTTTTATTTTTTGTTTAAAATATTCTGATGAAAAGGAATCAGAAATTATTAATGGAATTCAAGTTAAAAGATACTCTTCTAATAAAATGGAGTATAAATTATCTGCTTTAGCTTACACAATTCCTTTCTACAGTCTATTAATGAAAATAAAGATTGAATGCTTTATAATAGAAACAAAGATTGATGTTTTACATATTCATGACATTCGAATTGCGCAAGCAGTTTTTAATGCGAATAAAAAATTTAAACTTCCAGTTGTTTTAGATTTACATGATAATGTTCCTGAAGTAATGAAGTTATATCCTCATCTTCAAAAATTTCCAGGGAAATATATTATTTCATCAAAAAAATGGAAAATTAAAGAAAGAGAATTTATTGAAAGAGCGAATAAAGTTATTTCCGTTTCTCCAGAGTTTCTTGAAAATTTAGAGAAAAGAATTCCCTCTTCAAAAGATAAGTTAGTATTAGTGCCAAACACCATTAGAAAATCATTTTATAAAAAATATAAGATTGATGAAACTATAATAAAAAGGTATAAAAATAATTTTGTTATTTTATATTTGGGTGATACTCATTTACGAAGGGGTCTAAAAACAGCTATTAGTGCCACCGAAAAATTAAAGTCTAAAATTCGAAATTTAAAGCTCGTAATTGTAGGTAAAAACACAACAGATCCAATCTTAAAGAAATATGTTAAAGATTTAAAATTAGAGGGTTTTGTGGATTTTGAAGGGTGGCAGAATGTAAGTTTATTTCAATCATATATTTTGGCAAGTCATGTTTGTATCTCCCCGCTGCATAGAAATTTACAACATGATGTTGCGTATGCTAATAAAATATTTCAATATATGAGTTTCGGAAAACCACTTTTGGTTAGTGATGCAATCGCTCAAAAAAAATTAGTGAAAAAAAACAATACAGGATTAGTTCATAAAGAAAAAGATGTCGAAGACTTTTCTTCTAAAGTTGTTAGGCTTTATAAAGATGAGGAATTAAGATCAGAACTAGGGAAAAACGGAATGGATTTTGTAAGAAATAAGTTTTCATGGGAAAAAACCTCTAAAAGATTAATTGAGTTATATGACAATTTAACAGTTTGAAAGTATTAATTATTACCTATTATTGGCCTCCTGCAGGAGGTTCTGGAGTTCAGCGTTGGTTGAAGTTCGTAAAGTATTTACAAGAATATGGTATAGACCCTGTTGTATATACTGTTGATAATATCAGGTACCCTAAAGAAGATAAGACTCTTTTAGATGAAGTTCCCGAAAATACTAAAGTTTTAAAACACTCTATTTGGGAACCTGCAGACCTGCTTTTTTGGAAGAAAAAAAAATCACAAAAAGGAGGAATTTCTAATGCTAGTAAAAATAGCTTTTTATCCTTTATTCGAGGTAATTTTTTTATTCCTGACCCTAAAGTATTTTGGGTGAATTCTTCTGTGAAATTTCTTCAAGAGTATTTAAATTCAAATAAAGTGGATGTTATTATTTCTACTGGTCCTCCACACAGTATGCATTTGATAGCTCAGAAATTACATAAAAAAAACAAGTTAAAATGGATTGCAGATTTTAGAGATCCATGGACAGATTTATATTATAATAAAGATTTTAATGAACGATTATTTGCAAAAAAGAAAAATAAAATATTAGAAAAATCGGTATTAGAAAATGCAGACTGTGTGCTTACTGTTAGTGAAAGTCTTAAAAAACAGTTTTCTTTAAATGCAAGTAGAGTAGAAGTAATTACCAATGGTTTTGACAATGAAATACCAAGTTCAGAAGATACTGTTTTAGATAAATTGTTTACAATTTCATATATTGGACTATTGCCAAAACAAAGCAATCCAAAACTTTTTTTTAAAGTTTTACGAAAACTTTGTTCTCAGAATGAAAATTTTAAAAATGATTTAAAATTAAATTTTATTGGTGATATTTCTGATGATGTAAGAAAAGAAGTTTTTAAGAATAAATTAGAAGAAAATACAAGTTTTAAAGGCTATGTAGATCATAAAAAAGCAATTGAATACCAGAGTAAAGCACAAGTTTTATTATTATTAATCCCAAATACTAAAAAGTCTAAAGGAATTTTAACGGGTAAATTATTTGAATATTTAATTGCAAAAAGACCAATTTTAGCAATAGGTCCTGAAGATGGAGATTTAGCAGAAATTATAAGGGAAACAGACTCAGGTACTCTTATTGATTTTAGCAATCATGAAAAATTATCATCAGAAATACTAAAATTTTATCATCAATATAAAAATGGAAATTTAAAAGTGAATTCTAAAAACATAGGAAAATATCACAGAAAAGAATTAACTAAAAAGTTAGCTTTCATTATTAAAAGTCTACATTCGTAATATGGGTATAATTTTTAAGCAATCTTTAAAGAATACATTTTTTATTTATTTAGGTTTTGCCTTTGGTGGTATAAATACTTTATTTTTATATACCCGTTTTTTGGAGGATGAATATTATGGTTTAGTAACTTATTTATTATCTACCTCAAACTTACTAATGCCTTTAATTGCCCTAGGAATTCATCATACAATTATTAAGTTTTTTTCGAGCTATTTGACAAAAGTTGAAAAAGATCGTTTTTTGACGTCTGTCCTTTTTTTACCATTCTTGATAGCAATGCCAATTGCTTATTTTGGGAACTATTTTTACCAAGAAATAGGCGATTATTTATCAGTAAAAAATCCAATTATTAAAGAGTACACCTATATTATTTTTTTAGTTGCTTTATCGACCTCTTATTTTGAAATTTTTTATGCTTGGGCTAAAGTTCAGTTTCAATCTGTATTTGGTAATATTTTGAAAGAATTATACAATCGAGTTGTTGTAATGATCTTATTATTTCTTGTTTATTTTAGTTTTATTTCAAAAACAGAATTTATATACTATTTGACAGGTGCTTATTTTATAAGAATGTTTATTATGATGTTTTATGCACTTAAATTATATATGCCAAAATTTACATTATCTAAACCAGATAATTTCAAAGAAGTAATCCGTTTTTCAGGATACATTATTTTAGCGGGTAGTGCAGGAGCTATTATCTTAGATATAGATAAATATATGATTCCAGGAAAAGAATCTTTAGTCAAAGCTGCTTATTATTCTGTAGCTGTTTTTATTGGTTCTTTTATAGAAGCTCCAAGTAGAGCTATGCTTAATATTTTACAGCCCTTAACTTCTAAAACATTAAATGAAGATAATCATGAAGAAGTAGCATCATTGTATAAAAAAAGCTCTATTAATTTATTACTAATTAGCGGTCTTTTCTTTCTATTAATTAATGCGAATATAAAGCAGTTATATAAATTATTACCTGAAGAATATGCAGGAGGTGTATTCGTTGTCTTCATGATTTCTTCTCTTAAATTATATAACGGTTTTTTGGGTAATAATGGCGCTATCATAAATAATTCTAAGTTTTACAAAATAACTTTACCAATTAGTATCTTCATGGCTTTGTCCGTATATTTTTTAAATAAACTCTTTTACTATGAGTTAGAGATGGGTACAGATGGTTTAGCATTAGCATCGTTGATTGTCATTTTTCTTGCAAATTCATTTAAGTTATTTTTTGTGAAAATTAAGTTTTCTATTACTCCATACACGAATAAGACATTTAAGATGATTTTAATTATCGCTATTTTATATTTGTTTTTTAATTTTTGGGATTTTCCTATTGAAAATATTTATTTACTAAAATTTCCAATTCATCCTATCATTAATATTATCTTAAAAAGTATTCTAATTATTGTAATTTATCTTTTTTTAATTTTTAAGTTTAATATATCTTCTGAGTTGGGCAATCTTCTAAAAAAATATTACAAATAACAATCTATATAATTGATCCTCACATAAAAAAATAGTGATATTGTTTTAGTTTTTTTTATAAAAACACTCAAATAGAATATAATATATTGTGAAAGTCCTGTAAGAACTCAGGAAATGAAAGCCAACACTACATCTGTTGATGTCAAATAATAGGTGTTACCATTAAATGGATTAAATCTACAAGTATACTTGAAATATAAATGAAGTAGACAGTTTTCCATTTTTTTTTAAAGAATAAAAAGACAATTACTGCTGGAAAAATAAAATGTAATCCATAATGAATGGATAAATAATTTTAACATCATTTTCTGTAACAGTAAAAAAGACCTGTTAGTTAATTAACAAGTCTTTTTATAATTATAGAAACACGTGAAATTTAATATCTGGGGGAAATGCTTCCTAATACCTAAATGTACAATAATGAACTGTTATATTTCTATACATAGTTGCATAGAATAATTTTATTTTGAATAATAATCTTTTCTAATTCTACTTAATTGTGTTGGAGTAATATTTAAATAAGATGCAATATGATATTGTTGAATTAGATTTTCAATATTAGGAATTTCTCTCCTTAATTTTATATACCTTTCAGTAGCATTTAAAATTGATAGATCATGAATTTTATTATCAGATGTAGTATATATTTTCTCGAGGACTTTAATATAGAAGCCAGAGATCTCTAAGTTTAAATTTTTTGGTGTAAATAATTCATAGAAATTTCCTTCTAATACTTCACAATTTGTTAAGCAGTCAAAGATTAAAGTTGATGGTTGTTTTTTAATAAGATCAGTTAAAGGTGCGAAAACACTGATGCCCTTATGTAATATTTTAATATGTTCTTTTCCTTTTGGACCTATTATATAGCTTCTAACAATTCCCTCTTTTAAGATATAAAATTTTGATGAAATATCTCCGAGTTTTACAATGCTTTCATTTTTCTTATAATACGTTGTTTTTAATCTATTAGTTAATTTTTTTATAAAGTCCTCAGATGCCGAAGAAGAATAAAGTTCAATAAATTTTTTTATAAAGCTCATATTATTGTTAGGGAATAAAATGAAAACTTTTTCTAAATAGCGATCTATGGTTTAAAATTACAATAATGATCAATAAGTATCATAAACATAGGTTAATAGATTAAAAAATTATTTTGAATAATATTTTTTTAATTCTTTTTAATTCTACTTAATTGAGTTGGAGTGATGTTTAAATAAGAAGCAATATGATATTGCTTGATTAGATTTTCAATAGTAGGTTTTTCTTTCTTTAGTTTTATAAACCTTTCTGTAGCATTTAATATTGATAAATCATGAATTTTATTATCTGTTCTGATATACATTTCTTCAAGAATTTTCGAATACAAAACTGAAAATTCTATATCAGAGTTTGTCAATGCTAATAAATCAGTGTAATTTCCTTCTAAAATTTCGCAATCTGTTAAACAATCAAAAGAATAAAGGGATGGTTTATTTTTAATAAGAGCTGTTAAAGGAGCAAAAAAATTATTTTTTGTATATAATATTTTAGTATGCTCTTTTCCCTCAGATCCTACTATATAACTTCTAACAATTCCCTTCTTTAAGATATAAAATTTTGAGGGATTTTCTTTTAACTTTACAATAATTTCTTTTTTTTTATAAAACTTATTTTTTAGGAGATTACTTAACTTTTGAACAAAGGCATCAGATTGTGAAGGGAAATAAAGTTCTATAAATGTTTTTAAAAAATCCATGGATAAAATTTTATTAAAGTTACATTTTTTATTTTAAATAACTTATGGCGTTTGGACCTTCCATAAAAAGAAGGTCTAAAGTTGATAAATTATCAATATATCCATGTTTGTCGTCAAACATTTGTATGTATGATTTTTTTGATTGTTTTGGTTGATTTTTTATATCCGCAAGTTTTCTGAAGTCATCGTTATTTTCTTCTAAAATGTATTTTTTGGTTTTAGAGTATTGCTGATTTATTTGTAAAGCATCAGTTATAAATAAAAATGTATCAATATTTACATCCTGTAAAAAAGTGTATTTTTTTGTAAAAATTGATAGTAAATCATCTTCGTAAAATTCATAAAAAGGAGAAGTTCTATAGGCTGTTTGTAAAGATTTTAAATGATGTTCTTGCCAAGGAAAATCATTTTTAACCATCATGTCTTTAGTTTTTTTTCTTT
>Ga0228645_1000090_pt1 | contig 14131 bp, 19 predicted proteins | sample 57DmetaG_FD_190072 | JGI IMG/M metagenome (GOLD analysis project Ga0228645, IMG submission 190072) | Seawater microbial communities from Monterey Bay, California, United States - 57D | ecosystem: Environmental > Aquatic > Marine > Coastal | place: USA: California | collected 2016-11-06 | reverse complement strand
TGCCATCTAAGATTACTATTGAAGATAAACCTTTCTGTATCTGTCAAGTTTTCATAATCATTACGGTCTTTTGTTAACGAAACTTCCTCAGGTAACCAGTGGAATTCTTCTTGCTTTCTCCACAGATCAAAGAACTTAGGGTATTTAAACCTATCGTATCTTTGTAGAGATAGATCCTCTCCGAGAAACATAGGTTGTTTCGTTGTATCGACGTTAGTTGTATTTAAAACAGTTTCCATAAATTTTTAATTATATTTATAATGCACATGCACCGGATTCACAACCATTATCAGTCTGTTCCCCATCATTTAAGCTCTGCTTATCACCGTCATCAGTATTGTTATAGTAACCAGTTCTCCAACCTAATTTATATGCTAGAAGAATCTCTTTAATAACTTTTGAGTCTGGTAAAGCACCGTTTTCATAATGAGCATAATTATAGTACATATTAGCACTGATACTCATATCTACCCATTTTTGCAACGCACCTACAATCTTAATAAGACCTTCATTATCTTCCATATCATACGCTAACGTGTACTTATTCTTATAGGAAGAGTAGTTAGGTACAATAACAGGTAACGTACGAGCTTTAGATTTCTTATAGGTAATAAAGGATCTAATAGGTTCTATGCCATTTGTAGAGCACTGAATTACTGAAGAGCTCTCGCAGGGCATGATAGCTGATACAGTACTATGTCTTAGACCATGCTCTTTAATTCTCTCTCTTAACCCTTCCCAGTCCATAGTATGCTTTCTTGTTACAAATTCATCTACTTCCTTCTTATAAGTATCGATAGGTAACCAACCTTGACTATACTTTGTCTTATTGAATTTAGGACATCTACCTTTTTCACTCGAGATATTACAAGAGGAACTTAATAGATAATATTGTACCTTTTCCATCAATTCATCAGCAACATTAGGAGCTTCTTCATCAGTATATTTCACCCCATGTTTAGCAAGATATGCAGCAAAATTAGTAATACCAATACCCAACGAACGACGATTCTTAGTAAAGTTTTCAGCTGCAGGTAGGAAGTAATCTTGATAGTCGATCAATTGATCGAGAATACGGACAATAATATCACATACCTTTTCCATTTCTGCATCAGACTGAATTTCCAATACATTAATAGCTGAAAGAATACAAATACCAATCTCTGAATCTTTATCATCTGGATGTTGCAACGGTTTGGTAGGGTGTAATACTTCAACACAAAGATTAGTCATCTTAATATCATCGTCCCATGCTGATCTTTGGTTACAATGATCAATATTCATGAAGTAAATACGACCCGTTTCAACTCTCTCTTTAACAAAAAGAGACATCAATTTTCTCGCTTTAACAGTTTTCTTAAACTTAAGACTCGTTTTACGCTCATATTGCTCATACAATTCGTCGAAGTTTTCATGACCAAATGCATCGTATAGTTCTTTAGCTTCGTGGGGTGAAAAAAGAGTAATATCTTCATTCTTTAGAAATCTTTTATAAAATAATTCACTAAACTGAATACAATAATCTAACTTACGAACACGGTTATCATCGGTACCGGAATTATTTTTAAGTACGATCATATCTTCAACTTCATAATGCCAGAAAGGAAAGTTAACAGTTGCTGACCCACCTCTAATACCATTTTGATGACAAGACTTTACAGTTGATTCCATTAACTTGAGGAACGGAATAACACCTGTATGGACAACTTCACCATTACGGATAGGAGAATTTAAAGGACGAATACGACCCATATTTAAACCAATACCGTAACGTGAACCCGTTGCATAACCAGCAGCTGTAGATGAAGAGAAGATTGACGGTAACGTATCATCAACATCAATTAAACAACATGAAGCATATTGTCTTACCTTACTGCGCACACCAGCCATTAGAGGTGTGGGTAAATTAATCTTAAATTTAGAGAAGTAATCATATGCTTTTTTCACATATGATATACGCGTTGCACCTTCATACTGACCAAAACATACCATTGCAATGATCATGTAAGCAAATTGAGGTGTCTCGTAAATCTTAGTTTCAGATCTATCTTGGATCAAGTACTTATCACATAACTGACGCATACCTGCATATGTGAAATTATTATCTCTTGAATGATCGATATACTCATCTAGTTTATTAATTTCCTTGTCAGTATACAACATTAGAATATCTTCATCATATACATCGTATTCATGGACATTTCTATTAATAAAATCTACCAATTTAGGCGGGTTCTTACCACCCCAAACATCCTTACGAAGCTGGTAAGAAAGTAAACGTGAAGCAACATATTGATAGTTAGGATTCTGCAATGAAATCAAATTAACAGCAGAGTCAATTAAGACGTTATGTATTTCTGTTGTCGTAATACCATCTTTCATCTGAAGCTTAGCATTAATTTCAATATCAGAAGCAGTGACACCTTTAATACCTTCAACGGCCCAGTCCACTACTTTGTGAATTTTCTCGACATCATATGGAAAAGTTTCTCCATTTCTCTTTACAATATTCATATTCATTATTTTAATCAAATTAGGTTAATATAAGCGAAAGTACGGAGCCAAATTTTTGAAAGTCGAACTTACTCTCGTCAAGGTTTAATAAGTGTTGTAATATTTTTTTATCTGTAGCTATTTCATCATCAGTTAGTTTCCTAAATTTATTGAAATCTATAGGGTATATATGCTGCTTATAGTAGCCATAACAATCATTACATGTTATATCGTGTTGATTGATGAGATTTTCGTAAATTATTAAATTTATATTACCTCTATTTTCTTGACCTTTTAATAATTTTACCAATCTTTTACCTTCATCATTTAACTCTCTTAAGATTCCATATAAAGGTAATAATTTTAGTTCACCATTTTCTGGGTATGTTGTAAAAAATTTTATAGGGCTATAATCATCATTTAACTGTAAACGTTGATTATCGTACTCATTCTTGAGGATATGACCTATAAATAAACATGGTTTATCTATCTCATACAACAGATTAAAATCATTACCATTGACAGGCTTTTCAACTAAAGATACATCTATCATATTACATTGAAATAGATCTTACCAAACTACCTGTATTGAGATTATACGTTCTTATCACATCATTAGTATTTTTATAGTGTATTGTGACAGATACTATTTCACCGGAAACTATTGGACCACTATAAGTTGCATTAGTGGGTAGTTGAGCTGTTCTGTGTATCGAACCAGAATCTGCATTATAAAACTTTAAAACGTTTCCATCTATTCTCGGTAATATATTCATGCTTTAATTATATGATTATTTATGAAGGATTCAACTTCAGGATCAGATTTATTATAAGTAAATGAAGATAAATTTTCGTTAATTGTTGGTATTTTCAGACTACCATTTTTAAACCTTTCCTCCAATTGCGTAATGATGTCTTGACTTGGAATGTTTATATCTTCAGTAATGTTTAGAATATTTCTGATTTCCATTACACCATAACCTCTTTTAAATAACGTCTTTACATCTCTACTAATATAGAGTTTTTGTAAATTTTCAACGCCTTTATATTCATCTATTTTCTTTTTTAGATATTCACCTGAAAATAAACTTTCTTTACCTGTAACTATACATCTAACCTTTAAAGATTTAACCATACAATATTATATAAATATTTAAATGAGATTCAATGATCTAGTTGATAATATACTTGAAGATTTTAAAGCACCTGTAGGTAATAACAAAAAGAGTAAAGTGTTACCTGGTAAAAATACAAATCAAAATCCCCAGCTAGGTGAACCGCATAGTGTTAAAGCAATATCAGGTTTTAAAGGTCAACCTGGAGGTAAAATTAAAACTTTAAAATTTAAATTACCAAAGAAGGTCTCTACCAAGAAGTAGATAACCACTTAGCAGCTGCCATGGTAGCTCCTAAAGCATCATTTTTCTCTAAAATATCAGACCAAGCTTTTTCATCATATTCTTGTAACCTCTTTAAAGCGTTTTCACCAAATGCTTTATGAAATTTAGATCCGAAATATTGAGGTGAATGTTTAACTAAACTCATTGCTGTTTTAGGTTCTACTTGCCAATAACTTCTAGCTGGACCACCACCTGTTTGTACTTTAGTGCGGTAACCAGATTCAACTGCTCCGGTCTTTTCCAAAACATCAATAAACTCTTGTTCTGTATGACCCTCATCACCAGCGAATATTTTTGCTGCAATTCGTATTGCTAATTTAGCATCTGCAGGTGTTTTGATATCAGCTTTCAATACTGCAGTAGCTCGAGCTTCTTTATTCGGGTCTTTACTAGTCTGGTAGTACTTTGACCAATCCTGAACAAAATCTCCAAATAAAGATGATGTAGCTAAAGCTCCCATCGCTGCTAACTTACCTAGCTTTCCTTCTTCTATTACATATTCTTGAAATGTCTGCATTATACAAATCTCTCTAAAAAGTATTTAGGTAATTTGTCTTTATTTCGAATAATTGCTTCAAAAACTCCTGCATCTAAGATATACGTCTTACAATGATCTTGCTTACTTCGTACACCTCTACCACATTGCTGCACGATATTACTAAGCATTTTATTTGAATACCATTGTTTATCCATATCAAACAATTTCTTTATTCGGTTATCCCCCAAAGGTAAATAAGGTGCTTTAATAATAATCTGAAACCTTGCTAAATCATCTTTTAAATCGATACCTAAACCTAACGATGGACTAACAAGTACAGTAGGATTTTTACTCCTTGAATGTTCACGTAAAATTTCTTCATTTCTTGTTTCTTTATCTCTATAAAGAAAACGTTTACTCTTAAGATTATTTTGTAAGTATGATGCAATGAAACCGGTATGTGTATGAATAATGCCTTTCTCAAATTCATGCTCATTACAAATCTCTTGAATCTGTTTAACTATTTTAGGTAACGTCTTTTTAAGGTTATAATGATTGATCTTTTGTTTTGTATTAACGTATATAGGAGCTTTCTGCGGGTCAAAAGTACTATCTGATTCGACATACTCATACTGTGTAATACCTAAGCTCTTTGCAAAATGCTTATGATCAATAATAGTTGCAGACATTAACAATATATTATCAGCATGCTTAAAGACATACTTTGATAAAACATCTACTTTTAATGGCATCACTTTTACAGTTTTACCATCACGCTGTACAACGTACTCACACTCTTCCCATGTATCAGTAATAAGATTCAAACTATGGTGTAAGTTTTTAAGATATCTCAATTTTATATTTTCACTGTTACTTAGTTTTATATTTTTATTGTTACTCCTGTTAGTTAAAGTGTTTATATATTCACTAATCTCGAGTATACATGAACATATCCATTTATATACAGTTTCATGTTTTTCTGAATAAAGACCCGGTACTTTTACACCTAACAATTTTAATTTATCAGGATCAATAAAAACAGAATATTGCTTAACAATTTCATCCTCAAGTTCAGATGCTTCATCACATATAATAAAGTTCTTACGCTTTACATGCCCGGGTAAAGATAAAAACATTTTATAATTCAGCACACCAAACTTTTCCATCAATCCTTTATTACGCGCATTGTGATAAGGGCACTTATGAGACGTTCTATGTTCTTCTAACACTTTCCTTGGCATTACTGATGATTCCATTTCAACATCGATATTAGAATCTAATGTACTCATATAGTTACTCTTACCTTTCATAACTACACTATCATCAAAAAGTTCTAAGTACTGATCCTGTAACGACTTTGTAATAGTTAAAGCAAAAGCACCACTCGAAGGTTCATCCAAACACTCAATCTCATTGATATAATTACCAACATTATCCATTTTGAAAGCATCGTAACTTTCAATCAGTTCTTTAAAATTATCAGTAGCTTCGTTAGATACATTAGCTAACGTCTTTGAAATAAAACTCTTACCACTACCAGTCGGTGCACTACAAATTACAAACTTATGACCTTTATTAAATGCATGTTCAATCTTTTTAATTAGATTGATTTGTTGTGTACTAGGATTGTATCCGTCAGGGAATTTATTAAGATAGCGGCTCAGCATATACCTGATTATATTATCAGACCGCTGATAAAACAACTACATTATTATACAATTTACTCTTCTTCTTAAAATTTAATACTTTACTTTTGAATGAAACGAATTCATTATTTTTTGCAAATGAATCTAACATATAATTGAAAAGAACGTGATCATGTTTTAGCTCCCATTTAAATGGCATTGGTAATTCATAATCTTTCAGTTCATTTTTTTCATTTTCCAGCGTCAAAACATAATAAAATTCCTTTACACTGAATAGTTTAAGCTTACCCTTTTTAATAGGTTTATCCGGGTTGATATATACTACAATATCATGTAATAATAAACTCGTTAAATCTTTTTCTAACTTTTCAAATCTCATGTACCCATATATCCTCTCTTTTCATCCGCAGACATAGGATATATTTTCTCATTGAAATATTGCCAAAAATTATCTTCTGGTACTGTTTGAACTATTTCACAATTATCCATACTTACCATTCTCCAACTTTGCATCATTATATCCCATACCGGTAATAAATTTTTACTTTCAGGGTTATATTTTGGAGGGCCTGTCGGTGGTTTATAATTTAATGTAGTTCTACCATTGACACTATTGAGTAAACTCTCGTCTAATGTGCAAAGCATTCTTCTTCGAGAACTATCACCTGGTTTTGGTCTTCTTTTCTCAAAAATTATTTCACAGACATTACCCTGTAAAGTACTTTTAAGACTCGCTAGACTTACTCTCATCCTTCTTTTTAGCTATTCCAAATAATCTACTTTCATTCAAGAAAATGCCCTTCTTAAGCAACCCGTGCCCTGAAATATCTGCATTACCGATACCAACGCCGAGGTTGTTTGGAAAGATAACTATTTCACCACTTTTAACATATTTACATTCCGGGCCAGCAAGGATTACTTTACCTTTTCTCCATGCTCTTTGAACAGCATTAGTAGGAATATAAACCCCACCTCTCATAACTGCATCACCCTGACCATCTGATACCTCATCGATGAATTCAACTAGAATAATATCATCAAAGAGAAACCCTAGTTCATAATCTTCATCAATAATACCATCAAGAGAGTTATTATGTGAATCAGTTAAATCAATTAAACTTTTTTTCGGTGCTAGTACATCAATATTTGCTTGAGCCATATAACTATTTACTTATTAAGTTTTCTAATTCAACAAGTTGTTTATATTCTCTTTGACTATAAAATTCAGGTATTAACTTCTTTTCTTCTTTACCCTTCTTTTCTTTTTTAATCTTTTTGAGGTAGTTTAGTTTTTTAAACTTTAATTTAGGGAATACCGAATATACATAATTAAATTGTGATGGTTTATCGTCGAACAAACTCCAATACTTATTAGTAGTCTCATTTACATATTCATTAAGTTCTTTTGAATACATACTGGTCCATCTATTAATCATAAATAAATTGAACTGTGACTCATCATCACAGTTCAAATCTATTTTCTTTTTACTAAAAAGTATACTATTTAAGTATTGAAAAATTGTCATAGATTAATTTTAGTAGTAGCAATAAACATATCATCATTAATTGCATAAAATAAGTCAATGATATCTTGCATAAACTCATTACATTGCTCATCTGTAAGTTTAGTACTATAGGCAAAGTTTGGAGCTTTAGGTCCAGCGTTAACGTTGATACCTGTATGACCGATAGCTACGTTGTCTTTAGAGTATGTAATGCTTACACTACACTTACCAATCTTTTGCAATGAACCATCACTACCTTCAAACTCGTCATGTACCATTAGATCGTCCCCATCTACTTCGATAGGCTTTTTAATATACTTAGACGAAAGAATATTAGCAATTTGAGTATTAAGTAAACGTTGATATGCTACAGCTCCGAACTTATCTAAATTAGGAATCTCCCAACAGAAGTTAATAGCGTCATCACTTGCAATATAGTCGTTTTGAAGAACATCTTCTTGATCGATCATACCATCGATATCAACATTCATATATCCTCTAAACGCAATAATATTACCAATTGGTAAAGTCTTCTTACGGAAGAAATTATATGCAAAACGTTTATGAATTAAATCACCATCATAGTTAAGATTTTTAATAATCATAACATAATTATAAACTCTTTTGTTCTTTAATCCAGTTATAAGTTTGTTCTATACCTTTTGAAAGTGGGTAATTCGGAGACCAGCCAAGTTTTTCTTGGATGAGTTTATTATCAGAATTTCTACCTCTTACACCGAGAGGGCCGTCAATATGGTTTTTAACTAATGACTTATTTTCAACTGACGTTGCAATATCGACTAATTGATTAATTGTTACCATTTCCTCAGAACCAATATTCACAACATCTAAGCAGTCTGATTGCATTAATCTTCTAACACCTTCAAGACATTCGTCAATATATAAGAATGATCTCGTCTGTTCACCGTCACCCCATATTTCTATTTCAGATGTAGCTTCAATAACTTTACGACAAATAGCTGCTGGAGCCTTTTCCTTACCACCTTGCCATGTTCCTTTAGGACCGTAAATATTGTGGAAACGTGCAATACGTACATCTAAACCATAATTACGGTTATAAGCATGGAAAAGTCTTTCACTGAAAAGTTTTTCCCAACCATATTCACTATCAGGGTTTGCAGGGTATGCAGACGATTCTTCACAGTTCGGATTATCTGGGTCGAGTTGATTATGTTCCGGATACATACAGGCAGATGATGAATAAAATAATCTACCAACTTTTGTTTTAACTGCTTGATCAGCTACGTTAAGATTAATCATAGCTGAATTATGCATAACATTTGCATCATTTTCACCAGAGAAAATATAACCAGCTCCACCCATATCTGCAGCTAATTGATATACTTCATCAAACCCTGGATCATTTAAAGATTTTTTATCATTATGCCAGAACACTTTACTCACCAGTGAAGTATCTTTTAAATCACCAATGACAAATTCATCTGCATCTGACTTATCTTGATATTCAGGATATTTTAAATCAACACCTCTAACCCAATAACCTTCTTTTTTAAGACGTGTTACAAGATGATTACCTATAAAACCGCCAGCTCCTAATACTAATGCTTTCTTCATAAATTATTTTATTCTAATCTTTATAATAATCAATAATATTCTTTATACCTTGTAATAATGACGTTTTAGGTTTCCAAAAGTTTAATATATATTCGTCAGGTTTATTTTTTTGATTATTTTGTATATCATCTGACACTTTACCTTCAACGATTTTACAAGGTATTTCTTTTTGGATTATTTCAGCTATTTCTATAATTTTATTCCATTCAAAATTAGTAATATGTAATTGTTCATCTCTAGATATATCATCATACTTTTGCGATAAAATATGCAATGCTTCGCAACAATCGTAGCTATATAAAAATTGTCTTTCCTCTTTACCATCTGTTAGCATATCTATCGTGCCTGTGTTCTTTGCTTTTAGAATGAAATCAGTTATTACATGCGATTTATCTAAATCTTTTTCAACACCATATACGTTCCAAAACTTTACCACAATACCGTTTAATGTTTTTGTTAACAACTCACCGACCGATTTTGTAATACCATATGGTGAAAAGCTCATATTAGACATTTGTGATGATGCGAAAATAAACGGTTTTTTATATTCTTTGATAATATCAAATGTATTTGTTAAAATTTTTAAATTGTTATCAATAAATTCATACGTGTGTTGATATTTTTTAAGATAACGGGATCCACCAACATCAAATGCTAAAAAGAATATAAAATCACAATCAAAAATATATTGTTTTAAGATTGTATTATCTTTTATTCTTAAATCGTAATTTTCACCATCGACAATATCAAACCTCAAAACCTCATGTTCTTTCTCTGTAAGAAAATTGCATAAAGCATCACCGATTTGACCAGAAGAACCTAATACCAAATATTTCATTTTATTAATACCTTCCTTAAAATTGTTAAACCGTGATCTGCAGGTATGGATGATAATTCCCATCCTTCATTATTTTCTAAAAATTTTTGAACACCACCGTAAGGGCCTTTATTACCAAATTCTGCTCCCATATCTGTTGAGGTATTACTAACAATATAATATGGTTGATTATTTCCATACATAGTATCATGTAAAGCTATAACACCTGTTTCAGATATTTTATCTTTAATAAGTTCTAATTCATTATAAACATGCTCACCATTATGCCAGTCATCAATAAAAATAAAATCATATTTTTCATTATCATTTTCTAAAAAATTAATAGAATCATCTTTAATTAACTTTATATGATTTTGGAGATTTGATAAATTTAAATTTTTAACCCAATTTAGATCTATAGGAAAGACTCCTTTATCGACGCAAGTCAAACGACCATTGTTTATATAACTACCTAGTAACAGAGATAACGTTGTACCACCTTGAGCAACCCCTAGTTCTAAAACTCGTTTCGCTTTGATTGATGTAATAATCCCTAATAATGTAAGGCCATGGCCAGAGTAACTATGTCTACCTAGCGGGTTAAATACTCTATTTCTATGTTTTATATCTTCAGTATATAATGTTTCCTCTAATAGTGGTTTTAAGTAATTTATATCTATATCATTCATAATAATTCTTTGTAAAAAGCCCTACATACGTCTCTTTCTTGTTGACCTTCTCTAGTAACACCGTGAAACATGGCATCCATACCACTACCTATATCTAAACATGTAATTTTATCATTTATCAATAATATATCATTTATATAACATTCACAAGGCATTCCAGCTGAAAATAAAACTATACAATTGTCCTCTATTTCACCTTTTATTAAATTTAAAATATTATCATATTTTTCAAAGCTATTAACCTCGGGTATGGTTATAAAAGAATCTAAATTTAAAAACTTATCTATACCTTTTAACTTTGTATATGGACCGACATAAATTTTTTTACGTTTACTTTCTTTTATAGTTTTATAAAAAGTATGTTTTTCTTGAAATAAAGTATTATTTTGTAAAATTTCAAAATTAACTAGTTTTAAATCCGCGTTTTCAAATAATTTTAACTGGTACTGAAAAACTGGGTTTTTATAATTTTTTTGAGGTGCAACATTTTGAGGTGTCCCGAAAGAACCGGGTTGATCGCCCCATTCACCAAAATAAACATTTTTTAATTTTTTTAAATATTCGAATGAAGCTATCAATTTATCACCCAACTCGTTAGAATAAGGATGTTTATCACAATTATGACCCTTTTTTTTCTGCATGCAGAAAAATTCTCCATCACCAAACCGTACTAAACTAAAATTGACATGATTAATGATTTTATCAGTCATCTCAACAATAGGTTCTTTCAACATACTGTTAAAATATTCTTCAGGATACTGCCTATGTGAAATTATTTGTTTCATCTTTCTACACTTGAACCGTATTTGTAATATTTACCAGAAACTGGATTACTACCTTCATATACAATCGGATCACCTAACCAATAAACTTTACTATTCAGTAAGTTCTGTAAATATGTTATTTCAAAATCAGGAGGATAAACTATAGGTCTTATATTATCTAAAAAGAGTTTTGAACTCTCTTGCGTTATAAAATATGCTCCTCCAGTCCAGCTTTTTTTCTCCAAGCTTTCATAAAAGTTACCATTTTTTATAAAATTGTCTGAGTCTTTCACATTAGGTCTATTTTCACACCCGTTGGTTGCAAAAACCGTATCCCAGTCATCTGGAAATGAATTAATAATTTCATTGAATTTCTCTTCGAAATCATCTACAAAAACTGCATCGTCTTCAAGTACCAATGCGAAATCTAAATTTTCCTTTATTATCTTTTTATATATTACTAAATGCTCCAGTGTATTTGCTTTAATAGGTTTCGTTGGGGTATAGTTACCAGGTTGTACAGGCGTTGTGGTGATTGCATTCTTACGGTGTAAGTCATTAACATCGGAAGAAAAATATGATTCATTAATATTATCTCTTGTAACCTCCGTACTATATTCATACGGTAAATTCGTTTTACTTAAAAACGAATCAATATATTCCTTTCTAGCTTTTAACGGTTTATAATGAACGATAAAAATTTTAAATTTTTTCATTACAATATATATTTCTTATAAAGGTTAAAATCAATACTTTCATAATTATCATGAGTGTGATTTAACATAATGTTATCCCATGTATCAATAAATAAAGGTCCTTTAAATATACTAACAGCAGGATGTTTTTCAACGATAGGTATTGTTTTCAGGTATAAAGATTCCCAAATTCGATGACAGTCAACGCTATTACCAGGTGGCGATATAACATACTTATATGATGCTAATTTACGTAAATATGTTTCGTAATCTAAGTTATTTTTTTCAAAATCTATAAAATCATATTTCTGAATCGTATTAAGAATATTATACCTTACTAAATTTGTATTGGGATCAAAATTGCAGTATACTCTATTTATTTTCTTTATTTTTTCATTTGCAACTTTTTCTAAAATTTCCTTTTTACCATGAGGCCATTTTTCGTTAGCAATCCCTATAGGTATAGGTGTTAATTTATTATGCGTAATATGGCAATTCATACCAAACCACTTTAAAAGATTTTTATTATTCAGTATATTTATATGCCTATTATCGACTGGTATATCTGAATTATGTGATATAAGTTTAAATTTATAATTTATTCGTGGTAAAATCTTTTTTTCAAATGCAGGTAAATAATCTGTTTTACAGAATATTACTTTAGGTTTTTTTGATAATGATATATATTGCTTTTCTTCATCTAGAAAATCATCAGCAATGTATTTAAATTTATCACCTTGTATTATATTTTCTTGTTTTATCATTTAAAATTAAATACTTGAGGTTTATTGTGTATATGTAAATTAAAGATTTTTTGTTTATTTCCATCTTTAATAATTAAAGGTTTATTTTTTTCCATAATCACATCAATATCCTTTTGTTTAATCGATTGACCTATATAATGTAAATTATCTGTAAACCCGGACAAATGACCGTTATTTGTACCGTAAAGATATTGACCATAAGAAGCAGGATCATATATGTAACTATCTCCATTCAATGTTGGTAATTCTTTATATTTTTTACTTTTACGTGTTATTATATCAATAACACTCATTTCTGATATATGACCATAAAAACCTGTATGTGGTCTTATTTTATTTGCTGAGTTAGAATAAATCTGGTATATAATGTTGTTAAAATTCTCTGCTGATTTAAAGTCTTTATATAAAATAATTCCAGGTCCTGATAAGTAGGGACCGACTTTACCATAACTAAATTCACCACTATTCAACGTTTCAAATATTTTTGGATCATAGTCATAGAATATTATATTATCACCTTCTAAGTGGATTGTATTATCCAATTTATTTTCATGTATATATCTATTAACTAAAAAAAGTCTTATAGTTGTTAAGAACCAAAAATCATCTTTTATTTGTTCAGGAAAATTAGTTTTAAGTTTATCTGTTATTTCTTGAATATAATTAGAATATTTTTGAATATCAAAACATTGTATAGATTCATCAATCTTATCTATATCTTGCGAATGACCTAAAAAATGTATATTGTAATTGAATTTTTTTGTATACTTAAGTACATGTAAAAAATAATCCGGTATTGTATTATATGTATAACTACTCGTAGAATACGGTGCAATACTATTATTCAGATGTATAAAAATTATATTACCCTGTTTCATTTTTTATATTAGCCAAGAATGTATTGACACTACATCAGCGTCTAATAATCTACTTTCTTTATCAATTTTTTCTAGTGAATTATCATCCCAAGATTCACCTTGGTTTAAATCTTTACCGTTATTTTGTTGTTTAATCTTTTTAAATTTATAAAGTCCTTTATAGTATGTATCACAGAAATTTGCATATGTTTCAAATTCAGAAAAATGAAAATAACTATTCATATTAGGTCCTAATTTTGTTAAGAGATCTTTAGCTGTATCAACACCGGTATAGTCTAAGAAACTTTTAGTAATCTTCTTATTAAAGAATCCGATATCTCCAATACCGGTATGCTTTAATGATTTATCAAGTTTGAAGTTCTTTTGATTGAAAAGAAAATATGGGAAATGATTTTGCTTCCAACCA
>Ga0228645_1000087_pt1 | contig 14301 bp, 11 predicted proteins | sample 57DmetaG_FD_190072 | JGI IMG/M metagenome (GOLD analysis project Ga0228645, IMG submission 190072) | Seawater microbial communities from Monterey Bay, California, United States - 57D | ecosystem: Environmental > Aquatic > Marine > Coastal | place: USA: California | collected 2016-11-06 | reverse complement strand
TAGAAATAAAAAATTTAAAAAATTACGGATACGGAATTAAGGGATTTGTACTTTCTATGATAGAATGTGCTTTAGAAATCTCGAATCATCAAGTACATCAAAAAACAATAGAAGATATTTTAAACATAGGTAAAGACATGTTACAAAAACCTATAAAATTATTGGATGGAATTGAAAAGGTTTTAAGAAGTCTTCAAGGAAAATATAAATTAATTGTTGCTACAAAAGGAGATTTGTTAGATCAAGAACGAAAATTAGAAAACTCGAATTTGTTACAATATTTCCATCATGTAGAAGTAATGTCCGATAAAAAGGAGAAAGATTATCTGAAGTTAATTAATCATTTAGATATAAAACCGTCTGAACTTTTAATGATTGGTAACTCATTAAAATCTGACGTCTTGCCATTGGTGCAAATAGGAGCATCTGCAATTCATGTTCCGTTTCACACAACTTGGGTTCATGAGGAAGTTACAGTAGATCTCTCTTCTAAAGTTAAATACTCTACCATTTCAAATATAAAAGAAGTTTTAACGCTATTTTAAATAAATAAACTAAATTTGCAGGATAAAAATTATAATAAGTTATGGCAAGTATTAAAAACTTAAAAAAAGATATTAATTACGTTTTAGGGGATGTTATTGACTATGCATTAGACGTTTCAATATTAAAAAATGCACCAGAAAAAGGAGAGGCAATTATCGATGAGGCAATTGAGATTTTTGATAATTTAGTTTCTAAAATAAACGATAATAAAGTAGAAAATAAAAAATCTCACTTTAAAGCTATCCATCAAGAATTAGAAACAAAAGCTAAAAGTTTAGTTGAAATGATCAACAGCTTATAATCTTCTCAAATTTTACAGAAATATTAACATCATCATTGAATAAATGATGGTTTTTTTTATTAAATTTATATAGGAATACTAAAAGCGTGAACTAAACGTTTTATGTATGTAATAAAAGTTATAATAAATGGCTAGAGAAATGTTTGAGTATACTAAAATGATACTAACGAAAGTAAGCTTTAATTCGGTTTTGTTTCAAAAGGAAGTTGAAAAGGCATTAAAAAGGTTGTTGCCCTATGAAATAGACGAGTTAATAATTTGGTTACAACAGTTTATTGCAAATAAACCAGAATTATATTCTTGTATGACTTTACTTTCTAAATAATTTTTAAAAACAAAACATCCCTTTATTTATCCCGTTTATTTGAATTTCCTTTTTTGTACTTATTCATTATTTTTCTACCAAATTCTATTTCTGCCAATTGTAACTTAATAATCTTTTTGTAAGAAATTACTTTTTGTATTTTATTGATAAAATCTTTTTTAGATTCATAAATTTTCTTGTCGTTTTTTAATTTCAATAAAAGTAAGTTTTCAGCTTTTTCCTCAGAAAGCATATCAATATTCCCTTTTTCTTTAATAGCCTTTCTTATTTCTAATCGAAATTTAATTCGAAGAAGATGTTGTTCTTTATCATACGCATTATAAATAGGCCAAAATCTTTCAGCCTCATTAGAAGTTAAGTTTAATTGGTTTGATAAGTAGGCAATTTTAAGAGTTCTAATTTTTTCTTTAATTTCTTTTTTAGCTTGGCCAAACACAGATAAGACACAAAAAAGAAAAATACTTGTAATGATTATTGTTTTTTTCATAACCTTAGTTTTAATTGAGTTCGTATAATAAATAGGAGTTTTCAATAGAATATATGTATTCCTCAATTATTTCATCTCTTAGTGATGAAAAATAAAAATCGTTTTCTTCCAAAATGGTTTCTGCTTCAACGATCGCAATGTCATTTAAATAAATATCGCTATTATCCAACCAATACTCAATTTCATTTTCAGAAAGAGTATCTAAAGTTAGTTCTGTAGTTTTATCAAAAATAAAAGAATTTAAACCAATAAATAAAAGAACAGAAGCTGCTACTGTTATTGGAATAATTTTTGAAATTCGTTCTTTAAAAGAGATCACTTTTGTTTCATTGACAGGCGATGGTGATAATACCTTTGCTAAAAGATCTTCTTCAAATTTTTTAAAATATGTATTCGGTACATCAAAGCCACTTTTATTTTTAAAACGTTCTTCAGCTAATTTTATATTAATTTTTTCTTCGATAGCATTAAAATAGTTTTTAGGAACAGAAAATCCATTTTTTTTTCTAGATATTGAGTTTAAAAACTCTTCGCTATTTTTTATATGATTTGACATGATATATTTTAGACCTTTCGTTTTTAAAAAGGTTTAATTTGTTTTCATTTTAATATATTTTTCTATTTTTTTAACTGCATGAAAATAGGAGGATTTTAACGCTCCGACCGATGTGTTTAATATTTCAGACATTTCTTCATATTTTAATTCATCAAAATATTTCATATTAAAAACTAGCCGTTGCTTTTTAGGTAAAGTTGCGATCGCTTCTTGTAAAATTAGTTGAATTTCATTTCCAGTAAAAAAATCGTCATTGGCCAGAGTAGAAACCAGTTCTAGTTGATAATCAGAAATATCTAAATTTCGTTGTTTTGCTCTTTTATTGATAAAGGTGATAGCTTCGTTTGTTGCAATTCTATAAATCCAAGAAAATAATTTACTGTTCTGGTTAAATTTATCAATGTTTTTAAAGACTTTAATAAAAGTGTTCTGTAAAACATCATCTGCATCACTATGAGAAATTACAATTTTACGAATATGCCAATATAAGCGCTCTTTGTAGAGAGATACCAATTTTATATACGCTTTTTCTTTAGTTTGAACATTTTTTAATTGTTCTATGAGTAGCGCTTCATCTGTCAAATTTATAACTTAAAAAAATGATAATTTATTTTTTATTTTTAATTCTTGAACTTTAGTATCCAAAAAGTCTTTTTTGTTTTATTGTATCTGAAATACCTTCGGGTAACATTTCTTCCCAACCTTTTTCACCATTTAAAATCATTTTTAATACCTTACGTGAGAAGATATCTAAAATTCCTTTATTAAAATCGTCTATATTAACAAGTCTACCGTTGTTTTTGAAAAATTTATACAATTCTTTCATTCTTGGATGAACTTTTAGGCTTTCGCTATCTATGAATTCTCCAGAGATAGTATCATGATAAGGATACATATATACTTTTAAGTCTCTGTAAAATAATTTTCCAAAAGCTTCTAGGATTCCACCACTTAAATTTCTGTAATATTTTTCGTCAAAAATTTCAATAAGATTTTGGGTTCCCATTGTTAAGCCCATTCTTTCTTTCGTAAATTCACTAAAATATTCTACTAATTTAAAATATTGTTGAAAGCTAGTAATCATAACATTTTGTCCCAAAGAACATAATAACTCAGCCCTATCTAAAAAATCACGTTCATTTATTTTACCCTCTGATGTAAGGTTACTTAGTGTTATTTCAAAGATAACTTGTGTTTTATTTTCCTCAACTTTCTTTTCCTGTAAAAATAATTTTTTAGACTTTTCATACATGTCCATATTTACTTTTGTAACAGGCCTAAAACTTCCGCGAAGAGCTAATATATTTTTTTTATATAATACTTGAGCAGGTAATAAATTGTTACCATCTGGTCCAAACATTACTGCATTTGTCATACCATTTTTGACTAATTGTAGGCTCATTAAACGGTTATCTACATACATAAAACGAGGTCCAGAGAAATTAATCATGTCAATCTCTAACTGATCATTATTTAAATTATCATAAAAAGATTTTACTAAATCTTTAGGGTTGTCATTTAAATAAAAAGCTCCATAGATTAAGTTTACTCCAAGAACACCAAGTGTTTCCTGTTGTAATCTCGCATCTGTTTCTTTAAAACGCAAGTGTAAAACAATTTCATTATAACCTTCTAGAGGATCTAACTGAAAACGGATACCAACCCATCCATGGCCTTTAAACTTTTTAGCAAAATCTATTGTAGTTACTGTATTTGCATAACTGAAAAATAATTTATCAGGATGTTTTTGCCTGCTTAAACGGTCTTCCATCAAACTAATTTCATGACCTAACATTTTTTCCAAACGTGGCTGTGTTACATATCGCTTATCTTCTTCTAGACCATAAATAGCGTCAGAAAAATCTTTATCGTATGCACTCATAGCTTTGGCAATTGTTCCAGATGCAGCTCCTGATCTAAAGAAATTACGAGCAGTTTCTTGTCCTGCTCCAATTTCTGAAAAAGTTCCGTAGATATCGGTGTTTAAATTAACTCTAAGTGCTTTATTTTTAGTTGTAGGAACACTACTAATCTTTTGATCTCCTTTTAAAGAAATTGCCATTTAATATTATTTAATAATTAAACAAATGTAATAAAATACTGGGCTATCAGTCAATTTTTATCTTATTTTTGTTGCAATGAACTTTATCAAGAAACAGCTTAATATTACTTTTTTAGGAACTGGTACCTCTCAAGGAATACCGATGATTGCAAGTAATGACCCTGTTTGCTTATCTAAAGACTTGAAAGATAAGAGATTAAGATCATCTATTTTGGTTTCTTGGGATGATTTTTCATTTACTGTAGATTGTGGTTTAGATTTTAGACAACAAATGTTAAGAGAGAATGTTCATTCTTTAAATGGCGTTTTTTTCACCCATGAACACGCAGATCATATTGGTGGTTTAGATGATTTAAGAGCATTTTGTTACAAAATAGGAGAGATGCCTATTTATTTAAATGAGAGAACTTTAAAAAGTTTAGAGAAAAGATTTGAATATATTTTTAGCAACGAACACAAATATCCAGGAGCACCAAGTGTAATTCCTCAAATTGTTGATAAAGCTAGTTTTTTTGTAAAAGGACTAGAGGTAACACCCATAGAAGTTTTTCATGGTAATTTGCCAATAACAGCTTATCGGTTTGGAGATTTTGCATACTTAACAGATGTAAAGTCTGTTTCTGAAAAAGAAAAACTAAAATTACAAAACTTAGAGGTTTTAATTGTTAATGCATTAAGAATAGATGAGCACCCAACTCATTTTAATTTACAAGAAGCATTAGATTTTGTTTCAGAAATTAGTCCAAAGAAAGCTTATTTTACTCATATAAGTCATAGATTAGGTTTTCATAGTGAGATTTCTAAATCATTACCAAGTAATGTTTTTTTAGCCTACGATGGTTTAAAAATTACGATTTAGATATTTACTTCTTTGTAAAACGATTTTTTTAGTGAAAAAAAAATAAAAACTACAAAACACTATTTTCTGTCTAAAAAATCTTGAAAAGAGTTCTGAGTAATCGCTTTTCCCAGAGAATCTAAACTTTTGGTATTTTCCCCAGTTTCTAAAATCGACTTTTTCCCAATATAATCATAAACAAAAACTCCGTCTTTTGAAACGGTACCATATCCTTTGTTAAAAATATAATGCGCATAATGTTTGTCCGATGTATTGAATATGTTTTTGCTAAAAATGAATTCTTTATTAGAGGTGTTTAAGAGATTTAAAAGAGTATAAGATAGATCTATTTGACTTGCAATAGTGGAGATCTCAATTCCTTTTTTATGTAAAGCACCTCCTAACCACAACATAGGGATCCTAAATTTTTTAGGAGAATTGAAAACTCCGTCATGTTTTGGAGATTGATGTCCGTGATCCGATAAAATAATAATTAATGTATTCTCATACCAAGCTTGTCTTTTTGCAAAGTCTACAAAATTACCAATCACTTTATCTGTATATGCATGTGCACTTCTAAATTTATTTTCTTCGGTATCTTTTCCAAATTTATATTCGTCAGGGAATTCAAAAGGTTCATGGCTAGTTAGTGTGAGCGCAATTTTAAAAAAGGGCTCGTTTTGTTTTCCTTTTAAGTCGTTTTCAAAACGTTTTATGAAAACATGATCGTGAACTCCCCATTTAGAGTTCCAGTCTTTTTGATCAAAATCATTTCCGTCAATAAAGTTAGTAATCCCAGCATTACGAAGGTATGTATTCATGTTACCGAAATTTAAATCTCCACCGTGATAAAAGGAAGTTGTGTATCCTAAATCGATCATTTTTTGAGGAAACATTGCTAGACTTATTGTTTTGTTTGGCATTTTCATAATGCTCTTGGTTGGTTGTGGATAATAACCACTTAAAATAGCTGGAATTCCTTTATCAGTTCGGTCTCCATTTGCGTAGAAATTTGTGAATAGAATTCCTTCTTTAGACAATTTGTTTAGATTTTTAGTTACAGTTGGCTCTCCTCCTAAAGATCCTACAACCTTAGCGGTTAAACTTTCCCAAATAATTAAGATTACATTTGGCTTTGTGGTGTTTAGAATGCTATCTGTATTTTTAGTTAATAGTTGTTTTCTTGTTTTATTAATTGTATTTTTAACTGTAATATCGTCAAAAAACTCATAGGGATTATTGTCATCTGATTTGTGTGTAAGTGCGTTAAAAAAGTTCCAGATATAATTAATAGATGCGTGGTTTGCATACATTTTATTGGAAAAATATACATTACTTTGATTTACGGGTATCGTTTGTAAACCACCTCTAATAGGAATTATTAAGGCAGCTGTTATTAAAAGAAAAACAATAGATTGCATCCAAAAAGCCTTTTCAATTTTTTCAATTCTTTTGGTTATATTTTTGTTAAATAGCTTAATAAAAAGTGTAGAAATTAAGACCCAAAAAATAATACCTGAAATCATTTGAAAAGAAGAAACAGAGGCTATCATTAATGTTGGAGTATTTAAGTATTTTAATATAGCTGTATCTAAACGGGTTCCCCACGATTGGTACAAACTTGCATCGATTATTAAAAGTATACTTAAAAAGATAATAAGAACTGTAGAATAGCATTTTATGAAGATTGCTGTTTTTTTTGAGATTACAAAAACTGATAATATCATTAGTAAAAATGGAAATAAACACAAGTATGCAGCAAAGGATATGTCTAATTGGATGCCGTAGATAAAAGTTTTTAGAGCAGTTAAGAAGCCAATTTCTTTTGTTTTGTCAATGTGAAAAAGTAAAAAAAATAGACGTGCAAAAGTAAAATACCCAATCCATAAAAGAAAATAACTACTATTAAATATAAGTCGGTTTTTAAGAGTCTTCATGGTTTTATTGTGTAACTTTTAGACGTGCTTTTGCAGTTACAGAAACATCAGCATACTCATTCTTTAAATATTTTAAGTATCCAGTAATAGCAATCATTGCAGCATTATCTGTAGTATACTCAAATTTTGGAATATAAGTTGTCCATCCAAACTGTTTTTCTGCGAGTTGTAATCGATTTCTAATTTCAGAGTTTGCAGAAACACCACCAGCTATTGCAATCTGTTTTATACCTGTGTGTTTTACAGCATTTTTTAATTTATCCATCAATATTTCTACAATAGTAAATTGAATTGAAGCGCAAATATCATGTAAGTTTTCCTCAATAAATTTCGAATTTATTCGTTGTTTTTTCTCAATAAAATAAAGGATTCCTGTTTTTAAACCACTAAAGCTAAAATTTAAATCTCCTACTTTTGGTTTGGTAAATTTAAATGCTTTTGGATTTCCTAATTTTGCATATGTATCTATCATTGGCCCACCAGGATAAGGTAATCCTAAAATTTTAGCAGACTTATCAAAAGCTTCTCCAACAGCATCATCAATAGTTTCTCCTAAAACTTCCATTTCAAAATGATTTGTAATTTTAACAATTTGAGTGTGCCCTCCGCTAATTGTAAGACATATAAAAGGGAAGGGAGGTATTTTTGTTGAACTTTCTTCAATAAAATGTGATAGAATATGTGCCTGCATGTGGTTTACATCTATCAATGGAATTTGCAAACCCAAAGCTAAGGACTTTGCAAAAGATGTACCCACCAACAAAGACCCCATTAATCCTGGACCCCTAGTGAAAGCTATTGCAGACAAATTTTCTTTGGTGATATTTGCTTTTTCAATTGCTTGTTGTACAACAGGTACAATGTTTTGTTGGTGGGCTCTAGAGGCTAATTCCGGAACTACTCCACCATACTTAGAGTGTATTTCTTGGTTTGCTACAATATTGCTTAACACTTTTGCGTTGCAAATTACTGAAGCACTTGTGTCATCGCAAGAAGATTCTATTCCTAATATGTAAATAGGTTTTTCCATTTAAAACAATAATCAAATGCGAAATTAAGGATAATTTTATCTTGTCTTCCTTTTTTAAGAATAGAAATTTAATTCTTTATTAAATTTGCACGTTCTTTGTATTGGTTGACATTTTTTTTGTCAGATATCTAATTGTTAGATTCATATTAAATAGAAATAGTTATCAAAAATTTTGTAAATAAAATACTAAAATTGATTGGGTGCCTTATACTCCTATTGCTATGGGTTAGTATTATACTTTCTATTCCTTTCATACAAACAAAACTTGGGAGTTATGCTACAAAAAGACTTAATACTGAGTTTAATACGAGTATTTCTGTAAAAAAAATAGATTTATCTTTTTTAGGAAAGGTTCAGTTAGAAGGGGTTAAAATTAGAGATCATCACCAAGATACTTTAATTTTTGTTGATAAATTAAGTACTTCTGTCTTCAATGCTAAAAGAATTATTAAAAATGAAATTAATTTAGGTAGTGTTTTTCTAGATGGTGTTTTTGTTTATATGAAAACATATAAAGGAGAAACTAATGATAATATGGCTGTTTTTATAGATTCTTTTGATAATGGTATTCCAAAAGATTCACTATCGAATCCATTTATACTAAAATCTTCTAATGTGTATTTAAATGATTTAAATTACAAACGGATAAACCAAAACAATAAAATTCCTATCTCTTTTTCCGCTCAAAATGGAGGAGGAAATTTACAAGATCTTCTTATTGATGGTCCTAATTTTTCTTCAAAAATTAGAGGTTTGTATTTTATAGATAACAAAGATTTAGAGGTTACTAGTTTGACAACAGATTTTACATATTCTAAAACTGCTATGCACTTCAAGAATACAATATTAAAAACAAGAAAATCAGAAATTAGAGCCTCCATAGACTTTACCTACAAAAAAGAAGATTTAGCAACCTTTAATGATAAAGTAAATATCAATGCAATCTTTGATAATAGTAGGGTTGCAATTCCGGATTTAAAAAAATATTACAGCGAATTAGAAGGAGATGATGTTGTACGGTTTTCTGGAAATTTCTTAGGAAAGCTAAATAATTTTTCTCTAGATAAATTCAGGTTAACTTCTCAGTATGGCATAAAGATAGTTGGAGATTTAGATTTTGTAAATGCAGTAAATTTTCAAAGAGGTTTTGTCTTCAAAGGTGATTTTAAAAATTTATCCGCTACCTATGTTGAATTAAAAAAGATTTTACCAAATGTTTTGGGAAGAGTATTACCTTCAGAATTTAGGAAACTAGGAAAATTTACAATAAAAGGAAAATTAAATCTTAGCCCTCAAAAAATGGATGCTATTTTAGATTTAAAAACAGAAATAGGGGATGTTCTTTCAGATTTACAAATTTACAATATAGACAATATAGATACTTCAATTTACAATGGAAAAGTTTCCTTAAGTAATTTTAATATTGGAAGATTTCTCAGCAATCCTTTATTTGGAGAAACATCTTTAAAAGGAAACGTGAAGGGAAGAGGTTTTAAATTAGAAAATATCAATACTTCATTTTTAGGGAATATTTCTGAACTCAATTTTAACAATTACTCCTATAAAGATATTGATGTAAATGGTCAGTATCAAAATAATAAGTTTGATGGAGATTTAAAAATTAATGATGAGAACTTTATCATGAAATTTAATGGTTTAGCAGATTTGTCTTCCGATATAAATAAATTCGATTTTAACTCTGAAATAGAGTATTTAGATTTAAAAGCAACGAAACTTTTTACAAGAGACAGCATTTCTGTTTTAAAAGGAAATATAAAAATTGATATCGAAGGAAATACATTTGATGACATTATTGGAAAAGCTGTTTTTAAAAATATTTTATATACAAATCAAGAAGAAGAGTTTAATTTCAAAGAATTTAATATAAGTTCATCATTAAAAGACAGTATAAAAAAAATAGACTTAGTATCAGAGGATATCGCTAATGGATCTCTTTCTGGGAACTTTTATTTTTCTGAATTATTTTCAGTTGCACAAAATGCTTTGGGCAGTATGTATTCAAACTATGTTCCTTATGCAGTGGAGCCCAATCAGTATTTAGATTTTAATTTTACAATTTACAATCAAATCTTTACTGTTTTTTTTCCTGATATTTCTATTGATGAGAATACCAAGATTAAAGGTAAAATAAAGGCTGATAAAAATCAATTAAAAGTGACATTTTCCTCCCCCAAAATAGATGTTTATAATAATGAAATAAAAGACGTCCTATTGAGAACAGATAATCAGAATCCGCTATACAATTCTCACCTGACAGCGTCAGAGTTTAATACAGATTACTATTCTATTTCGAAACTTAACTTATTGAGTTTAAATCACAAGGATACCTTGTATTTTAAATCTGTTTTTATTGGAGGAAATAACAAAAATGAAAATTTTAATCTTGATTTTTTCTACACCTTTAATTCAGAAGGGAAATCAGTAGTTGGTTTTGAGAAATCTTCATTTAAATTTAAAGACAATGTATGGGACATAAACCCAAACACATTAGATACAGATAAAGTTACCTTTGATTTAAAAGAAAATGAGTTCAGTTTTAGTCAATTTAAATTAGTTTCTGGTGAGCAAAATATAGCCTTTTCGGGAACTTTAAATGGAGAAACAGATAAAAATATTTCCGTAGATTTTACGAAGTTACAACTACAAAGTTTCTTACCTGTGTTAGATAGTTTGGCTCTAAAAGGGACACTTTCAGGCAATATAGATATCATTCAAAGAGAAGGATTGTATAACCCAGAAGCCTTTCTATCGATCAAAGATTTTGAGGTAAATAATTTTAAGCAAGGTGATTTATTTTTAAACATCAAAGGAGATAATTCTTATGAGAATTACAAAGTTGACTTATCTATAAATAATAAAAAAGCCAAAAGTATTACGGCTGTAGGTGCTTTAGATTTTTCAAATAAAAGACCTTTAGTAGATTTAGATGTAACCTTAGAAGAGTTTGGTTTAGATGCTTTTAGTCCTCTAGGAAAAGATGTGCTATCGTCTATACGAGGTGCGGTTTCTGGTGATTTTTCTCTAAAAGGTTTTTTAGGAAATCCAGAAATGATTGGAATTCTTTCTTTAAAAAACGCAGGCTTAAAATTTCCATATTTAAATATAGATTATAATTTTGAAAATGATCCCGATATAAAATTAAAGGAACAGTCTTTTATTTTTGAAGGATTTTCTTTGCTAGATACAAAATATAAAACCAAGGGTCTTTTAAAAGGAAGTATTTCTCATAAAAATTTTAATCAATGGGTTTTAGAAATGCAAATTAAAAGTGATAATTTATTAGTTTTAGATACTGAAGATTCTGAAGAAGCCTTGTATTATGGTTCTGCTTTTATCGATGGAACAGCAAATTTCACAGGATTAACAGATCAATTAACAATAGATGTTAATGCAAAAACAATGTCAGGGACCAATTTTGTACTACCACTTAAAGATGTTGAAACGGCAGATAGCTATCGATTAATTCATTTTAATTCGAAAGATACAAAGTATAAAGAAAAACAAAAAGAAGTTGCTTTAGAAGCTGTCAAAGGGCTTTCGCTCAATGTAGATTTAGAGGTGACCAAAGAGGCTACAGCCCAAGTGGTGATAGATGAGGTCAATGGGAGTCAGTTAACTGGTAATGGGTCTGGAAATCTTAGGATAGAAATAAATACTCGAGGTAAGTTTAATATGTTTGGAGATTATATCATAAATAATGGAGTCTATGATTTTAAATATGGTGGTATCGTAAACAAACCTTTTTTAATTCGAAAGGGAGGAGCAGTTTCATGGAATGGAAACCCATCTGAAGCAAATTTAGATGTTACAGCAATATATAAGGCCAAGGCAAACCCTGGAGTTTTACTACAAAATTTTAATTCTAACAGAAAAATTGAAGTAGATTTAGTGACAAGAATCACTGGAGGCTTGTTCAGTTCTAAACAAGATTTAGATATACAATTAACAAATGTAGATCCTACTATTGCAAGTGAATTAGAGTTTGTTTTAAATGATAATAATGTAAATGAAAAAACGACACAATTTATTTCATTACTTGCTTTTAGTAATTTTGTAAATCCTGATAAATTAGATTTTAATGCAGGTGCTACTATTTCAAGTACTGCTACCAGTACCGTAGCAGCAGCTTTTTCTAGTTTATTGAGCACCCCTGAAGATAAATTTCAATTAGGTTTAGATTATCAACAAGGAAATAATGGAAATGATATAGACAGATTAAACATAGACAATCAAGTTGATGTTTCTGTAAGTACACAATTAGGCGATAAAGTTATAATTAATGGAAAGGTTGGAGTTCCAATTGGGGCTCAAACTCAATCTAGTGTTGTTGGTGAGGTGAAAGTTGAAGTTTTATTAAATAAAGAAGGAAACTTTAGAGGAGTTATTTTTAATAGACAAAACGAAATTCAATATTCTACGGAAGAAGAAGGGTATACTCAAGGAGTTGGTTTGTCCTACCAAGTTAATTTTAATACCCTTTCTGGACTATTAAACAAAATAGTGAAAAAAAAATAGAACATCCTTTTCAAGACCATCTGTAAAGATTATACACTTTTATGTTATTTTAAATAATAATTTATTATTATTTGTGAATAAAAATGTTATCAATACCATTTTATAATTGATAAATTTGTAATAATTATACTTATAAATCGATTATCATGTTGAATGAAATTTAAGAAAATAAACCTTCAATTTTTTCAGCTATAATTGCACGAATTAGCCTAAAACGATTTCGTAGTTTTATTATTTTAAATGGTTTTAAAGCATTAATTTTACGCTTGAATTTATGAAAAAAATAAAAAAAATAGCAGTAATGACTTCTGGAGGAGATGCTCCAGGAATGAACGCAGCAATAAGAGCAGTTGTCCGTACGTGTGCATTTCATGGAATCGCATGTTCTGGAGTTTATCGTGGTTATGAAGGAATGATAGAAGCAGATTTTATAGATTTAGATGCACGTAGTGTAAAAGGAATCATAAATAAAGGCGGAACTTTCTTAAAATCCGCAAGGTCTGTAGAGTTTAGAACTAAAGAGGGTAGGTTAAAAGCATACAATTCTCTAAAAGCAGCAAATATTGATGCATTAGTATGTATTGGTGGTGATGGTACTTTTACAGGCGCCTTGATTTTTAATCAAGAATTTAATTTTCCAGTAATTGGAATCCCAGGAACTATTGACAACGATATTTTTGGAACTTCACATACATTAGGCTACGATACCACACTGAATACTGTTGTAGATGTAATTGATAAAATTAGAGATACAGCAAGTTCTCACAATAGATTATTCTTCGTGGAAGTAATGGGAAGAGATGTTGGTCATATTGCCCTAAACGTTGGGGTTGGAGCAGGAGCTGAAGAAATATTAATTCCAGAAGAAGATTTAGGTTTAGATAGGCTTTTAGAATCATTAACACGAAGTAAAGAATCGGGAAAATCATCTAGTATTGTTGTCGTAGCAGAAGGTGATAAAATTGGTAAAAACGTTTTTGAATTAAAGGATTATGTAGAAGAGCACTTACCAGAATATGAAGTTAGAGTTTCAGTTTTAGGACACATGCAAAGAGGAGGGTCTCCTTCTTGTTTTGACAGGGTTCTAGCAAGTAGAATGGGTGTAAAAGCTGTTGAAAGTTTACTTGAAGGAAAATCTAATCTTATGGTTGGTTTGTCAAGCGATAAAATACAACTAACTCCACTAGAAAAAGCTATAAAAGGACAATCAAAAATAAATAAGGAATTAATTCGAGTGTCAGATATCATGACCACATAATAATAATAACAAATAAAAAAATGATTAAAATAGGAATTAACGGATTTGGAAGAATAGGAAGATTAGCTTTTCGTTCAGCTGTAAAAAGAGAAAATGTACAAATTGTTGCTATTAACGATTTATTAGAAGTAGATTATTTAGCTTACATGTTAAAATATGATTCTGTACACGGTGCATTTGATGGAACAGTAGAAGTAAAAGACGGAAAATTAGTAGTTAATGGAAATGCTATAAGAATTACAGCAGAAAGAGATCCAGCAAATCTAAAATGGAATGAAGTTGGAGCTGAATACGTTATAGAATCTACAGGATTTTTCTTAACAGAAGAAACTGCCGGAAAACACTTAGAAGCAGGAGCTAAAAAAGTTGTTTTATCTGCACCTTCTAAAGATCATACACCAATGTTTGTGATGGGTGTAAATAAC
>Ga0228645_1000085_pt1 | contig 14426 bp, 13 predicted proteins | sample 57DmetaG_FD_190072 | JGI IMG/M metagenome (GOLD analysis project Ga0228645, IMG submission 190072) | Seawater microbial communities from Monterey Bay, California, United States - 57D | ecosystem: Environmental > Aquatic > Marine > Coastal | place: USA: California | collected 2016-11-06 | reverse complement strand
AACAACAAAAGAATTTTTTCGAAACTAAAGTGACTGAATATCAAAACTCAGGTGCTCTAGATGATGATTTCTGAACACATATAGTCACTGTATTTTGCCAGTTGATCCGGGGAATTGAGCACCTGGATGAATAAATATATACATGGCAGATTCAGATTACAACGACATAACTATTACACTACCCAAAGGTAGCAGTACCGAGGAATACACAATAACCGCAAAAGATCGGTTGTGTTATCACAAATACTACAATCAGAACACCGGAGCGGGTATCAGAGCGGACTGGTACGTTGGTCAACAAGCAAATATAGAACAATCCGCGGTGAATATATTGAAAAGCACCGATAATCCGGTCAAATTTCGAAAGGGACCCACGCAGGTTCCAAACAGAGTGAAAGTGGACCCAGCACAAGCCAAGACTGACATAGAAGCCAAGATTCGCACCACCCATGACATGAGAATGTTCATGTGTGTGGAAAAGTGGATCGTGAAACAGGCCGCGGTGGATGCTGGATTGGCTCAGAATCTCATCGCCGGGTCCATACTCACCAAAATCACTCATTACAATTACAATTTCAAAGGATCACCCAAACCTTTTTCGAACACCATACCTGTTAAAGAATTCATGAGCCATGAGGTTGGTGAGTCGCTTATCATGAGTCCTGGGGGCTGGAACTGGACAAGATTCACCGGTGGTTCACCAGGTGACCGATTGAGCAGACATCAGCTTGTACCGGTGGCAAATGCTAGCGGCAAGCGCTTACCAGGGTCGTACAGTTACTGGAGCGTGACCGGTGCGAACACCTCACAGTTCAAACCTCTCACTCCAGCAGAATGCAACGTTGTTGTGAATCTGGAACCTCAATATTGCGTGCCAATGTATAAAATTGAACAGTGGTTAGGGGTTGCAGCAGCAGGCATGGGTTACGGTACCAACTCCGGAAATGGTGGGCCTATAGACACGCCGGTGGGATTTTGGAAAAAAAACACCAAGCATACTAAAGGCTGGTACAATCATGTGATCCAACCCAGCATCTCGATCAGTTGTGAACATGACTGTGTGGAGAGCCTGAACAACATACAGACTGATTTAGTGAACGGGGAAGAGATAGAGAAAATCACGTACAAACAATTGCAACATAATGATGCCAAAGGGGATCCCGGTGGACATTTCAGACCTCGACGAGTGGTTGAAGATCTAACCGGTTTAGAAAAAGGTGATTCAGATGCTAGTGCTCAACTCATGACCGGTAGTGGACCCAAGAGCCTGGTGATTGACAATGCATCTGATATTGGAAATGATGTGTCATTTGTTATCGACAACCGGAACACACCCTCCGGGAAGTTTGGGGTTTGGGGACCCAAACCGGTGTTGAAAAAACCGGGTCAGTATTTAAAGATCCAAGCTGAAGCAGAGACCACCAGTGGGGCCCTCATTAAAAGTGATCCGATCAAATTGCAGTTTGGTGCTAAAAAGAACAAAACGTACCGATTGATACCGTACGACAAACATGGTAATCGATTGAAATTAGCGGCTCCAGAAGCAGCACATGATTATGAATTGACACTGGATCAACAAGTATCGTTCCGATTCAAACCCATGCATGGAGCCGAGACTGCTCCAGTTGCTGATGTTGCAGCTTGCGAGCTACATGTGAAAGAGTTGAACTATCGACATTTGATGGAACATTCAGAACCAGGTGACACTACGTTAACTTACACCAATCCGTATCTAGATACCAATAAAGGTTCCCGGAAGAATCATGTGATCTCCGGATTCACATATGGTGATGTGAAAAACTCAACAGACTCTGGTAGTGACGTGTTGTTCACGCCAGTGAGTCACAATTTTTTACATGAAGCTGCCGGAGTGGAAGCGGTCAAAGACACGGTGATTCAGGTGATCCCAGCAGTCACTACAGATGGTTTTGGTAAAGTAATTTACGATGGTGTGAGCAACGCTAGCTTTGGTGATGGTAGCGTCCGGATCAAACTGGTACAAGCATCAGTTGCACCATCCATCGAGATAGCCAGCTACAAAAGAGGTACCGGGAGCATGTTGTTCAACGGTGATCAACTAGAAAACAGACGCGCCGTGATTGAACAATCGGATGGAGCGATCACCGCGGTGCTTGGACACAAGGATTCAAAGCGTTTGAATGATGATCGCGGACGAGGTTATCGTTCCGATGAAAGTTTGACGGTTAACATCGTACCTAAAGATCCCAGTAATTTCACCGGAGCTGGAGCGGATATTCAAGCGACTGTGGTCAAAGGACAACTACATTTTGAAATAGTGTCAGCCGGTGCAGGTTACGACGTGGATCAGATTGACAGTATAACAATCACTAGTGATCGTGTCAATGGGGCAGGTATACCACCGACCATACTGGAGCTTGATACGTCGGACTTCAGTGGTGGTGGATATTTAGCACCAGATTATGTTGAGTACTACACAGGTGATACCGGTATCACCATCGAACCATTGATCAGCAGCGACGTGCGAGAGGCTCGGTTGGAATGGCAACTGTCCAGTCCTGGTGGTCTAGCTGTCGGGAATCTTTTGAATTACGATCAACATTTCAGATACGAACAAGCACCGGATGAATCTGATGACGCGTTCGCGGTAAGAGCTCCAAAAGGTGGTAAAAACACCCCTCATGTGCATTACGGGGACTGGTTGCAACGAACTCTTCATTTCGCGCTGGCCGGGCATGCAGCAGCTGGTCAGACCATAAACTTGAAAGTGTACATGATCGCCAATGGTCACCGAGTGTTGAGCACCGTTCAAGACATTTATGTGGCTCCTGATCCACTAGATGAAGATCGAGATTACAACACCAATCGCAATTTGAACAGCGCCGTGCGAGAGTCAATCGATGTGAGGTTAGGGTTGACCAACCAAGAGATATACAACAACTTGCAAGAAGGTATGCTAAGTTTCGTGGTACAGACTGGAACGTTACCATTTTACATTGATGATGGAAATACATCACCGTACACACCCACCACTGGTTACGAGAACAATCCGAGCAATCCAGTGGCCATTGGGGTGGCCTTCCATAATGCGCTTGAGAAAGCAGCATGTCAATTGGTGAGATTTGGAGATTTTCCGGGGAGAGGATACGACCGCGGACAGACGATGGCGGTGGATTACGTGTTGAACAAAGACACAGATTCATGGGACCGCCGGCGCGCTGGTAGTGATTGGCAGAGCTTAATCAATCACTTCTTCCCCGGATTCGAGGATTTGAGCCAGGACAAACAATTGACTGTTTTTGACAGTTTAGTCTCAAAGGGATGGTGGAAAGAAGACAATTATCTCAAAAACACTTTGATCGTGTTGAACGATGACTCGTCGCTGGGCACTGGCAACACCGCCGGAGTGTCTAAAACAACAGACTCAGCCCGGTTGAACATGCTGAATAACATCATAAGCGGAAACGCCCGGTTGAGATTGATGCAGCTGAAAAAACAGTTTCCTAACCCGACAATATCATCTGTTGCGAACAACGGAACAGATGCTTTGACTCAGCTAGAGATACCGATCGTGTCTTTGACCAGTCCCAATGTGGTCATGCCCGGAGACATATTCAACGCGGAAGTCACATTGATGGACAGCAACGAGAACGATCTAGGAAACGGACCAATGTTTGTCAACAATTACGAAGCGGTGATCTCCACCTCAACTGCAACAACCACTTCCGCGGAAACTACGGATTCTGGACCGGTGACCACACCAACAACAACCACAACTCCCGGATCTGGTGGTTTCACGGTCACCTGGAGTCAAAACTCACCACAAATGAACATGGCGTCAACAATTGTTGCGGCTATTAGTCCGGATTCAGGATTCCATCCAAGCTGGTATGACGTGGTTGGTATCTGGCCTGGTGAAGCAGAGCCACGAATTTTCGAACCGGATGACGATCGTTCCGGAGTGGGCATGAGTCCAGAGTATTACATTCCATCAAGCGGAGTGGGTCAGCATAGTTACAAGGTGCTAGCAACAACTGTCGCGGGCAACACCACGCAGATAAATAGCGGAATTAATTCAGTCGCGACTACTCTCACAGTACCCGCAGGTCAAGGAAACAATTTCAGCGCGAATGATATAGTTGTGATCGGCAGTACAAACAGTTACGATAACAGCAAGGAATATGTGAAAGTTGTATCCACCACTGCCAACACGATCGTTGTGCAACGAGCTCTTTACGGAAATGCCCGATCGCACAGTCAAGATGCGAATGTCACCACCGTGGTAGTCGCGACACAACCAACATCTGGATATGTTAACATACAAGTATCTGGTGGGAATGTCACTACAACTATGGCGGCCACCACCACACCAGACATGGGAGGTGGTGGAGGAGGCTCGAGTTCCACTACCACTACGGGCACCACAACCACACAAGGTGCTACCATGGTGACTTTTTCTACATCAACAATCACCACAACTACACCTTCGGATAACGTTACAACAGTTTCGCTCACTACCGCAGTAACTCTGGTCTCTATTACACAAGCCACGACAGTTACTACCATACCTCCAACCTCAACCACTCCGGCGTAAAAAACCTCCGGATAGACTAAATAACTTTAGCTGGGCGCATCTTAAATATAACTCAAAAGAGGGGAGGGTAGTGGGAATTTACACATCGTATGGTGTGGCATGGTGCTCTTGTATCAACAGATCATTCACGTTCTGTTCATCAACATAGATCACACCCAGGCATCTACCAAATTTACCCACACCTTTGGACTCTAGTATGAATTTACCATCATTTTGATCCAGTGTCTGTTGCAAAAACTCGGTCGCCAAGATGCCTTTTTTCTTTTCGTTCAAATCTCTGGTCCTAGACTCCCACGCATCAATACCATACAATCGTATGGTTTTTTTGGAATGTGTGTCAAAACCTAGATCCACCATGGCCACAATCGTGTCACCATCAATCACGCGCACCAATTGCGCATTATACGTGTATTTGCTCATCTAAACTAATATGTATACATCATCCCATTGGTTAGATTCTTTAAATGTATAACCAACACTAATCATATAATTTTTAATGTCGGTACGATACGGTTCAACATAATTATGCTCTATATCGATGTAACCTATTTTATACTTGTTAAAATCTAAACCCTTCAATATATCTAGTTCGGAACCTTCAGTATCTAGTGACATGTAATGTATATCCTCAGGCGCGCCAAAATCATTTAATATTTGTGTTAATGTTTTTGTCTTCCGGTCGTAGGTGCTAATCACTTCAGCATGTTGTTGACGTTCTCCTTGACACTCTTGAATACCGGAAACGAATGGATCGGTACTTTCTACAAATGTCACAACTTTATCTGACTCACTATACACTGGTACATTAACACATACATTCCCGGGTCTATTATTTATCAATTGATTATACGTGTTCCTATCAGGTTCGATCAATACACCAGCCCAGTCATATTCATTTTGTAGTAATAGAGTGTTTGACAACCCTATACCATCAAAAGCCCCCAGTTCTATATAAAAACCTCCGCGTAAATTGTCATAATAATCTAGAACCTTAAGATCCTGGCCTAGTTGTGAATTTGATTTCAACTTGCTCATAAATGACCTCCATGACCTCCATGGTGCGTGGCTCGATTGTCTTGATGATTTTTTCCGTACACATCAGCTGCTGCTTTAGCGATCACTCGATGCAAACGAGGCCAGTCACCGGATCGTGTGTCTCCATTGTTGTTACTGTCCAGTATACCCTCTTCTTTTGTACGTTTATCAAAATCATGATTCAAATGGGTCCAGAAATCTCTCCATGATTTGGATCTGAAACCACCACTGTGACCACCATGCGGACCATGGAATGTACCTCGATCGTCTTGATGAGCTTTACCATATGTGTCTGAGAAAGCTTTGGCGACCACACGCAACAACCGCGGCCAATCACCTTGCCTAGTGTCACCATTAGCATTACTGTCAAATATACCTTCTTCAGCTGTTCTGCTGATCAACGCGCTTTCCATGTGTTTATAAAAATCGTTCCATGATCGATCCGGGGGGAAGTGCAAAACGTAGTGAGACGCGATTGGCAATTGTGGGATGTAAGGTTTACCATGGGGACATGGGATGTGATATGTCATTCTATCTGCTGAATGATTGGGTTGATATGTGTCCGCTGAAGCTTTGGCGATCACTCGCTCGAGCCGCGGCCAATCACCCATCCGAGTGTCTCCGTTGCTGTTGCTGTCCAGTATACCCTCCTCGACCAGTCGTTTTCTCAAGCTTTTCTGCATGTGGTTCTTGAAACTGTTCCATGATACATCGGTGAAACCCATGTAATAATTTATTGACTTTTGATGAGAAATCCATTATCATTTACATATGAACAGGTATTTTAAATATCATCTTCGGTGGCAAAGTGGGTTCATTTTGTGTTACCCGGTGATGTGGTTGTTTGAACAAAAACTACAGTTTCCGTTGTGGCTCAACATTTTATGTTACCAATTTGTTGGAGCTTGTGTGTACTGGTACATTGATTCGTACATTTTTAAAAAGTAGTTGCTATACACCTGACAGGTATTATATAATACTAGTATGAAAACAACAAACGTTGTAAAGTCAATTATAGCTATTGTGGCAGTCGCCGCAGCAGCAAGTGTTAACGCCGCAGATGATGCTAAGTCAGCAGATTTATCCGGGTCAGTTAGCGTAGGTTACGCTAACGAAAACTTTTACAGAGGAGCAGACATTGGTGATGAGACCGCCAAAGTCGGGGTCTCGTTACAAGGTTCTCTTGGAGGTCTGTCCACATTCGGTGGGTTGATCAGCAATCAGTCTATTGGCTCTGGTTCAGATCAATACTTTGTATCTGCCGGGATCGCCAGCAAGATGTTCGAAGACGCTTTGAACGTGTCCGGTGGTTACCTTCACACAGAAGGTGTCCCCGGTGATGCGACTGGTGAATTGTTCGTGAAAGCCAGTGCTGATGTTCTGCTCAACCCCACAGTGTCATTGTATTATGAACTGGATGACGAGTTGTGGACCACCGAGCTTGGTTTGAATCATGAATTTGATTTGAATGTAGCCACGTTGTGCATACATGCTGGTGTAGGAGAAACTGAAACTTCTTCTGCTGCAGATAGAACCTACTACGTGATTGGTGCCAAAGCCACACGGTCAGTAGCAGACAACACGGACCTGACGCTCTCGTTGGATCGTATTGATGCTGATGATGCTGATGACGATCTGGTGTTCTTAGCCGGATTGACTGTTAAATTTTAATTGTGTAATATATAGTTAATTGTAATGTGTGACCCTGGTGCGAATATTCGCACCAGGGTTTTTTTGTGTAGTTATAACCACGGGCAATCATTGAAGAACCGTTACAGGCATGAGGCATCCAATGGAGATCCTATGTTTCGAGCATCCGCGAGGATAGTAGAGGTTGTTCGGAGTGACCGTTTTTGACTAAATATATATATGGAAAGTCAGGAAAACACAGGAGCCGCGGCTCATGATAGCAAATATAGAGTGGATGCACATCTGGACATACCGGAGTTCAAAGCCACTATACCTTCACATCTGATGGAAGGTATGAAAGGTCATGATAAATTTTTACTGGAGCAGATATCTGTGATGAAAAATCAGAATCAGTGGCAAACAGACATGGTGTATAAAATATACAACTACACCAAGACCATCAACGGTAAAGTTGTGGATCTAGAACATTTCAGACATCGCATGATGATCGAGCACGAGCTTGATGACAAATATGCTGAACGTGAGAAAGAGGTGGGAAAATGGAAAAAGTGGGGATTGATACTGTTCGTCGGTTTGTTGTACCCGATTTATTTGACCGTGATGAATCATGCTGGTATAGGCAAGGTGCTAGAAAACCTGATGAAACTTTAAAACAAGGATTATAAAATGTTAGAAAATACAAATCAAAAATTATTCATAAGCCTGTTGGCATTCAGCGCGATGTTCATCGCCGGGTGCGCGGCTTATTTCAGTGTGAGAGGCATCTCACTTTTATTCGCCGGAAGCATGATTCCGGTGGCGATCATGGCCAGCAGCTTGGAGGTTGGCAAGTTGATGACCGCGAGTTTCCTGTACAGGCGATGGAAAAAACTCAAGATTATCATGAAAACCTATCTGTCTATAGCCACGCTGATACTGATAGGCATAACATCATTGGGTATCTACGGTTACTTGAGTGACGCGTTTGATGGTACCATGAGCAAAGTGAAGCTTCATGAGACTCAAATCACACAAAACGAGAAAAAGATCGCGGTGTACAACAAAGAGATAATGAAAATTGAATCTGCAGCTGATGTGGTTGACGTGAAATCGAACGAGAGTATTGATCGTTATCAAAAAATATATGATGATTTCACCGCAGATCAGCGTGGTCGACAAGAGTCGTTCCGCTCTCGCATGCAAAAGCTAGATGATGACATGATGGTTTTGGAGAATTCCAAAGGCGGTTTATTCAGCAACAAGAGCAAGAAAATTGAAGAGTTGAAGAACTCTCAAGCGGCAGAACGAAAGCAAATCTCTGCTAGTCTGTCGGAAATAGACAAAAACATTGACACGGAATACAAAAGGTTCTTGGACAAGGTGGAGACACTGAGAGACACAACAGAGCAAGTGCCAGACAATGTTGAAGATGTGAATTTGATATACAGTAAGATACGCGCTGAGGAACAGGATATAATGAGGCTCCGGGAAGAGATACGCAACACGGACATCGGCAGTTTCAAATTCATCGCTCGTAGTTTCGATTTGGAATTGGAACAAGTTGTCAAATGGTTCATCATGATCATTTGCATAGTGTTTGATCCGTTGGCGGTCGTGCTTGTGGTGGGACTTAACATGATGATACTGGACAATCTAGGCAACATGAAAGCTAAAAAAAAACTGACGGTCACGACAGTCACCACCACAACACCTGAACCTCTACATGTTCAATGGAACGAAGACACAGGTGAGATAAACACTGTTACAACCACTGTAACTCCGCAGATAGTAGAGAAAATCGTGGAGGTTGAAAAAATTGTAGAGGTCGAAAAAAAAGTTAAGATGACACCGCTAGAAGCCATGAAAGACTACTGGAATAAAGAACGGGCGAAGGGTAACAACCCTAATATAAAATAATCTCATTAAGTAAGCTCAATTAATATATGATTTAATATACTCAAACAATTTTTTTATAAAATTATTAAATGCATGCCGATCAGTAGGGATGTTAGAAAATCTAATAAATTTACCATAATCATTATATACCGGGAGCTGTTCAACCAACCTAGGATGAGTTTTTTTCTTAAACTGTAAGAATTTATCTACTGCGAAGTTGTTTAATATTTTGTTTGTGGTATAAAAAATATTACAGTCGTAGATGTAATGTTTATTTATCATAGCTTCCGGATTTTTGGTAAATGATTTCCATGTATCAATAAATTTTAATATCTCATTTGTATTGTCGCGATTACATATAGTATCATTACATAAATCGTATCTCTTTTCATTTTCCGGTAAATGCGTCACATTTTTTGTATGTAAAAACATATATAATGTTTGTTGTGTTTGTTTTTTGGAATCCTTGACCATGCGCATTATAGATTCAGATTCGCCTATCTGTCTTGTTTGTTGTAACTCCAGGTCACATACTAACCCTGTACGGCTTTTGGGGGAAATTTTTGTTGTTATATTAACGTCCCATGGAATATCTATATCAAATTTACGGTTAGATAATATAATTTTATGATGCTGTGATGCAAATTGTTTCAACTCGTGTAACATAGTATGATCATGATACACTGAATGTATATACATTTTAGTTATTCGATCATATAACCCAGATGATTTAATTCTATCTATATGCTGTGTGAGTATACTGCGCCAATTACCTACTAGATATGCATGATAATATATATAAAAAGCTGGAGGTCCCATTTTAATCTCCGTATTTATAATTAAAATATTCTATATCACATTTGTATACTGTATCAATTATTTGTTTAGTTTCATCTGTGTAGTGGTCCGTATAATGACCTCTGCTCGGTAGATTTGGAGCATCCGGGGAGTTGTAACGATCAAATTTAGAGGAATATTTTATATTTAATTTTGTGCATATTTTCTGAAAATCATTATCAAAATTCTCAACTCTCCCTATATAATCCATGACATTGTTTCCGTTGTCATCAACAATATATTCTTTTTGAGGTATGTTGAGATGTACATGCCGTTTGTTTTTATCTAGATATTTTCTACCACGGGCATGTAAAGGATGTTTTTTTGGTATGTTAATCATTTGCCTGACGTAGTCTGTAAAGGTGGAGTTTACATCCAGTTCGAAACTATATTTTATGGCGTTTCGCATAAGTTGACCAGGGAAATCTGCCATCAACCAATAATAGTCAGACACAGCCCGGGCCCACGGGTTCCGGACGAAGGTGAATTTGTAATAATTATTGTATGTTTTATCATCAACTACACGCTGTATATATTTTATAGGTAGATGTTGCACCGCGTCTGTCCATTCATTATGCTTCCAATGACCATTCCAAAACATATTAGCTCCAGGGCCCCCACCCCATAGATATTTTTTAGCGTACATCCATTTCGATTTCTGTTTATTTTTTTGACGTTTTTCCATTAAATCACTCAGCAGATAATGTTCAATAGTTGTGCCGGCGCATTTAGGTATATGTACAAATATAGCTTTGTGTTTATGTGATATTGGCATGTTAAAATTGATAATTAAATGTTATAATATCATCTATAAAAAATTCTCTTACAATCTCTTCTGTTTCTGTTGTGTAATATTCTCTATAGTTTAAATGGTTAGTACTATTTTTATGTGGTAGCGAAACAGTTGATAGTATTTGTTTGAAGTCATTTTGTAAACTCTCGAACTTTAATATCTTATTAACTGGTATATTATTATTATCATCACACAGCCAATAGAATTGTGATTCTTTCCATATACCACGATGTTGATACAGATCCTTCACTAACTGTTCAAATGTTCTAGGTTCTATACCTTTGTTCAAATTGTAATGATAATCTGAAACTAACCTATCCCATGGGTTACGTACCACCGTGAAAGTTGTATATTCTTCCCATCTTTCACGTAAATTTTTAAAATGTTCATCCCATCGAGACATGTTTACTTTACCCCAATTAAAATTATGTTTTATAGATTCTCTAAACTGATCGTTTAGCAATGCCCTCACCGGTAGATGACATTTTTTTATTTTACTCGCCAGTGTAGTACTGATACTTGTACCAGCAGTTTTAGGTACATGTATATATATTAATTTGTTTGTATCGTCATATATCATGTCATTAAATTTTTAATCTTATCATAAAATATATTAGGTAAGAATTGTTTTCTCCGGGCTTTCATATAACGCGAGGTATGTTCTAATAGCGCGATATCTTGCGATAATAACATCGCGTGTTCTAGTGTATCAAAATATAGCGGGTAGTCTGTGCCTAGATATTCAAATACAGCAGGGTGTTTGCAGCATATCAATGGTGTACCTCTCATCAAACATTCAATTATAGTATTATTCGCGCTGCTGTCCCACATGTCTAAAAAAGCAATATTTTTTGATAGTAAAATATCATAGTCGATATGTGATAGACAGTATTCATGATTAACTGGGTATTTGTTAAGTGTTCGATCTGATATGTTCAACAAACCTTGTTCAGTTACTAACAATGGTTTTATCATTTGTTCTAACGGTCGCGATTTATGTTTATATGGTATGGTCCATGTTTTTTTATATATTGTACTACCACCACCAAATCTAGATCGAGTTTGATATACCGGTAAGCTATATATACTAGTGAGTTTCCTCAACCACCAACCAATTGCAATTATTTGTTTGTTTTGGTTATATATAAAACTGTCAAAATTGAACTCCGTCTTTGGTATATCACCAGGGTGATATACTGTATGTACATCTACGGTAGGTAACACTCGTTTCACCCACACCGATAGATATTCAGATAAGGTTATAATTAATTTACAGTGTTCTAAACTATCAACAAATTCTGAGAGCTTAAACATCTGTTGAGGGCTGGCACTATAATTGAACCATTCAGGCATATTACATGGGTTATGTAATACCCCTACCCATGGTGTCTCCCGGGGGATGTTTTTATTACGTTTCTCCTTGTTATAAAACCATGCGAAATTTTTCTCTATGAAACCATCAAATATAGGAGCATTAGTATTATGTAAAGGTGCTAATATATTATTGACTAGGTTCCACCCACTTCGGTGAGATAGAAGGTTAACTTGTTCCATCATATTTAACAATCCTTTTTTAGTCCCTGGACCTGTAAAATTTATAAAACTATTTCCCCAATCATCGTTTAAATTCCGTTGTTTTATATTGTTCATTAATATATAATATATATATGACAGCTAACGGAAAAGGCGATAAACCACGGCCGATTAACGGGGATAAATATAGAAAAAATTACGATAAGATTATGTTCAAACCGGCGGAAGTAGAACATAATGTCAATTTTAACAAAGGTGCTATTGAAATTGAAACTAAATCGAGTGAAAGAAGACAGCAACGTGATATAAAGATTATTAAGGAGTATATAGATCGTAACGGAGTTGAAATGGTGATCGTGAATATCGACGGTTCTTTCTCTAATAAGACTATAACAAAGAATACTTACAAAATATTAGTACATGACGTAGTTGATGAGTCCCGATTAGAGAGTGAAAATCAACCCGGTGAGGATAAATAAATTCATGATCACAAATAGTATATCTAAAATAGTTCAAAAACATTTGAAAGATACTCGCGCTGAACCTGAGATTGAATTTCCTCACAGCTGGAGTGAAGAAGATGCATGCTACGCTAGTAATCAATATCATATGGAACATGCAGGTCTAAGTGACGAATGTTTTGAAGAGAAATTAATTGCAGATACACACACCAATACACAGATGACATTTGATGCGATTTTAGATAGTAGTATACAAGATTTTTACCAAGAAGTCGCGCAGAAAGCCAAGGAATGGACAGATAAGCCAAGTGACCGAAAGAAAATAAACCGGGCTCTAGAACATGTGTTAGAGATGGCTAGAGAGTATGAATTAAATTCTAGTAGTAAAATTTCTGACCGGTTGCGAAAAGACGATAGTGTACGTATTGTATCTAAAATAATAGATTATATTAGCAATAATTAACGCTTCGGTGGTGCACCGTACGTGCCTTTGGCCACGCTCTTGGCATCTCCGCATTTTTTCTCGTGTCGAACTGGTTCCGCTGGTACGCGTCCTTTTTTATAGTCGTTACATTTTTTACCCTTGGTTCTCACATCATTATGTTCTCTATGCAAGGTTAATGGTACGTTTCTGAACAAATGACTGTGCGACCACACACCTACACAATTTGGGTCACTCGCGAAGGCCGGGCCGAAATTGGCCTTGACTGGGATTGGTAACGGATTGTACACCGGGCAACAGGCTCCGATCAACACGCGACCTGGAGGTATCCATGCCACCGTTCTGTTGGCTAGAGTGGTACCAGTTACATCTGTTTCTTCAGTTTGTTGAATCTCACATGGTGCGGTTATATGATTCAAAGAGACTTCACCTTCCACGTGCATACCACCACCTATCACCACGTTTGTCTTGACACCTAAGTTACCATCTACTAACACTTGTTCGTCTTGTTCTCGCTTGTCTTTGTTACGTGCTCTCAAGCATAAAATGTCTGCAGATATGTTTAATCGTCTACCACCATCGATGTTGGTCTCAAACTCGCTACCGATGTTGACTTGATTACCAGTGATGTTGGTTATTGAACCTCCTATATCCACCGGACCGTATGATTTCATGGACACACCACCAGCACCCACTTGCACGTTGTATCGATTGCACACGTTGAGCGTGTAGTTGCCTCCCGGTAGGTCATCCACGTGAACATACTCGATCATGGGACTCTCTTCTTGATTGGTGAACACCCCTTCTTTGTGCACTATTATCTCGTTGTTGTGTATCTTACCCACAGTGTCCACTCGTATGCTCCCAAAATCGTTCATCACCAGACCAATTGTTTCTATTTTGTGTTTGGTGATGTCGATTATCTCGCTACCACCTAACCCCATTTTGGCTTCTTGCTCGCTGAGTTTCTCGATGTTGGCTTTGAGAAAATTGTCTAAATCTTTTTTCAATGACTCGTTGGACCAGCTACCGTCCATGGTGCTTTTGCTCTTGCCTGTACCACCACACGCGGGGCATTTGTCTCCAAATATCTTGCCACTGGCCCCGGCTTTTTTGAATGTGGCTTTGGGTTGTTGACCTTTGGGTTTACATTCTTGGTATTTGTCAGCTCCATCGTCCTGACCGGTGCTTTTCATGCTGCCACCTAGCATGGCTCGTTCCCCAGGT
>Ga0228645_1000084_pt1 | contig 14451 bp, 20 predicted proteins | sample 57DmetaG_FD_190072 | JGI IMG/M metagenome (GOLD analysis project Ga0228645, IMG submission 190072) | Seawater microbial communities from Monterey Bay, California, United States - 57D | ecosystem: Environmental > Aquatic > Marine > Coastal | place: USA: California | collected 2016-11-06 | reverse complement strand
TACAACATTCGCTGAGATAGAGATGGGTTTAAAATTATTATTGTTAGTAGTAACCATTGGTTACACTATAAATAAATGGATGCAGCTTAAAAATAAAAAATAATGTTTAAGTATTTTACTTACGAATAGTTCGATTCGCCTGACGTGCAAGGTAGCGGGCAGATGATGAGTAAGGATCTTATACTTATACTTGAAAGTGTTAGAGCTGAGCTTGGTAAACCTGTTGTTATAACCTCAGGTTATCGCACTCCAGCGCATAACGAAAAAGTAGGTGGGAAACCTAACTCATCTCATTTAAAAGGTCTAGCGGTTGATATAGCTTGCAAAGACAGTAGATATAGATTTAAACTTCTACAAGAATTAATGGAACACGGTATAGACCGTATAGGTATTGGTGATAGTTTTATTCATATAGATATTGATAATGATAAATCACCTGATGTAATTTGGACATATGGCAACTGATAAAAAAACACTTAAGTGTAATAAACCTCGGCGTACGCCAGATCATAAAACTAAATCACATATAGTTAAAGCTTGTTCTGCAGGTAAAGAAAAAATTATAAGGTTTGGTCAACAAGGTGTAACAACTGCTGGTAAAAAAACAGACGCTAAGTCTAAAGCTCGTAGAGCTAGTTTTAAAGCTCGCCACGCTAAAAATATTAAAAAAGGTAAAATGTCTGCTGCCTATTGGGCTGACAAAGTAAAATGGTAATTATGAATAAGTATGTTAAAGATATGATGCATGAGAGAGAGTTAATCTACGATGCAAAGAAAGCAATACACAAAGAAGATAAAAAATACAAAGCTGTTTTTGAAATGAAAGGATCTACACTACATATGGGTCATAGTCCTATGCACAAACATTGTACTTCTGCTTTAAGATATGGATAACCAATGAAGCAAGAAGATCTAAAAAATGAATTAACAAAAGAGCAAAAACTTAAAATGGCAGGTGAAGCTATTGGTGAAGATGTTTCTTTTGAAGTTAAAACAATGGACGATCCTAGATCTTCAAGAAGAATAGTTGAAATAAAAAAACAACTAGAAAAAGAAAATCCAGAAAAGTACGAAGAGATATACGGTAAATAATGAAATCAAAAGGTTTAGGAGACGACATAGCGAAATTTACTAAATCTTATGGTGAAAACCAATACAATAAGTACGGAAAATAAAACAGATTAGGACTGTACAAACCTTGCTAAAACACAAACACAAACACAAACACAAACACAAACACAATGGCAAAATTTATAGCAATTAAATCTTCAGCTTCTGGATTAGGCGGAGGAGATTTTTTATTTAACGTTGATCAAATTATTACAGTAGAGGCTGCTTCAGCGACTACAACAACTATTCTTTTAACTAGCTCTCAAGCCGCGGAAGATGTTGTAACTTTAACTCATACAGATGTAGGTACTACTCCTTCAGTACGTGATTCAATTAACGCTGCGCTTACCGCTAACCCGGGTGGTGTAAAAGCTAAGGTAAACCTACCTAGTGGCGTAACCGTATCAGGTGTTGCAATTGCATAAGTATGAAATCTAGAGGTTTAGGAGACGATATAGAAAAGTTTACTAAAGCTACTGGTATTAAAACCATAGTAGATAAAGTCGCAGAGGGTTTAAACGTCCCCTGCGGCTGTTCTGCTCGTAAAGAATGGTTCAATAAAAAGTTTCCAAATAAATTATAATGGCTTTTAAATTAACACCACCGTTTTCAATAGACAATACTCCTATATACAGTGTAGATATGGAGGACGGCGTGTTAGGTAAAGCTAATAATAACGGTACTATCATTATAAACAAAGATGTACCGTGTGGTGAAATACAAAAAGTTATAAACCACGAAATGGTTCATATAGATCAAATGCGTAGAGGTGATCTTGATTATGACGATAAATATGTATACTGGAAAGGTAAAAAAATACCAAGATCTAGTATAAATGAAGGGGCAAAGGATTTGCCTTGGGAAAAAGAAGCTTACAATAAAACAAAATAAAACAAAAAAAATGCCTTACAAAAAAAGTCCAGCTTCGTTTATGAAGCACGAAAGTAAAGCCGTAGGATATATTGCGAAAGGATCAGCCGCACATATGGATTCTGCAGTTAAAAAAACAAATTTAGATGAGTTTGGTAATCCAATACCAAAAGACTTTAAAGCTGACGCTGCTGGAGTAACAGGGACAGTAAGAAAAGTAACCTCAGAACCTATTGCGTTTGGAGATCACGGTTATGGTATTGGTAATCCACAAGTTAGAGATGTTGAAGGTAAAATTATCAAAGAAGCTGGAAGAGATCTTAGAGATATGCAAGATCCTAAAGCATCTAGACCAAATTACAAAGGTCTTATTCCTTCTGAAGAATTAAAAGGTAAAAAATATATTACAACTTCAATTGATAATAGAGGTATTGGTCAAATGTCTCCGTATAAAATGCATGGAGATCCAAAAACGCCACATGCAGATTCTACTGACGGTAAAAAAGAATATGATAAAAAAGAACGAGGAAACGTTCTGAGAAATGTTATAGATTCATTACAAACAGTTGAACAACAAGGTGAACTAGCTGCAGCAAAAAAATATGGTAACTTTACAAGAGCAATATCAGAAGGTAACTTACCATCTATAACTAGAGGAAACACAAGGGGTAGAAGCGTGAGCACTTCAGACGTAGGATATCTTGATACAAATAAGTCTCCTTATGGCAAAGGATTACCAACAGATGGATCTGAGTCAACTAGTACGACTAAGGTTTTTCAAGAACAACAAAACGAAATGGCTAAGAAAAAACCTAAAACTTTTCCATCACTAAGAGATGCTGTGAGAGGAACATTTCAAGGTTATAGAAATTGGTAATTAATGAATAAAATTCTTCAATTTATAACCGGGGGTCTCATTAAAGATGTTGGTAAAGTTATAGATAACTTAACAACTACAGATGAAGAAAGGCTTGCGGCTAAACTAAAAGTTGAAGAGTTGCTAGAGCAGGCTGATAAAGATGCTCAAGATCAAGTAACAGCGAGATGGGAATCGGATATGAACTCTGATTCCTTCTTGTCTAAAAATATACGACCAATGGTTCTTATATATCTTACTGTTATTTTCACTATACTGTCTTTATTTGATGGTAATGTAGGTGAATTTAAAATAGCAGAGCAATACGTACCAATATTCCAGTCGTTACTTATAACAGTGTATGGCGCTTATTTTGTAGGGCGTACTTGGGAAAAATCAAAAAAAATAAATAATAATAAATAATTATGGGACAATACGCAGGACAACCAGACTTTGGAACATCCGCTTCTGAAATAACAGCTAGCAATACTATAAGCTCTGCTACTTATCTAAACTCTTCAGCTCTATTTATTGGTAGTGGCGGGAATGTAACAGTTATAATAGCAGGAACAGTAGGGTCTTCTGGATCAGGGCTTCCAGCGGCTAACCAAGCTGTTACATTTAAAAACCTATCTAATGGTTGTTTTCTACCTGTTATAGTTGATTACGTTTTAGCTACAGATACAACAGCTGCTGATATCATAGCTGTAAAATAAAATGGGATTAGGAATAGGATTAGGTTTAGCTTGGTGCGGGTGCGGTGAAGATTCAAACGTTGCTTGTAGTGAAATAACTACGTCTGGAGGTGTAGGTATAACAGACGATACTATAGCTTTAAGTCCTAGTGGAGGTGTTATAACTATCATGTTTAATCCTCAAGGAGTTCCTGATAAAATGGAAATATACCACGGAAATACAACTACTGGAACTAAAGTTGCTACTTCTGGAATGACCACAGTTAACGCTGGTCCTTTCGATAATGTTTACGGTACCGTTTCAACAGGAGATATAATACCTACTATATCTCAAACAAACGCTACAGATCAATTCATAGGTACAAATAAAGGCGCTGTTCCAACTAGAGCATCTGCTTATACCGCTGAAACAGGTATAGCTAATCCTTTAGTTTCTCCATACCAGCAATTACTGTGGTGGGTTTATACGCCTGCTGATTATCAAAACGGAGTTTTCGTAACAATAAGAGTTACAGGACCTAGCGGAACAGGTTGGGATTACCAAAGATATTGTGATACGCCGTAAAAAATATAAAAACAAGTAACTATATAATTATAAACAATTAAATTAAATTCAATGGCAAAAATTACAAATGAACAACTTGAAAAAGTTGTAAAACAACAAGAAGAATTAGGCGGACTATTAAACCAAATAGGAGCTTTAGAAGCTAACAAGCACTCGTTGCTTCATAAGATAGCTACTGTAAACGAAGGTATAGAAAAAACCAAACAAAGTCTTGAAGAAGAATACGGTAATATAAGTATTGATCTTAAGACGGGTGAATATACAATTATAGAAAGCGAAGACGACAGTGAGATGGCTGTTGTTAAATCAGAAGATTAAAATGAATTCTGTTATAAGAAAAATCAGTATTGGTTCTGATTATAAAAACGATGCGATGCATTATTCGGTGGGTCAGCAAGTATATGGCGGTCACGAAATATCGCACATTTTATTTGAGGACCATGATAGTTCTTATAATATTCATATAAAGAAAAACAACGAGGTATTGCCATGGAAAAAGTTTAATAAAAACATGGCAATATCTGTTGAATATGATTTAGAATATTAATGAAAAGCATATATGATTTTATCATAAAACCTGTTGGTAAGGTTTATGATAATTCTATAGATATAAACGGTAAAGAGCTTTTGTTAAATACGAGTATAGACAAACATAAGTTTGTAAACAACAAGGCTGTTGTAGTCTCAACACCACTTGCTTTTGACACGCCTATAGAAGAGGGTGATGAAATTATAGTTCACCATAATATCTTTAGAAGATATTATAATATGAAAGGTAAAGAAGTTAATAGTAGTAAATACTTTAAAGAAGATCTTTACTTTTGTCAAATAGATCAAATATATTTATATAAAAAAATATACAAATGGTATGCGTTTGCTGATAGATGCTTTGCTATGCCACTTGAAAACAATAATGATCTAGAGCTCGATAAAGAGCAAAAGCTTATTGGTGTATTAAAATACGGTAATAAGTCCTTAGAAGCTAAAGGAATAAACGAGGGAGACACTATAGGGTTTACACCTAACAGTGAATTTGAGTTTATTGTAAACGACCAAAGGCTTTATTGTATGAAATCAAATGATATTGTAATTAAGTATGAGCACCAAGAAAACCAAGTTGAATATAATCCAAGCTGGGCAAAGAGCAGTTGAGGAATTAATTAAGGTAGCTAAAGAACCTATTGTAGATTCAGATGATGACATCTCAGCTGATCGTTTAAAAAACGCAGCTGCAACAAAAAAGTTAGCTATATTCGATGCGTTTGAAATACTTAACCGTATTGAAGAGGAAAAGAATATGCTTGAAGATAATTCAAGTGATAGCAAGCAAAAATCCTTTAAGGGTTTCGCAGAAGGTAGATCCAAGTAATGTATAAACAAACTTTATTTACTGTACTTACAGATCATATAAAACCTCACGTGCTTAAAAGAAATAACAAAAGCAAAAAGTGGGAGTACGGTTATAATAAAGAACATGACGTGATTGTTATAAGTAAGACCGGTCAAATAGGTGAAGTATATGAAATACAAAACCTTAAAATAGCGTTACCACCTTTTAAAGGTAAACTAAATAAGGATAAAGACAAATGGTCTAGAGAAGAATATCCTAAAGAATTAAATAAAATTAAAAGTGTATTTGAGTGGAATAAATACCCAGAGCACTTTAAAGAAAGATGGTATGATTATATCGATGAACAATTTAAACGTCGTAACGAAGGTCATTGGTTCAATAACAAAGGTGTTGCTACTTATCTCACTGGCACTCACTACATGTACTTGCAGTGGAGTAAAATTGATGTTGGGGCAGCAGATTTTAGGGAGTCAAACAGATTATTCTTTATATTCTGGGAAGCTTGCAAAGCAGATCAAAGATGCTACGGTATGTGCTACCTTAAAAACAGACGATCAGGTTTTTCATTCATGGCATCAGGCGAAACTGTTAACTTGGCAACAATCAGTTCAGATTCAAGATTCGGTATCTTATCAAAATCAGGGGCTGATGCTAAAAAAATGTTTACAGATAAGGTAGTACCTATATCAATTAACTACCCGTTCTTTTTTAAACCAATACAGGACGGTATGGATCGTCCAAAAACAGAACTAGCGTACAGAGTACCAGCATCAAAGCTAACTCGTAGGAAACTAGATCAAGGTGAAACACCCGACGAAGTAGTAGGACTTGATACAACTATTGACTGGAAAAATACAGGTGACAATAGTTATGATGGTGAAAAATTAAAACTACTTGTGCATGATGAATCAGGTAAATGGGAGAGACCTGATAACATATTGAATAACTGGAGGGTTACAAAAACAACTCTTAGATTAGGTAGTAGAATTGTCGGTAAGTGTATGATGGGATCAACATCAAACGCTTTAGATAAAGGTGGTGAAAACTTTAAAAAATTATACTATGCTTCAGGCGTTACAAAAAGAAACCGCAACGGACAGACTAGCTCAGGACTATATTCTTTGTTCATACCTATGGAGTGGAATTACGAAGGATTCATTGATACTTATGGACACCCTGTCTTTGATACGCCGGCAAAATCAGTTGAAGGAGCCGACGGACTTGAAATTGAAGTAGGTGTTATAAACCACTGGGAAAACGAAGTTGAAGGTTTAAAAGGTGATCAAGATAGTTTAAATGAATATTATAGGCAGTTTCCCCGTACGGAACAACATGCTTTTAGAGATGAAACAAAACAGTCTTTATTTAATCTAACTAAGATATACGAGCAAATAGATTATAATGATGAATCTGATAACTCTAAATTAATAACAAGAGGTAACTTTGTTTGGCAAGGTGGTATAAAAGATACCGTCGTTAATTTTATGCCAAATAAAAATGGTAGGTTCTTAATTTCATGGGTTCCGCCTATAGAATTACAAAATCGTGTAATAATAAAAAATGGAGTTAAATATCCTGGTAACGAGCATTGTGGTGCTTTTGGATGTGACTCATACGATATATCAGGTACAGTAGATAATAGAGGATCTAACGGAGCTCTTCATGGGCTTACAAAGTTTTCTATGGAAAACGTACCGGCTAATATGTTTTTCTTAGAATACATATCAAGACCTCCAACGGCTGAGATATTCTTTGAAGATGTGCTTATGGCTTTGCATTTTTATGGAATGCCATTGCTTGCAGAAAATAATAAACCTAGACTTTTATATTATTTAAAACGTAGAGGTTACAGAGCTTTCTCAATAAACAGGCCAGATAAATTAAAACTGTCTGTAGCGGAAAGAGAGATAGGTGGAATACCTAACTCATCAGAAGATATCAAGCAAGCTCACGCTGCTGCTATAGAGTCTTATATAGAAGATCACGTTGGGCTTAAAGAAACTATGTATGGTAATATGTATTTTCAAGAAACATTAGAAGACTGGGCTAAGTTTAACATAAACAATAGAACAAAGCACGATGCTTCTATTAGTTCTGGTCTAGCCATCATGGCGTGTAATAAAAATAGGTACACACCTATGAACATAGTTAAAAAAAATGTTGTTCCTTTAGGTTTCAAGAAATTTGATAACCAAGGTAGTATTTCAAAAATAATAAAATAGATGATTTATACTAATTCTAGTAGCACTTTTCCAAGTCAGGTAGTACCAGACGCAGAGAAAAAGACTTATGAATATGGTTTGTCCGTAGCCAAAGCTGTCGAAGGCGAATGGTTTAGAGGAGACAGAGGAACTGGAAACGGCGGAAGGTTTGGAAATAACTGGTCTAGATTTAACGATTTAAGACTATACGCTAGAGGTGAGCAAAGTGTAGCGAAGTATAAAGATGAGCTATCTATTAATGGTGATTTATCTTATTTAAATCTAGACTGGAAACCAGTAGCTGTATTATCTAAGTTTGTAGATATTGTAGTAAATGGTATGACTGATAAAGGTTACGAAATAAAGTCTTTTGCTTCAGACCCTTATGCTCTAAAAGAAAGAACTAATTATGCTTTTAATGCGTTAAGAGACATAACCAACAAAGAGTTAATACAAGGATTTAACGACATTACTGGTAAAAACTTTTTCAAAACACCAGATCCAGATCAATTACCTGGGAACAGGCAAGAGTTAGACATGTATTTGCAATTAAATTATAAACAAGCAATAGAAATAGCAGAGGAAGAAACTATATCTAATATTTTTGATTATAATAAATACGAAGAAACAAAAAAACGTTTAGCTTACGATTTAGCTGTTTTAGGTATATCAGCTGTTAAAACTAATTTTAATTTAGCTAATGGTATTACCGTTGAGTATGTAGATCCAGCAAGTTTAGTTTATTCATACACAGATGATCCTAATTTTGAAGACATATACTACGTGGGTGAAGTTAAAAGCTTATCACTTGAAGAAATTAAAAAACAATTTCCTGACTTAACTCAGGCTGATTTAGAAGAAATACAACAATACGCTGGTAACAATAATTATAGAACTAATTTTTATAATTATGACTATGATACTAATTTAATACAAGTATTATATTTTGAATATAAAACTTATTCTAATCAAGTATTTAAAATAAAGCAAACAGATCAAGGTCTTGAAAAAGCTCTTGAAAAACCAGACACGTTTGATCCACCAGAAAGTGACAACTTTAATAGAGTGCATAGAGCTATAGAGGTTTTATATAGTGGTGCTAAAATACTTGGGCAAGAAAAAATGTTAAAATGGGAGCTAGCTGAAAATATGACTAGGCCGTATAGCAACCAAACAAAAGTTCAAATGAACTATAGCATATCTGCGCCTAGAATGTACAAGGGTAGAATAGAAAGTATTGTTAGTAAATGTATAGGGTTTGCTGATATGATACAGCTTACGCATTTAAAAATACAACAAGTGCTAGCGCGTATGGTACCAGATGGTGTTTATATAGACGTTGATGGTTTAGCAGAAGTTGATCTTGGTAATGGCACAAGCTATAATCCAGCTGAAGCTTTGAATATGTATTTCCAAACTGGTAGTATTGTAGGTAGAAGTTTAACGCAAGATGGTGATCCTAATAGAGGTAAAGTTCCTATTCAAGAGCTACAAACCTCTTCTGGTATGGCTAAAATACAAGCGTTAATACAAACATATCAATATTATCTACAAATGATACGTGATGTAACAGGGCTTAACGAAGCTAGAGACGGTAGTCAACCAGCTAAAGATTCATTAGTAGGTTTACAAAAATTAGCAGCTGCAGCCTCTAACACAGCTACAAAACACATACTCCAGTCTTTAATGTATTTAACAGTTAGAACAGCTGAAAATATTAGCTTAAGAGTAGCAGACATGTTAAACTTCCCATTAACTAAAGAAGCTTTACTTGGATCTATAAATCAATTTAATGTGTCTACTTTAGAAGAAATAGATAAGTTAAACGCACATGAGTTTGGTATATTTTTAGAGCTGGAACCTGATCAAGAAGAAAGTCAATTATTAGAATCAAATATACAAACAGCTTTACAGGCTGGTCTTATAGATTTGTCTGATGCTATTGATATTAGACAGATTAAAAATTTAAAATTAGCTAATCAATTTTTAAAGTATAGACAAAGAGTAAGAGCTGAAGAGGTTAAACAAGCTCAGCTACAAAATATAGAAGCTCAAGCTCAAGCCAACGCCCAAACAGCTGAGCAGGCGGCTTTAGCAGAAATGCAAAAACAACAAGCTTTAGCCGAAACTGAATTAAAAATAGAGCAAGGTAAGTCTCAGTTTAAAATTCAGCAAATGCAAACAGAAGCTGAAATAAAAAGAGGTTTAATGGCTGAAGAGTTTGGTTATCAAATGCAATTAGCTCAAGTTAAAGCTCAAGCTGAAAAAACAAAAGAAAAAGATATAGAAGATCGTAAAGACGAGCGTGCTAGAATTATAGGTACACAACAATCAGAAATGATTTCACAGCGTCAAAACGATGAACTACCTAAAAACTTTGAGTCATCTGGATTTGACTCACTAGGAGGATTTGGACTTGAACAGTTTGAACCTCGTTGAAAATAAAATCCTTTAATTTTATACTATTATATTATGTCAGAAGAAGTAAAACAAGAAGGAGAGTTTAAAATAAAAACTCCTTCAAAGCCTAAAAATTTAGGTGATAATATAGGTGAACCTATTAAAGTGAACATGAAAGAACCTTTAATAGATATTAAGCCAGATGTTAAAAAAGTAGTAATCACAAAAGAAGACGCTAATGCCGTTCAAACACAGGAGACAAATGATAGCGATGCTATTATCGAAGAGTCCAAAGACAGTAGCGACAGCGAAGAAGTGGTTGAAGAAGTACGGACCGCCGAAGAAACAATAGATTCTCCTTTAACTGCAATTGAAGAAACAAAAGAGGAAACTAAAGAAGTTGTACAAGAACAGCCACAGCAAAATGTTGTAGAGCAAAAACAACTACCAGAAAATATTGACAAGCTAGTTACTTTTATGGAAGAAACTGGTGGAACTGTAGAAGACTATGTTAGGCTTAATGCAGATTATACCAACGTTGATAATAAGACTTTAATTAGTGAATATTATAAACAAACTAAACCACACTTAGATTCTGAAGATGTAAGTCTTTTATTAGAAGACTTTGATTACGATGAAGATATAGATGAACCAAAAGATATACGCAAAAAGAAAATTGCGTTTAAAGAGGAGGCTGCAAAAGCTAAAGACTTTCTTGAAGGCTTAAAGAGTAAATACTACGACGAGATCAAGTTGAGACCGGGCGTAACTCAAGACCAACAAAAAGCTACAGACTTTTTCAACCGATACAACGAAGAGCAAGACTCTATAAAGCAAAAACAGGATATTTTTTTAAACAAAACATCTAATCTTTTCACTGATGATTTCGAAGGTTTCGATTTTAATGTTAGTGAAAAAAAATTTAGATATAATATTAAAAATCCTAAACAGATAGCAGAGCAACAATCTGATATTACTAATTTTGTTAAGACGTTCTTAAACAATAAAGGAGAAATGTCAGATGCTAAAGGTTATCATAAAGCTTTATATGCAGCGCGAAATGCTGATACTATAGCGCAACATTTTTATGAGCAAGGCAAAGCTGATGCTGTTAAAGATGTTATGGCTAAATCTAAAAATATAAGTAATGAACCTAGGCAAACAGCTTCTGGTGATGTATTTATAGGGGGTTTAAAAGTAAAAGCAGTTAGTGGTCTTGATTCTTCAAAATTAAAAATCAAAACAAAAAAATTTAACTAACAAAAATTATAATTATGGCTTTAACTCCACAATTTGGTTCTTTGGTGCCAACTTCAACTCAACAGTTGCTGGCTACAAACTACCTACAATTTAACACAGGTGCTGGTGCGGATTTTGCACAACAGTATTTACCTGAAATTTATGAACAAGAAGTAGAGCGTTACGGTAACCGTACACTATCTGGATTCTTACGCATGGTTGGCGCAGAAATGCCAATGACATCTGATCAAGTTATTTGGTCTGAACAAAACCGTTTGCATATTGCTTATGACGATTGTACACTACCTGGTGGTGGTGTTATCCGAGTAGCTCCCGCAGCTGGTGCAGCTACGAAACAAAATGTTATTTCTGTAAATGATACAGTAGTAATTTTGGACACTGTGACTGGTGCTGAGCAAAAAGGTATTGTTACGGCTTCTGTACAAGCAGTTGTTGGTGGTACTAACGGTGATATTACTGTTTCTAACTGGGACGGAACTGTTGGTGGTGCTGGACTTACTTCTGGTAGTATCAAAGTATTTGTATATGGTTCTGCATATGCAAAAGGAACTAGCATGGTAAGCGGCGGTAGTGTTGCTGCTGGAACTCAACCTAGAAATTCTATCACTCCTCAACTAACTCAATACTCAAACTCTCCAATTATTATTAGAGATCAGTATGTAGTTAATGGTTCTGATATGGCTCAGATTGGTTGGGTAGAAGTTGCTACTGAAGACGGTACTTCTGGATATCTATGGTATTTAAAGGCTGAATCTGAAACTCGCTTGCGTTTTGAAGATTACCTAGAAATGGCTTTGATTGAAGGTGAGGAAAGTGCAATTGGCGCTGGAGCTGGTGTAGGTGCAGGTCTTGTTCCTGGTACTCAAGGTTTATTTGCTGCTATTCAAGAACGTGGTAATGTAGAAGTAGGATTTACTGCTGCTGCTGGACTAGACGAATTTGATGCAATTCTTAAAAACCTAGATACCCAAGGTGCTATTGAAGAAAACATGTTGTTTTTACAACGTCAAACTTCACTAGATTTTGATGATATGCTATCTGCGATTTCTGCTGGTTCTGCTGGTGGTACTGCATTTGGTCTTTTCGAAAATTCTGAGGAAATGGCATTGAACCTAGGATTCTCTGGATTCCGTCGTGGTTCTTACGATTTCTATAAGACTGACTGGAAATATCTAAATGATGCTTCAACTCGTGGTGGTGTTACTGGAGTAAATTCTATCGAAGGTGTATTAGTTCCTGCTGGAACAAGTACAGTTTACGATCAGATTTTAGGATCTAACATCCGTCGTCCATTCTTGCACGTACGATACAGAGCTTCACAGAGTGACGATCGTCGCATGAAGTCTTGGTTGACTGGTTCTGCCGGTGGTGCTTTTACCTCAACTCTAGATGCAATGGAAGTAAACTTCCTATCTGAAAGATGTTTGGTAACTCAAGGTGCTAACAACTTTGTACTATTCAAAGGAGTGTAATCACTTAAGTAATACTTACCCCTGATGTAATTTCAGGGGTAACTATTACCTTTATTAATTATTTAATTTTATTATATCATGGCTAAAGAAGCTAAAGCAGTAGAAACAACTGAGGTTGCACCTCAAAAAACAGTTAAGGCTAAAACTGTAGAACAAAAACCAAGTAAACCTGAGTGGGAAATTAAAGAGCGTATTTATTATTTAACAGGTAATAAATCTCCTTTGACTTTAAAAATTCCAGGTAGACACACTAAAAAACATGCATTACTATATTTTGACGAAGCTACAGGTAAGCAAAGAGAAATTAGATATGCAACAAACCAAGACTCACCACTTGTTGATGAGCAAAAAGGTGAAGTAACTTTAGGTCATATTATGTTTAGAGATGGATCGTTAACCGTACCTAAGCAACAACAAAACCTACAAAAACTACTTTCATTATACCACCCTTTGAAAGGTAAATTGTATCAAGAATTTAGCGCTGTTGAAGAAGCAGGAGACGAACTTGATACTATTGAACTACAAATAGACGCACTTAATGCAGCTAAATCTATGGATATAGATCAAGCAGAGGCTATTATGCGTGTTGAGGTTGGTTCTAAAGTATCTCAGATGAGTTCTAAAGAACTTAAACGTGACTTATTATTGTTTGCTAAAAACAATCCACAACTGTTTATAGAACTTGCTAATGACGAGAATGTACAGTTAAGAAATGTAGCTATCGTAGCTTCTGAAACTGGCGTTATTAATCTTTCACAAGATCAAAGAACATTTACTTGGGGTAGTAATGGAAGAAAACTAATGAACGTACCGTTTGATGAAAACCCGTATTCAGCAATGGCTGCTTGGTTTAAAACAGACGAAGGCGTAGAAGTTTACAAATCAATAGAGAAAAAACTTCTTTAACGTGTAATAATATATCAGGGCGTGTAATGCGCCCTGTATATAAATAAAAATATCAATGGCAATAAACGTAAACACTGTATATCAAACCGTTTTACTTATACTCAACAAAGAACAGCGTGGTTATATAACACCTGATGAGTTTAACAAAACAGCTACACAGGTTCAATTAGATATATTTGAACAGTACTTTGATGATTTAAACCAGCAATTACGAGTGCCACAAGCAGATTATGATTATTCTGATAGACAAATTAATATAGATGAAAATATATCTATTTTTAAAGCTATTGGAACTTGCGGTTTTAGTACTAATCATTTTAATTTACCAACCACAGACGCAACAAGCGGAGCTACCGTTGTTTATAATGATAATCCTGGAAATGATGAAGTAGCTTTTTATAGACTTGGAACAGTTACATACACACCTGCAGCGGGTGATCAAGTAGAATTACAAAGATTACAGCGTAATGAATTTTACAACATACAGGCGTCTCCACTTACAAAATCAACAAAATCATTTCCTACATACTTATACGAAAATAATAAACTATTTGTAAGACCTATTGAACTTACCTCTGGTATAGAAGCTTCTTTTGTTAGAAAACCTCTTAATGTAAAGTGGGCTTTTTCTACTGGAAATTTAGGTCAATATGTTTATGATCCTAACAACTCTCAAAACTTTGAGATAAACAACAATGAACAAGTAGAAGTTATTTTAAGAATACTACAATATTCAGGTATTATAATTAGAGATCCTCAAATAAT
>Ga0228645_1000080_pt1 | contig 14857 bp, 24 predicted proteins | sample 57DmetaG_FD_190072 | JGI IMG/M metagenome (GOLD analysis project Ga0228645, IMG submission 190072) | Seawater microbial communities from Monterey Bay, California, United States - 57D | ecosystem: Environmental > Aquatic > Marine > Coastal | place: USA: California | collected 2016-11-06 | reverse complement strand
TTCTATGTATAGGATTGGCAGACGTGTACCACATGGCGAGGTGTTAGCTCGATAGGAGTTCCTCTCCTAGCCTCAGTCACTTGACCGTCGACCCCTCGCCGCAGCGAGGACATGTGTGCCAGTGTAACTAAGGTTGCTACTTCTACTGGCGTCCCATCAGACCGTCCGTCGATGGTCTGATTCAAAATTGACTGTGAAAGAACATTGCCGCTAACTCATCAGCGGCGGTATACATCATATTATAAAGGCGTTTGATCTGAAGTCAACTTTTCTTTTGACTTTTTTTCAAAATAGACTCGAAGTGCATATTTTCTCACCAGCGCGATTGCGGTGAATATGAACCACAGCAGCACGGACGATTGAAACACAGTGAGCTGAAGTTTGAATATGACCCACATGGCCAGCATGTTGAGTGGGAAGTTGAGCGCAGTACCAATCGCGGTGTCTGTGAGCGCCTCTCTCCATGCTGCTTTGTTGCTGAACATCTAAGCATTATAGCTTAGATACATGTTCATGTCAACTAACCACCCATATCCCAGATAACTCCTTCGAGATCCGGATGCTCTGATGGTTTGAATGGAAATGGGGACATCTCACCATCACCTTGGTGCAACCAATCAGCACCAAATTCAGCTTGTGTTGGTAGTGTACCGTACCGTATATAAAAAACAGCTGTTCTAGTCTGGTTACGTGGAGTGTTCAAATCACCGAGTAATTTTTCAAATGTACCATCCTCGCGGAATTTCATCTTCTGCTCGTTCACCTCGCGAGGCATCATTCGTGTTTTTGCTGCGCCTGGTATGAAACGAGGTTTAGGTTCTTTTGGTGTTTCCGGTTCACGTGACCGAAGAATCTCTCGAATCTCTTGCATCTTGGCGAACACTGCATTTCTAGCTTTGGTCTCATCATGCCATTGATTCCGAGGAGCATGATCATAATACATCTTCTCATCTGCTAACTTTTTCAGCTCAGATTCAAGTTGCTCGTCTGTCATGTCTTCGTATGATTCCTTGACGTACGATTCATAAATTAGTTTAGTGTCTTTGTCTTTCATAAGGTTGGTCTTCCATTCATTTTAAAATTTCTTTTGACTCTAGCAACAACATCTTCAATTGTCTCGTCTCGATCCACATAATCCCAATCCAGCGGTCTACCGAACCCTGGAGTGTCATCTAGCGAGTACAGTTCCCATGTCTCATAATAGCGGTCACCGTCATTGTCACCTTCTGGATTTCTCTCGACACGCATGCCAATTTCCGGGATGTCTCCTGGACGGTCTCTGGATTCTTTAATTAAAGAACTGTTACCGGAATACAAACCATATATGTTGCGAATGTCTGAACCGTTGTTCATGTCAATCTCTTTGAGGTCCTTGTCCTTGGAACTCTCTTCTGGTTAGCTCGTCCATTTCCAACAGTTCCTCCAACACGTAGTGATGAAACTTCAACTCGCTCTCTTCCATGTCACCGTAATATTTGTACGCCACATCTAGAAATCTCTCTTCATCCGCCACAATTTGTGCGTAACCACCTTGCTCGTTTATTCTTCCGCGACCGGACAGTTTACCCAACACATCGAATATTTTTTGTTTGACTGTTTTTATATCATCGACATGGGCTTGTTTCTCCAGTTCACGTAACACATCTATAATCATTTGTCTGTCACCATCTTCAAGATCTGGTTCGTTCAGTGAATTACGCACCCGCTCAATATTTTTAGATGTTGCTACAGTCTCATCAACATATGATTCCCATATAAGCTTGTGGTCTTTGTCACTCATACGTTTATTTAGTCGAGTGATATGTATTATACACTAGTGTCAGGCCAGTATATCCATGATAGGTTGACTACCATGTGCTACTTGAAATGGTCTACCACTGGGTGAGAATATTGTTTTATTCACACTGATACCCATGGTGTGAGCAATAGTAGCATTTAGCTCTTCCATACCCACGCCTTTTTCTTCTACATAATGACCACGTTCGTCTGACACTCCATGTACATGTCCTTGCTTGATACCACCACCAGCAAGCAGCGCGCTGAAGGCACTTGGGTGATGATCTCGACCGATTCTACCGGGTTTCACTTCTGGTGTACGACCAAATTCACTGGCTAATACCACCAACGTCTGGCTCAGCAGACCTCTTCTGTTCAAATCGTTGAGCAGTGAAGCTAATCCCGCGTCAAGTTGTTGAGCACGAGTTTCTAAAGCGTCAAACACTTGATTGTGCATGTCCCATCCACCTAGTTGTACTTCCACGAACCGGACTCCACTCTCGACCAATCTTCTAGCCAATAGACACCCTTGCCCGAAATTGTTGTCACCATACTCGTCACGTAACGGTTGAGGCTCTTTTGTGAGGTCAAACGCTTTGAGGTCGTCACTCGACATTAGCCGGGTGGCGTCGTCGTACAAATCAGTGTACGCTCGAATTTGTTTCTGTGGGTATGTACCTAGAAACGATTTGTTAAATTTTCCAGCGATGTCCAGTCTCTTGTCAAACATCGGAACATCAACATAATCCGCCATGTTAACATTTTGAATACCGGCGGATGGATTGCCCAATGGTAATGGACCGTGCTTCTTCTCAAAATAACCGGCACCAAGCACGTCGCTACCTCCGTTGATTTTGACATTGGATGGTAGTGTCTGGTTGAGTTTCTCCGTGAACCGGCTCACCCATGCTCCCATGGTGGGGTGCACGATTGTACCGCGACGCTGGTAGCTTGTGTGTAACAGGTAATTGGCTTGTGCATGGGCTCCTTGATTGGTGTTCAACGATCGAATCAAAGTGGCGTTGTGCATCTGTTGAGCCGTTTTAGGTAACCAATGACCAAGCTGAATTCCGTCGGCGCTGGTGTTGATAGCAGTTGTCTCACCCATCACCTCGCTGTTGTCTGGTTTGGGGTCCAACGTGTCAACATGAGTCATGCCACCTCCCATGTATAAAAATATCACATTCCTCGCGGTGGGTACTTGAGATGGTAGTTGAGCTGCTAGTAAGTCTTCAGTACTCAAAATGGCGCTCACACCAAGACACGTCTTGGCAACACCAGTTATAAATTGTCGTCTGTTCAAGTCATTCATGTTATTATTTATCTAATAATATCTAAAATTCTAGAGATTTCAACTCTAAAGTGATGTGGCTCAACGTTATTGAGCATGTTGAGAAAATGTTTGCTTGAATGCGGTGTAAAAATGCACCAGTTCTCCCTTGTCTAACATGTTGATACCAGCGGCTTTCTCTCGACCACCACCTGTGGGAAACTGCAGAGCCAGCGAGCTAGCACCTATTGGATTGTTTTTCGGTGCGCGGATACTCACTTTGTAACCGGTACCATTGGTAGTCAGTATGGCGAATGCTCGTTCCGGTTGAGCAGTTGTCAATTTGTTGCTGTATATTCCACTGTACCGGACACTAGCAGGTGTGTCTGGTAGCTTCACTATCATTCCAAAATGTTCATCCAGTAGCACCACCGAGTCACTCAGCTCTTGTTTGTCAGATTTCATCTGGTGATATATCTTTTTGAACACGTCGCTGAAGACTATATACATGAAAGGGTCTTTGTATAAACTCACATCGTTGTACACATCCAGTGGATTGTAAACCAGGTCACTCATCACGTTACCATACCCGTTGTAATTTAATGTTTCCCCTAGGAGCCTCAAGTCATTCATTTGTGTTTCAGAGTAGTCTATGTTCAGGTTATCAGCCAGTTCATGAAGATTGTCTCCATAGGCTCCGGCGATTGTCCATGCTCGATGTTCACCTTCATTATGTTCGTCTACTAACAAAGATGTACAACAATTGGGGTTGGTGTCTATTCTGGAAGTCACATTGTCATGGCTCATCACATCATCGTTTGCCACATGATGATCAAACCAGTTGAGTTTGTTGTTGTTTTCCAGAGCATGTAATGCATGCGCGTGGTTTGTTTCCATCGAGATATCAAACACGTTGAACACACTATCTTTTACGTCTGACACGTGTCTGAGCAGCTCAATGTCTCTTTTTATACCTGTATATTTTATCGACTCTGCTGGTCTGTTCAGTCTGTATTGATGCAAACTGAGTATGCCATCAGCGTCCCCGTTGAAGAAGTCATAATCCATACTAATATTTATTGTATGAACATGAATTCATGAGAGTTCAACAATATCCAAGCCACATGTTTGTAACTATTATCATCTCCTTCTTCAAGAAATTGTTTGAGATCACCAAGCTCTCTGCTGTTTGGTTTGCGACCTAGTATTGACAAGAACACATTTTCGATCTGTTTGTTCTTGGATTTTTCATCTTTCATGCTCATGATGAAATCAGCTCCTTTGTTGGCAAGTATGTTTTTCTCAACAAAGCCATTCAACATGTTGAGCACCTGTGTGGTGTTTGGTTCAGAGTTGCTGTTGTCAATCTGCAACCGGTCACTTGCTCCAAACTGTCGGATCAAATGTCCACCGGGGGCTGGTGATTGTAAATAGCTGCTTCGGACCAAGCCACGGTCCTTGATAGGCTTCGGTGCTACATAATCAGATGATGATTCCTTTTTAATAATTCCTAGCAAGTTTCTATTACCTGGGTACTTCTCCACTAATGATTCAAAATCAGCATATATCTCTTCCCCGGTCATGTCTTTGTAACGTTCATATACCACACTGTAATCTTGTTGACTATGTAAATAGATACGTTCCGGTGAGTCAATGTCGTTGTACACTAATGTGACCAACGAGTCCCAAATCTGCTCTCCGGTCATTCGTCTGACCATCGGACCGGAGAACGAGTATTCTTCCAAGCTTTTGAAATCTTCTCGTAAAGCTTGCCGCTCAAACAACTTGGTGTTTAGTATGATTCTCAAATACTCTTTCATGTCATAATCCACACTCACCATCAACCGTTCTAAGTATTTCATCAGATCCGGGTTGCTGGGTAACGTGTCATCCATCATGGTGTCAATTGGTTCAATCATAGCAGCACCAAACACATGTTTCCATAATCGATTGGCGATCATGGTGGTGAATCTAGGATTGTCCTCGCTGGTGAGCCAGTTCGCGAACACCATGCGACTCTGAGAATTCGGTAGCTTCGGATCAAACACAGGCTTGGGTGTGAATATGGCTTTGGCATACACAGTGTCATATGGGTTGGCATTGTCAGCTGCAAAATCTCGTGGTAGTTTTATCTTGCCAGTGCCGTTGTTTTCTAATCCAATGGCTAGAGAGTCTCTCACCTGGTTGCGCCAGTTGTTGTATAAACCAGAGTTGGTGTTCGGGTTCTGTTGAATGGTTCGGTTGAGTTGACCGTACACTCGTTGATACTCGTTTATTCTCACCTGACCTATACCACTAGTAAAAGCTGTTAACTCGTAGAATTCCTTTTGTGTCCATCGATCAAACGGATGATCATGACACATGGCGCATTGCAACCTGGTGCCTAGGAACACTCTGATAGTATGAGACAGATTATCTTCTTGCATGCCGCGATCTCGCAAGTAGTAGCTCACTTCCGGTGACCCTCCGTATAATGAACCGTTACTAGCCACTAGTTCGCGGATGATGTCGTCATACGCTTTGTTGCTTCGAAGCGCTTGTCTGAGCCACTCGCGATAGATGCCACCCGCGTTGATGTTGAGACCTTGTGGCCGGTCCTGTATGCGCAACATGTCAGACCACCAGTTGAGTTGATGGTTCACGTACCCTTCTGAGTTGAGCAGCTTGCGGATCAACCGGTCTTTCTTGTCATTGCCTCGTTCGTTTAGATAGCTCAACAGTTCAGTCTGTGTGGGAATGCGACCGATCACCGTGAGGTACAATCGACGTACAAACACTTCTTCATCAGCTTTTGGTGTGGGTGAGATTCTTTTGGATCTCAAATCAGTGAATATGAGCTCATCTATGTATCGAGTGTATTTGGACAATGTGCGTTCATCTAGAGGGGTTTTCACCTTGGGTACGGTGCTGTATCGTTGTTGCCGATGGTACAAATCTACTGCTTGTTGCGAGTTGAGCGCCAGCATGTCGATTCGAAATCGAAATTGTTGTAGATCTTCTGCACGTTGAAATGTAACATGTGTCTCGTTCGCTTCGAGTATTTTACCCTCGACTGATCCTCCCTTCATGTGATATATTCTAGTTTGACCGGTAGCGGACAGTGCCGCCAACAACGAAATTATTGCTATTTTCATAATATATTATTTATAATAATAATATCATATTGCACGAAAATCAAGCTTGATTTAACAGAGGCGTGACTAAATGTTTGTATGAATTTGTACGACATTCCTACACATGAACAGTCCCCAACAATCATAAACGCGGTCACAGAAATTACCAAGGGTACATCAGCGAAATACGAGTATGTACCGGAATGGGAGATGTTCAAATTGGATCGCTGTCTGGCGAGCGCCATGGTGTATCCATGCAATTATGGTTTCATACCTCACACTCTTGCGGCAGATGGAGATCCGTTGGATGTGTTGGTGTACAACAACACTCCAGTGGCACGTGGCACGGTGATCGAGTGTCGAGTGATAGGTGTGCTTGACATGGAGGATGAGGGTGTGAAAGATTACAAGATCCTTGCTCGGCCGGTGAGCCATGTGAACAAAATCAACGGGCTAGGTTGTATTGACCCGTTGTGGTTACGTGTAGCTCAAAACTTTTTCAGACACTACAAAGACCTGGACAAGAAACAAGTCAAGATAGGCAGCTGGTATGACAAAGAGAAAGCCTGGGACATAATCAACCAGGACACGATCAGTGAATGATTCTTTTGTTATAAGGGAAGGTTGATCTAGGAGCGATCGGTTGTTGGTACATGCCGTTGTACAATTGATAGTACGATTGTTTCCACATCTCACACTCGATGGTCTTCTTGTCAATCGCGTCTTGTTGCAAGATCACCGTGTCTTCTAGATAGTTTACATGCTTGTATAGTGACCAGGCTCCGTATGCAAAACATGCCACAATAAAAATTATGTACATGTGCATCACTGGTTCGCCTTTGCTCACATGTTTATTTATGTGAGCTGTATACCAGAAACAATATAATCGTATGCAGATTGTACGCTGTCATGGTATTCGAACAGGTCTAGATCTGACTCGTTGATGGTTCCTTGCTCGATCATGCGATTGAAATTGACTGTTTTTTTCCAAAAGTCAGACCCGAACAACACGATGGGTTTAGGTTGTTTGATCTTCTGTGTCTGAATCAACGTGAGCACCTCGAACAGCTCGTCCATGGTACCCACCCCACCGGGCATCATCACGTACGCTTTGCTCAGATACACACACCAGTACTTGCGAGTGAAAAAGTAATGAAACTCAAAATCCAGATCCGGGGTGATGTACTCGTTGTTGTGTTGTTCAAATGGCAAGCTGATGCCCATGCCGATGCTCTTGGCACCACTCTCGAACGCGCCTCGGTTGGAAGCTTCCATGATTCCAGGACCACCACCGGTGCTGATGGCTGTGGTTGGTGCATGTTTTTTGGTCCATTGCCCCAGCTTGTACGCCAGCAGGTACGCGTTGTTGTAATCAGGTGTGTCTGGTTTGGTACGAGCGCTTCCGAAGAATGTGATCATGTTGTCCACTCCCAGTCGTTGCAATCTCATGCCCGGTTCTTCTATCTCACATTGTACTCTAATGTGCCGGGCCTCGCGACTGTTTAAAAAAGTGTTGTTGTCATACGCCTTAGTGGCGCGAAGCCTTCGTCTGTGTTTTGGGTTATACTCCATACTGTATTATAATATACATATGGGTAATAATCAACATTTTATTTATAAATGTAATTTTGGTTTTTTGTATATGTATGACTGAGTTCTTTTTGAAAATGCATGAATCGCTGAGTGTGGTATTTTCTCATCTATCTGAACCATATTGTCAATTATATTCTTTACCTGCGCGTCAGAGTCATACAATGTAGCTAGATCTTCATGGAATTGAAAATACTTTGGATCGTCCGGCCAGTTGTTGAATCGGGAGAGAAACATATCAGACCATTTAACAATCAATGGGTGTCCCGGGCGGTCAGCGACTAAAAACCAGCTAACCGCATCTCTAGTGCCTTTCAGTTTTCGTTTCACACGGGGGAAAAATCTATAAGTAAAGAATCCGGTATCATTTAAAATTTTAGGTATAATATAGTCAAGTGGGTACATAGGATACACATTAGTATCGGCCCATATCCCGCCAAACTTCCGTAACAACAATATTCGAACAACCTCGCTACGTGTTGGAAGTAAGACCTCGTTATCCCCTATAATGTCAAAATATTCCGGAATAATTGTTTTTATTTTTTCATTATCTAAAACGTTGACATCCCAATCCGGATTCAAAGACCTCCATCTTGATATACATTGTTTATGTATCCAGCGGACAGATGAATCATTTTCACCTTGGAACCAGCACATCCACAAGGTTTTGTTCATTTAACTGTGATTATGCTCAACAGCGAAAACAACTTCTAGTTCTTCAGTGTATACCTTTTCAACACCATGCTTGAACTCCACCATGTACCATTCTATATCACCGTTCACGTCTGGAATGGCGTGTTGAGCGTGTACGGTGGCACCTGGTCCGAAATTTTCATGATTGACTGTTTTGGCACATAAGTGCGTCTTGCCTTGACTCTTTCTGATAGCATTGGCTTTGGCTTTCTCCCATCCTTCGATTTTTCCATTGTCATCAACATCTGCTTTCTCTCGGTCAGTCTTGGTGCCTTTGGTTCCTTCTTTCACTTCATGAGGCATTTTGTCTTTGTGTTTAGGGTCGTGCTCACCCTTACCATCAGAATATGGAACACCACCTTTAGGGTGTCTAGGTTTGTATACAACTTTACCATCTTTGTCAGTCACGCTCCCATCTGCCTGGCGCTTGTCTCCTGGTGCCAGTGCGGGTTCATCTTTACTATGATCAGTCTCTTCAAATGGTGTGTTGTAATCTGCTCCATGTCCAAATTTTTGCATGGCCCGCATCAGTTCCATCTCACGTTCATCACTCTTTCGTTGTTCAGGTGAGTTAAAATGCTGGTCAGAGTCAGATGATCGTTCCTGCTTCTTTTTGTCGTACCGGGCTTGGGCAGTCTTCCGGATGTCTTCATATCCTGGTCCCAACCCACGTCTGTACCCGGCGACCACTTCAGGGTGGTCACGATGCAACCGGTCCCATCGCTCGTCTCCGGTCTCGTAGTCCGGGTGCCCGGGGATCGTTCTGGTGTCTACTTCGTCTTCAACATCTGTGTCCCGGAATCGGGATTCTAAGTAAATTTTTTCTATGTCTTTTAAAGTGTTTACACGTGTCATGTTATTATTTATGTTGTCATAGGAATTTATACAGCACTTTCAGCTGGTCTGTGCCCATGTATTTGCAAAAATATGCACAAAATTCTGCCACTTGAGCGGCTGTCCAATGCTCGTCTCGTATGATCTCTCCAATCTTTACATACTCATGAGCATGCCACATGTCAGTCAGATCAATAAACGAGGTGTACATCAATCAGTCCTGGTGGCTATCACCAACAATTTCAACTGTGATGTGTCATCATTTATATGGTGACCGGTCGTCTCGAGTATTTTTTTCACACGTTCAAAGGTTTCACCATCGCTCGTGTCCAGTTGCAACCACCGGGTGTTACTGACATCATCTTCGATCACGTCCCATTCAAATTCTAGCAATCTAGATTGTTGATATTTTGTGAGTCTCATGGTATGTAGTCATATTTCTCATGCATGAAGTCTCCACTCTTTATGATGTCATCTGATATACGTTGTTTGAACCGAGGATGTTCCTGTTGTTCCTCGGTCAGGTCCAATCTGGGCACGCGGATGTATTCAGACACAAAAAATGTGAATGCTTCTTCATCATGATGGCGCTGAGCAACATAGAGTTCGCGTAAAATGTTGAGCTCACGCTGTTTGTTGTACAGATCTTGTTGAATTATCTCGTCATGTTGAGACATGTCGACTGGTTGCTGAGCATTCTCTGCACAACACGTGAACAACAGTATGATGGATAGTATTATATATTTCATGGAAAATGGTGGACCTGGCCGGAGTCGAACCGGCGTCCGTTAACATGTCTGGTTAACACCTCGTTCACAAGTTTAGCTCGCTGTTTTCGGATGCGAGCTTCCTATTCTGTTTCGATTTGAGTTTCAACACCAGTCATCAACAGTCAACATATCTGGTGCTTGCTCGATGTTGACGTGTCACTCCCTTATCGAGCGTCCGGGGTGACACGTGACAGCTTAAGCTGCCAAGAGAGCGGGCTGCTCGGAGAAGATCCCGTCAAGGACTCCTTGAACACCACGCTTAGCATCTTGAATATCGCCAAGTATGCGGTTATGCCTTTTTAGAGAGCCAGGCATCTCTCTCACTTGCGGTGATTAACTGTCAATGAACGTCGAATCCTTTACAGGCCCGTGTTGTAATTATACAGTTATTTATACCAGGATGCAACTATAATTCCGATATCTAGGAGATGATTCGAACAACACAATCGGATCGAGGGTACGCCACACACGACAGCATCATGCCAGAGTCAAGTTCCTGTTGGTCTAATGTGGCTTGTTCGTCTTGATCTACAGTCCCGGTGATCAGCTCCACTTTGCATGTACCGCACACACCCACTCGACAATCACATTCCACTAGCATGTGGTTTCTTTCCAGGCACTCTAATATCGGTTCATGTTCATCACACTCGTGTGTTTCTGATGAGCCTTGTACGGTGATGTTGTAAGTCATTTTTTCTTGCCGCTCTTCATGTTGGCGCACCAGTGGTACATCTTGCCTTTCTCTCCACCAGCTTTCGCTTTTTTACGTAAACTTGTGACACTACCTGAACAACTAGCACCGGATCTTTTGACGCGGCCGGGGCGACTCTTGCCCTTTTTCTTACCGTCTTTAAAATTCTCTCCGTAAAACTGTTTGAATGTTTTCATTTTAAATTTCTTATCTGATGTAAAACTTTTGAATAATAATCATCCCATTCTTGTGTATTCTTAGTAAACATAGAAGAATTAAACCGCTTTGAGGACTCTATATTATAAACAACACCCGGGAAGCCGTTATTCTGATGCTTACCTTTAGAATGTTCTAGTGCGTAAAACATCTCAGCTTGATCTGTTGCAGCTCTTAACCATTCACCTTGAAATTTTAGATGATCTTCCGGTATATTTTTAATAACCTTACCTTTCATTGTTCTCATGTGTGGAGTGATCCATGCATGTTTTCTGTAAGAATTGTTACTCACAACACGGTCAGGGAAATGGTATGCACCGTATATTTTTTTTCCAACCACACCATTGTCGTATCTCACGTGACTCCCATATGTTACATTTAATTCCGGGTCGTTAGTGTATAGTGTATCTAGCTTATTCAACACATATTTATCATATAACCAATCATCTCCATCTAACATGACACACACCTCATCATCATGTGCTTGTTTGTATGCTATATTTCTAGAATATGCTTGCCGGAAACGTGTGTTGTTACGAATTAATGAGAATCTACTATCTATGTTTGATTGTATTGTGTTATATGTATTATCCGTACTACAGTCATCTACAACTATGGCTCTCCAGTGTTGGTGAACTTGATTTTTAACAGAATTAATACACCTACTAATATATTGATCTGAATTATATACTGGTATTATAAAACAAAAGTTCATATTTCATGTTACTGATTTAATTTGTTTAAATATTTTCATTCAGTCTTGGGACCACCTTCACCGTGGCTCAAGCATGTCTTGTCCTCGTGGCACATGAAGTCATATCCGGTACAATAACCATATCCATCATCAACATCCACTCCGCATGATTGGGCGCGTTCACTCACATCGAACGCCATGCAATTGCCACACAAACGTCCTTGTTCTGCAAACTCCACAATTTTCTGAGCAGCTTCAGGGTGCATGTAAGCAACTTCTTGATCCAATGCCGCTTTGGCTTTGTTACGAGTGTTGAGTTTTTCATCCGTGATAGCATCTTCACAGTCCTTTTCATGGAGCATGCGTTCCCAGATCAATTTTGTGTCTTTGTTGTTCATAAATTGTTACCAGTCCGCGCAAGCGGCTCCTCGAGGTGTGTTAGCTTTTGCTGTGCTACATTTGTGACGTGCTCTGAAACTTTTCTTGCGTTTGGTGTTACCACTTTTACCTGTGACCTTGGCGCCTTTTTGACCCCAATGTATACGTTTGTAACCACCACTGTCACTCTTCACACATTTCATGTATTTTTTACCTTTGCTGGTGCTGCTGGCTTTTTTGGTCGGTCCGGTACACTTGGCATTCTTTTCACTCACTTTGACACAATTGTCAACAGTCTTGTCACCTTTCTTTTTGGTACCCTGACGTCTGTAACCTTTCCAGCATGCTTTACCATCTACCCCTTTTTGCTTTTCCTCGGGTAGATATTTTTCAAACAGATTGTCAAAATTGTTTAGCATCAATCATCTTCCTCTTCATCATGATCATCTTCACCGTGATGTTTGTCCGCCCAATCTGGCACACCATCTCCATCACCATCTGGTTTTTTGTTGGCTTCATGCACCTCATGTTTGTCATGACTCAACGCATCAATCGCCTTCTCACATGCTTGAATGGTTGTCTGTAACGCTTCTGCATCAGCACACAGATGCACATCTTGATCTTCGATCAGTTCCAACGCTTGTAACAAGTAACCTCGTGCCAGGTTCACACCAGGTGATCCAGGACCTCTGAATTTATTCGAATAGTTTTCCCATATTAGTTGCGAATCTTTGTTGCTGCTCATATACTTATTTATTATGTATAACCTCTGTTGCATTAGTTTAGCGTTAAAAAAACAAGGTTTTTCGCACCGTGCGATGAGATTCACGCAGTTCGAGAAGCATGAACGTGTGGATGCTCTGGAGATTCTAGGTGAACGAGCGTTGGAAAATCTAGAGACTACATTAGAAACCATGCGGTTCGCGCATGCGAATGGCTGGGGTTATCGTATCAGCAGCACGCTGTTCCCGTTGTTCAATCTAGACAAAGCCAATGTGGGTTTGAACGACCTGCCCAATGCCACACTGATTGATGACAAGTTTCAAGAGATACAACAGTTCGTAACCGGGCGAAGTCCCAAAGATTTTAGGATTTGTTTCCATCCGGATCATTTCAACGTGTTGTGTAGCGCCAATCCGGAAGTTGTGAGACGCACCATCAACGAGTTGGATCATCATGCATGGTTGATGGATCGTATGGCTGGTGAAAACAGCAGGAGTTACTGGTATCCCTTGAACATACACATGAGCCGCAGTGCGGGTGACCCGGAACAGATCGCAGCAGAATTTATATCTAATTTTCACAAGCTGTCAGACCGAGTCAAATCACGACTTGTGTTGGAGAATGAAGACAAAGGACTGTGGACACCGGATCGTTTGTTCGAACTGATTCACTTGGAAACCGGAATTCCTATCACGTATGACAACTTGCACCACAAGTGCAATCCAGGGTTATGGGACACCAAAGAAGCGTTCAGATTGTGTGCTAGCACCTGGAAAACGCATGGTGTGAATCCGCTGTTTCACTACAGCGAAGGTGGTGCCAATGACAATCCACGAGCTCATACAGATTTCGCCATGAGCAATCCCATGACATTCAGAAGACAGTTCGATAGTTTTTACACGAGCGACCTAAATATAGATTGGGATGTTGAACTCAAACAAAAAGATTATGCTATACACAATATACAAGAAGCTGAAGAAAAAATTCTCAAAAGAGAGGCCACCACCACCTGTTAAAAAAGTCAAAGTGTCAGAGTATCGAGGTGACGTGATGGACTATGACGGCATGGGTGACTGGGGCCGTTATCCTCCTATAAAAAAATAGTTATTTTTTGCGAAGCTGACTAGGATCTTTGTACAACGTGTCCCCTGGTTCATAGTTTTCGTCGTCACCATTCTTGACATCATACTTGATCAGCTTGCCAGGCATGTTGTGTTTGCTCTTGACTTCTTTGTTACCATGTTCCGGTAGATCGATTATGTCGGTGACTTCACCTTCGGAACCATGATGCTCACAATCCGGGTTGATGTTTTTTATCTTGTCACCCTTGTGTAAATCTCTGGCCAGAGACTCAACAAACTGTTTGAAATTAAGCATTTTGCTGAGCTGGTTGTTGCTGAGCGGATTGCGGTTTGGCTTGTTGAGGAGCGGCTTGTTGAGGAGCGGCTTGTTGAGGAACGGCTTGTTGCTGTTGCCCTAGTTGAGCTTGTACTTGTTGTAGCATTTGCTCCACTTTGCTCACTCGTTGATCAACACTCGCGATTTTTTGTATGTTGACGTCAATCTCTTGTTCCTGAGTCTGGTCTAGTTGATCTGCTTTGGTTTGCGCGTCTTGTATCTCAGCAGCTTGAGTCGCGTCTGTTTCAGCTTCCACCCCAGCTTGTTTTTCTGCATCAACAGCTTGTTGATCCACTTGTCCTTGCAGAGTGTCAACTTGTGATCCAGTGTCTTTGCCTCTGGCAGCATCAATGGTGTCTGTCACAGCTGAGCTGATGCCTCCAGTGGCTATGTCTAGCGCGTGACCACCGGCTGTTTTCGCGGCGTTTTTGATGTTACCCCAATTTACCTCATCTAGTTGAACATATCTACCAATTAGTCTATCTACTTTGCTCATGTATTTATTTATGCAAAATAGTGCAGTTGTTCAAATGTTTATGTTTTATTCTCCAAATTCATAACCGGAATACTCGATATCCTTTGCATATTTTTTCGCAACAATTTCACGGGTTTCATCATCATAGTATTCTGTGTAGTGTTTATGCTTTGTTTTGTTTTTGTGTGGAAGTTTTTTTTGCGGAATTCCGATTTTATCACAGACTGTATTGAAGT
>Ga0228645_1000073_pt1 | contig 15745 bp, 17 predicted proteins | sample 57DmetaG_FD_190072 | JGI IMG/M metagenome (GOLD analysis project Ga0228645, IMG submission 190072) | Seawater microbial communities from Monterey Bay, California, United States - 57D | ecosystem: Environmental > Aquatic > Marine > Coastal | place: USA: California | collected 2016-11-06 | reverse complement strand
TCATTTTTTCAATTTCTTCTTCTGATAAACCTGAAGAAGCTTCAATTCTAATTTCATGAGATTTATTGGTTCCTTTATCTAAAGCAGAAACTTTGATGATCCCATTTGCATCTATATCAAAAGTTACTTCAATTTGAGGAACACCTCTTTGGGCTGGAGGTAAACCATCTAAATGAAAACGTCCAATGGTATTGTTATCTGCAGCCATCGCTCTTTCACCTTGTAAAACGTGAATTTCTACGGACGGTTGGTTGTCTACTGCCGTTGAAAATACCTGTGACTTTTTTGTAGGAATAGTGGTGTTTGCATCAATTAATTTTGTGAAAACATTCCCCATAGTTTCAATTCCTAATGATAAAGGAGTTACGTCTAATAACAATACATCTTTTACATCACCAGATAAAACTCCTCCTTGAATGGCAGCACCTAAAGCAACAACTTCATCAGGGTTTACGCCTTTACTTGGAGACTTTTTAAAGAAGTTTTCAACAGCTTCTTGAACAGCAGGTATTCTTGTAGAACCACCAACTAATACAATCTCGTCAATATCAGAAATTGATAAATCTGCATTTTTTAGCGCTTTTTTACAAGGCGCGATTGTTCTTTTTACTAAATCGTCTATTAATTGTTCAAATTTAGCTTTCGTTAAAGATCTTACTAAGTGTTTTGGTCCGCTAGCAGTAGCAGTTACATATGGTAAATTGATTTCTGTTTGTGCAGAAGAAGATAATTCAATCTTCGCTTTTTCAGCAGCTTCTTTTAAACGTTGTAAAGCCATTGGATCTTCTCTTAAATCCATGTTTTCTTCTGCTTTAAATTCTTCGGCCAACCAGTTAATGATTTTCTCATCTACATCGTCTCCACCTAAATGTGTATCTCCATCTGTAGCTAATACTTCAAAAACACCATCTCCTAATTCTAGTATAGAAACATCATGAGTTCCACCACCAAAATCAAAAACAACGATCTTTTTATCATCATTAGATTTGTCTAATCCATAAGCTAATGCAGCTGCTGTAGGTTCGTTGATAATTCTCTTTACTTGTAAACCTGCAATTTCACCAGCTTCTTTTGTTGCTTGTCTTTGCGCATCGTTAAAATAGGCTGGAACAGTAATTACTGCTTCAGTAACATCAGATCCTAAGTAATCTTCAGCAGTTTTTTTCATTTTTTGTAACACCATTGCTGAAATTTCTTGTGGTGTATACAAACGACCATCAATATCTACTCTTGGTGTATCATTATCTCCTTTTACTACTTTGTAAGGAACTCTTTTAACTTCTTTAGCAGATCCAGAAAATTTATTTCCCATAAAACGCTTAATAGAATAAACAGTATTGGTTGGGTTTGTCACAGCTTGTCTTTTCGCTGGGTCTCCAATTTTACGTTCTCCTCCTTCAACAAAGGCAACGATAGAAGGTGTAGTTCTTTTTCCTTCTGCATTAGGGATTACAACTGGCTCATTTCCTTCCATTACAGAAACACATGAGTTTGTTGTTCCTAAATCGATTCCGATTATTTTACTCATAATAATTTATTTATATTAATATTTTAGACTTCAATTTCAATCAATACCATCCAAACTGTGTGCCAACCTTTTTTTGAGTTTAAAATGTCAGTATTTGTAAATAAAAAAAATATATATGTGACATATTGACATAATGGCGTCAAATTAATGTAATTTTTATTTTTACAGGATGTAAATTACAGAGAGTGAAGGTTGTGGTTTTTTTTAATTAAATGTAAAAAAATAAACTATTTGAGATAAATTTTTTAAATTTGATTCACATATTTATTTATTTTTTACGAATGTCGCAATTTATTAGTGTTTTTGATATGCTTAAGATTGGGGTTGGCCCCTCAAGTTCCCATACTTTAGGTCCTTGGAGAGCTGCTCAAAAATGGATTTCTAAATTAAAGAATACTCATCTTTTTTTATTGGTAGATACTATTAAAATTGATTTGTATGGCTCACTTTCGTTAACAGGTAAAGGGCATGCGACCGATACCGCTATCTTGTTAGGATTAAGTGGTGCAGATCCAGAATATATTCCTATTGAGGATATCGATGAAATCATTAACAGTATTCAAGAAACGTCACTTTTATATTTGAATAATGAAAAAATGATTTCTTTCTCAGTTGACAACATCAAATTTAACAAAGATTTCTTATCGATAAATCCTAATGGTTTGATATTTACTGCTTATCAAAATAATGAAATTATTTCTCAAGAAACCTATTATTCGATTGGTGGTGGGTTTATTATTCAGAATGACAGACCTTTGATTAACGAAATTGAAGTGGCCAAACTTAATTTTCCATTTCCGATAGACAGAGCTATTCATCTGGAAGAATATTGTGAGAATGAAAACTTATCCATATCTGAGATTGTTTTTCAGAATGAATTGGTGCTCAATTCAACCGAAAAAATAAAGACTGAATTAAACCGAATTTGGACTACGATGTTAGAATGTATGTATATTGGATGCCACACAGAAGGTGAACTCCCTGGAGGATTACATGTAAAAAGACGTGCTTTTGATACTCATAAAAAATTAATTAAAGGGACGAACTATACAAATCCGACTGAATGGATAACAGCGATAAGAAGTACAGAAGTAAAATTTAGAGAAATTTTAAAATGGGTGAGTTGTTTTGCCCTTTCTGTAAACGAAGTAAATGCTTCATTAGGTAGAATTGTAACAGCTCCCACAAATGGAAGTGCTGGTGTGCTACCTGCCGTTTTAATGTATTATTTGGTCATAGAGAATCATGATGCTGATTTTAAACAGATACAAAGTTTCTTATTAACCGCGGGAGAAATTGGTAGTATTTTTAAAAAAAACGCCACAATATCTGCTGCTATGGGTGGTTGCCAGGCCGAAATAGGAGTTTCTTCTGCTATGGCAGCTGCAGCTTTAACAGAATTATTAGGAGGAACTGTTGCACAGTGTTTAGTAGCCGCAGAAATAGCGATGGAACACCATTTAGGATTAACGTGTGATCCGATTGGTGGTTTGGTTCAAATACCTTGTATAGAACGAAATGCAATGGGTGCGATTAAAGCAATAAATGCAGCAGAAATGGCTTTAGACACGAATCCTAAAGATGTAAAAGTACCTTTAGATAAAGTTATTGATACCATGTGGGAAACTGCAAAAGACATGCATAAAAAGTACAAAGAAACCTCAGAAGGTGGTCTAGCAATCAATGTAGGTTTTGCTGCTTGTTAAACGGTCTTTCAATTTTTTTTAAGTAATGTAAAAAAACCCAATAGTTTTGAAAACTATTGGGTTTTTATCATTTATTTGATTTTTCTGAAAATTATTTTTCAGAACTGTTTACAGCTAATGTATAAACCACTAAACCAAATCCTATTTTGTTGATTGCATCACCGATATTATAAATAACATCCATGTCCAATACTCCATTTAAACCATCATACCATCCTGGAGTTCCTGCCATATATCCTAAAGGATAAATTGCCCATCCAACTAGTACAAACCAACATAAGGTTTTGTGAGCTTTTAATACTGCTCCGCCGGCTTCAACTGCTAATTTTTTAGCAGAACCTAACCATATATCATATGCTATCACAAAGTAAGCTGCCCCTGAAATAAGACCCCAAATTTGAGCATTGTCTCTGTCTACTGCTTCTCCCCAATAACCTGTAACAAGCATTACAACAGATAAGAAGATCAATCTCCACATCATAGATTTTTTTGCACCTGCTACTTTAAGTATTAAATAAAATTAAACACACATTAAAGGCACGGTTAAAATCCAGTCAACATATCTAAAGAATGTTGGAGATTCCATGTTAGAAGCCCAATAGTCTCTCATGTACCAATAGTGAACTGCTGCAATGAAGGTGATTAAACCAGACACAAGAATTGAAGTTCTCCATTTCTTATCAAAGCTATTCATTGAAAAGAAGAAAAATACAGACGCTGCCATCATAGCCATACATCCTACAAAAAATGTAAATCCAACGTAATCATCTGTAGCCATTTTAGCAACAGATAGAAAATTAATCGATAAATTCATAATGTTTAAAAAAATTAAGTTAATAAATTAGTTTAATGCTTTTGGCATAAACCCTGAACCAAATATAATAAAAAATTATTAAATTTGTAAAATGAATAAAACATTTAAGAGAAATTATCAAAATTTCATGCTTTTTTTTACATTCTTTCTTTTTTGGTTTAGTATTCAATTCGGTGGATTAGTTGAAGATTCTGTTGCTTTTGTATTGATTGTTTCTTTAGGAATTTTACATGGAGCAAATGATTTGCTTATTTTATCTAAAGGACATAAAAGTAAAACTATTTTTTTTAAGCATTTGATAATCTATATAGCTATTATAGTAGGTTGTATATTAATCTATTTTTTTAGTTCAATTTTAGCAATTTTGTTGTTTGTTTTGTTGAGCTCTTATCATTTTGGCGAAGAACATCTTGGAGAAAAAATAACACTCAATAGATTTTTTAATTTTATTTTTTATTTCTCTTATGGGGTATTTCTTTTTTCAATGTTATTTCATGAATCTATGGAGGATGTAGATGAAATTATGTTAGAATTAACCGATACTACTTTTACTAGTTTTCAAATAGAGGTTTCTTTAATTGTTTCCTCTACGATTCTTATTTTGTTTAGTTTGTATCTAGTTTTAAAAAAAAGGGTAGAGATACAAACTCTTTTAAAAGAAGTATTTTATTTGGGATTACTTTTTTTAGTCTTTAAGACCTCTTCTCTCATACTAAGTTTTGCTATTTATTTTGTGCTATGGCACTCGATACCTTCAATCATAAATCAAGTTGAGTTCGTTTATGGAGATTTAACAAAAGCAAGTCTTGTTTCCTATGTTAAAAAAGCAATTTTATACTGGGTAATAAGTGTTCTTAGTTTATTGGTTGTATTCAAACTAACTCCCCACATGAGCTTATTTTCTACCATCATTTTTGTGGTCTTATTTGCCGTAACGGCACCACACACCTGGGTGATGTATAAAATGAAACACTAGCGCGTGAATATGAGTTCGTTTTCTGAAGACATTTCTTCAGAAAAACGATATTTATCGACATTAAAATTCTTTAATTCATCGATAGTAGTTACGTTATGATCTATAATATAACGAACCATCAAGCCTCGAGCTTTTTTAGCAAATGTCATAATTATTTTATATTCTCCGTTTTTAAAATCTTTAAAAACAGGGGTAATCATTGATACTTTTAAAATTTTTTTAGGAATTACTTTAAAGTATTCTGAGCTTGCTAAATTAACCAATAACTCACCATCTTCTAATTCTTCATTTAGAGCCTTCGCAATAGTGTTGTCCCAAAATTTATAGAGGTTTGTTGTTTTTTCAATCGATAACTTCGTTCCCATTTCCAATCGGTAGGGCTGAATTAAATCTAAAGGTTTTAATATTCCATACAGGCCAGATAAAATTCTTAATCGGTCTTGTAGTAATGGTATTTTTTCTTCGCTTAGAGAGTGTACGTCAATTCCTCTAAAAACTTCACCAGTAAAGGCGTAAATAGCTTGTTTTGCATTTTCAGTCGAGAAAGGAGTTTTCCAAGCTTGATTTCTATCATAATTTAATACTGACAGCGTATCGGAGATTTTCATTAACTCTGATAATTTTTTCTTGGAAAGTGTTTTTAGTTTTTTATTCAGCTTTTCAGAATGCTTTATAAAACGTGGTTGCGTATGCAGACTTGTTGTTGCTTTCGACTCAAAATCTAATGATTTTGCCGGAGATATAATGATTTTCATTTGATGAAGTTGAAAAATTAATGAGTGAAAAATTAAAAGTTAAATATACAAATCATTATAAAGTTTCTCAAATAAATTCATCAATTTTAATTGATGAACCTATTTATAAAATTGATTGAAATTAAATTTCTTTACTTAAATTAAACTATATCAATTATATAGTGTCAAAGAATAGTAACCAAACAAATACTTCTTGAGTAAAGATGCTGAGCTTGTAAAAAAGTTAAAAGACTCCTCATTAAAAGACACCGCTTTTAGTGAGTTACTTGATGTTTATCAAGAACGTCTATATTGGCATATTAGAAAGATCGTTACAACGCATGAAAATGCTGATGATGTTTTGCAAAACACTTTTATTAGAATCTATAAAAGTATTCATAATTTTCAAGAAAAAAGTAGTTTACACACTTGGATGTATCGAATTGCATACAACGAATCAATACGATTTATAGATAAAAATAATAAGAAAAACTTCGATAATATTGAGGAGGTTTCTGATTCTAATCTGGAAGTTTTATTTGAAGATGATTATTTTGATGGAGATGAAATTCAGAAAAAGCTGACTAAAATTATTAGCTTATTTTCAGAAAAACAAAAGCGTGTTTTTCAAATGAAATACTTTGATGATTTAAGTTTTAGGAAGATCTCTGAAATTTTAGAAATATCAGAAAGCACTCTAAAATCCTCGTATTATACTGCAGTAAAAATTATTGAAGAAAAAATATTTTTATAAAATCAAACTATTTGTAATCAGTTGGGTCTAAACTATATGTATTATGGGAGAAATTGCTAAAAATAATCATAAAAAAAAATTCCTAAAAGAGGGTTTTAAAGGCGGGGTTTCTGAATATCATAAAAAATATTTAGGAACCATCGTCCCTAAAAGATATTTTGTGAAATCTAAGACCTCAATTTTAGAAAAAATAAATAAGGAAATTAAAACAGAAAGCTCTAAAAGAACAAAAAAACAATTGGTTTTTTGGATACAACCTCACTTTAAATATATAGCAGCAGCTTCATTGATTTTTATTTTGAGTTTAACTGTTTGGTTACAAAATAAGAATACAGATGTTTTAAAAGTAAATAATTTAGAGTTATTCTCTTTTTCAGAAGATGTTTTAATTAACTCTTTGTGGGTTGATGACGCTGATTTAGAATCTTATGCAGATGTTATTATAATTAATGAAATTCTAATAAAAGGAGCGCTTTTTGAACAAAAAATAGATGATTTATTTTTAAACTCTTTGTTTGTAGAGGATTCATTAATAGATGATTACACCAATGATGGTTTCATAGAAACATTTATTTTATAAATTTTTCAAACTATTTTAAAAAACACGTCTCTAAATAAATAGAAACAATTATTAATTAAAAAAATGTATACTTATGATAACTTCAATTTTTAAAGAAAACATCTTAAAATCGAGTGTTTTATTTTTTACAATTAGTGCCTTTTTTCTATCTGCTGTATTATTAACTTCTTGTTCAGATTCTGATTCAACAGAAATTATGTTAGACGATACCGTTTTGATAGAAAAAATTGACAAAGCAGTATCCGTAGTTGTCGATGCCAGTAGTTTACCTTCTGCAACAGAAAATACTTTGAACGGAGAGTTCGCAGATAGTTTCATAGAAAACGCTCGATTAGCTGAAGGCTTGGGTTATAAAATAGAGCTAATAACAGATAATGAATCTAGGTTAGAATTAAAGAGTGAGGTCTTTTTTTCTAAAGAAGGAAGAAAGTTAAATGATACAAATGAACGAAGAAAGAAGAAAAGAAATAAATGTTTTGAATTTGTTTTTCCTGTTGATTTTATCATGCCAGATGATACCTCTATCACATTAAGCACTAAAGGAGATTGGATTTTAATTAAAGAATGGTACATTGAAAATTCTGATGTAAAACAAAGACCAGACATAGTATTTCCTGTAGATGTATATTTAGAAGATGGAACCATTCAAACTTTACTTGATAGAGACGAATTAAGGCAAATTAAAAATTCTTGTAAAAAAGGAAAAGATAAAAGAAAATGCTTTAAATTGGTATTCCCTGTAATTTTCACAATGCCAGATGCATCTGTAATCAGCGTAAATGCAAGAGTTGATTTTAAATTACTTAGAGAATGGCACAAGGCAAACCCAAATGTTACTGAAAAAGGAAGTTTAATTTTTCCTGTCAATATTGAATATAAAGATGGTACGACAGCAATAATAAATGATCAAACAGAATTCGATGTAGCCAAAGAGGCATGTGAAATTTAATTTATAATTTGGACCTCCATACGAGTAAAAAATAAATAAAATGAAATTTAAAACCATTCTATACATGATTAGCTTTATGAGTTTGATGTTCATTAATACACCACTTTTTGCTCAAGGTTCTAATTATGATATAATTTACAAAGAGCTTACTAAAGATCAAAGAGAGTTATTGCAGAAAGAAAGAGAAGTTATGAAAGCAAATCGTAAAGCTTTTAAAGCAACTCTTTCTAATGATCAATTGGTTATTTTAAGTGATAAAACGATTTCCAAAAGTCAAATAAGAAAACGTTTGATGGTTAGTTTTTCAAGCACTCAAAAAGAATTGGTAAAGAATCAGCAATTAAGTATTCGAAAAACAAGAGATAATTTTAGAAAAACTCTGACTGGTGATCAACGTAAAATGTTAAAAGAACGTATTGATAAAATTAGAAAATCAAAAGATAGAGGGGAGCTTAAAGGAGGTGGCAGAGAACTAAGTTTAAAAGATGGAAAGAAAAGAAGAAATAGAACAAATTAGTTCGTAAATAAATGAGATATTCTTTTCAAGAAATTAAAACAGCTATAAAAATTCATGGGTTGCTATTGTTTTCAATAGCAACCTTTTTTTGTAATTATGCGCAAGAAAAAAATGAGGATGAGATAGATGATTTATTAGAGGAGTTATTTTTTAGTGACCAACAATTTTTAGATGAGCTTATAGAAAGTGATTTTTCTTATAATTTTTTATATACATCTGTTTCTTACAATAATAATACTTTCTTTGCAGGAAGAGATACTGGAACAAATCAGTTCAATATGCTTCCTCAAGTTTCTTATTATCATTCCTCAGGATTTAATGCCAGTATTTCTGGTATTTATTACCAAGATTTTGCTCCAAATTGGGATTTTACAAGTCTTTCTCTAGGATATTTTAATACTCTAGGTAATGATAAAAGCATAACCTATAATTTAGGATATGCAAGGTATATGTATTCTGATGGTTATGATGGTTATACCAATTCTTTAGATATTAGTTTAGGATTAAGAAATAAAAAAAGAACTTTAGGCACTAGTATTTCTGCATCTTATCTTTTTGGTACCGAAGAAAGTTACCAAATAGTTTCAAGTAGTTTTGTGAATTTTACATTAAAAAGAACTTCGAAGTTTGCATTAAGAGTAAGACCTAGTTTAAACTTTATAATTGCCAGACAGAATATTACTATTAGAAAAATTGTCATAGAGAAAAACCAAAAGGTGTTCAGAACTTTTAATTTTGATGTCTTCGATTTATTAAACACTCAATTCAATATTCCACTGTCTTTAAGCACTAAATCATGTGATTTTGAATTCGGTTATAACCTAAATTTCCCAAAAACTCAGTCAAATGAAGGTGCTCTTCCAGCAACAAATTATTTTAACCTTTCTATTGGTTATTTATTTGATTTCAGTAAATAAGATTTTCTCCAAATATATTTATCTTTGTCAATAGAGTTATTCTTACTAGTTGGGATGCAAATGTTTTAATAAAATTAAAAATATCTATTAGACAACAAGACTAAATTATAAACCAAATAGAGTATCTTTAAGAATAATAATTTTTTAAAGCCTATGATTTAATTCTAACCTAAAATAGTTAGGATAATCCTATAGGTGAACATTAAAAGTATAACACAATATGAAATTATCAGAAATAAAAAAAATCTTAAAAAGCTTGGATAGAATTAGTTTTCAATTACCAAACGGAACCTTTGTTTCTAGTCATTTTCATGTGACAGAAGTTGGTAAAGTAACCAAAGATTTTATTGACTGTGGGGGGAAGGTTAGAAATGAAACTGTTCTTAATTTTCAACTTTGGGAACAAAATGATTATGATCACAGATTGCATCCAGAGAAATTAACCCAAATTATAGAGTTGTCTGAAAAGATGTTTAGGTTTGAAGATTTAGAAATTGAAGTAGAATATCAAGGAGAAGAAACAATTGGTAAATATAATTTAGATTTTGATGGAGTTCATTTTTTATTAACTTCAAAGGTCACAGCTTGCCTTGCATTAGAAGCTTGTGGTATTTCAGTTGAAAAAACAAAAGTTAACATTTCTGAAGTTCAATCTTCTTGTTGCGACCCAAGTTCTGGTTGTTGTTAGGCTCTCTTTTGAGTTAAATTCGACTGTTTTATTACCATAAAAAATTATTCTATTTCTTCTTTAGAGTTTTCAGAATAGGTTCTCCATTTCTCTAGGCAATTCGAAATATCCTTGGGTATTTCGGTATTAAATTTCATAAATTCTCCAGTTGTTGGGTGAGTAAAACCCAATGTCTTTGCATGTAATGCCTGTCTTGGCAATACTTTGAAACAGTTGTGAACAAACTGTTTGTATTTGGTAAATGTTGTTCCTTTTAGAATGTCATCTCCCCCATAGCGCTCGTCATTAAAAAGTGTGTGTCCTATATGTTTAAAATGTGCCCTAATTTGATGAGTTCTGCCAGTTTCTAATTTACACTGAACTAGTGTTACATAGGTTAAACGCTCTAAAACTTTAAAATGTGTAACTGCATGTTTTCCAAATTCTCCATCAGGAAAAACAGCCATTTGTAAGCGATTTTTTAAACTACGCCCAATATTACCTTCAATTCTACCTTCGTCTTCATCAATATTTCCCCAAACCAACGCGTAATAAAGTCGCTCTGTAGTTCTATCAAAAAATTGACGAGATAAATTTGCCATCGCAAACTCGGTTTTTGCAACTACTAATAACCCACTGGTATCTTTGTCAATTCTATGAACCAAACCGGGTCTTTCATTTGAATTTGTTGGTAAATTTTCTATGTGATGAATTAAACCATTTACTAGGGTTCCAGTGTAATTTCCGTGACCTGGATGCACTACCATGCCTGCGGGTTTATTAACCACAATTACGGCATCGTCCTCATAAATAATGTCTAAGGGAATGTTTTCAGCAACCAATAATTTTTCTGCTGGCGGATATGCTAAAACAACTCTTATAACATCGTTTGCTTTTACTTTGTAATTCGATTTAACAACAATATCATTCACTAAGATATTACCAGCTTTGGCGGCCTGTTGTATCTTGTTACGAGTAGCATTTTCAATAAAATTCATTAAAAACTTATCGACTCTTAGTGGTTCTTGACCATCTCTCGCAGTAAACCTGTAATGTTCATATAAATCGTCGTTTTCTATCTCTTGAGACTGCTGTTTTTGCATTTTTTTTAATTTAGTGGTAAAGTTTGACTTTTCCTTGATTTTCATCAAAATGACATCGTTGAATTTACAAAGAGCATATTTTTTAATTTTAGTACTGCATATTAATTTCCTTTTCCATCACCCAGCACCAAATTTAAAACAGATTTTAGAGGCATTTTATCTCCTTTATTTAATTTTTCCCCTTTGTAACGAATTCCACGAACAACATCTTTACCAATATCTTTTACATAGGTGTAATTTGAATCAATATTAAAACCAATTGAACGCAAATGGGAAGTAGCTTGTCTTTTTGTTCTACCATTTAAGTCAGGTATGGTAACAGCTCTATATTTTGAAGGATTTAAAGTTAAGTATATTTTTCGTCTTTCTTTTACAAAATCTCCTGGTTCAGGTGTTTGTTCTATTACTGATTTATTAGGGTAATTGGGGTTGTAACTAGCACTATCAATAACAATAAAATCTAAATTAAGTCCTTTTAATTCTCTGTCTACATTTTCTAGAGACATTTTTTGCAAATCGGGAACTTGAATTTTCTGATCATGGTTGGTAGAAATTTCTAACCAATATTTTAAGGTAAAAACAGCTGCGAATAAACTTACAAATGCAATTGCTATTTGCTTAAAGAATGATTTACTTTTTATAAATTTTAAAACACTCATTTTTTAGAATTTTAATACACACAAAGATATAAAAACTAAACGTTGCTATTTCTATAATTAATTTGATAAATTTGTTTCAATTATTCTAAAACAAATGAAGAAGAACATTGCGATCGTTATGGGTGGTTATTCATCCGAAGTAAACATTTCTTTAAAAAGCGGAAATGTTGTTTATAATCATTTAGATAGAGAAAAGTATGCCCTTTTTAGAGTTCATATTTTAAAAGATAAATGGGTGGCTTTAGATGATTTTGAAACTGAATATCCAATCCTAAAAAATGATTTTTCATTTATTTTAAATGATGAAAAAATTATGTTTGATTGTGTTTTTAACGCTATTCACGGTGTTCCAGGTGAAAATGGAATGTTGTTGGCATACTTTAAATTACTTAACTTAAAACATACTTCTGCTCCTTTTTATCAAATGGCATTGACGTTTAATAAAAGAGATACTTTAAGTGTTCTAAAAGAATCTGGAATTAAAACAGCAATTTCTATCTATCTTAATAAGGGAGATGATATAGACTTAAATCAAATAATAAATAAAGTTGGCTTGCCGTGTTTTGTTAAGCCAAACAATGCGGGATCAAGCTATGGTATTTCTAAAGCACATACAAAAGAAGAAATTTTACCAGCAATTGAAAAGGCTTACAAAGAAGATTCAGAAATCTTAATTGAATCATTTTTAGACGGAACAGAAGTCTCTGTGGGTGTCATTCAGTATAAAGGAGAAATTAAAGTGTTACCCATAACAGAAATTGTCACAGAAAATGATTTCTTTGATTATGAAGCAAAATATGAGGGAAAATCTAAAGAGATAACTCCGGCAAGAATATCAGAAAAACAAAAGGTAAATATAGAAGAAACTGCTAAAAAAGTATATTCATTGTTAAACATGTCTGGTTTTTCTCGTTCAGAATTTATTTTGGTTGATGATGAACCCTATTTTTTAGAAATAAATACAGTTCCTGGACTCACAGAAGAGAGTATTTTACCACAACAATCATTATTAGCAGGTATTTCTCTAAGAGAACTATTTGATACTGCGATTGTAGATTCTCTAAATAAAGGAATTTAAACTCCTTTATTTTAACTTATTTATCTATTTTTATAATCTAATCTATTATTCAGGATAAAAGAAGTCACATGAAAAGAGCAATTTTTCCGGGATCATTTGATCCTTTAACTTCAGGTCATTATGACATTATTATGAGAGGGGTTACTTTATTCGATGAACTGATTATTGCGATTGGTGTGAATTCCGATAAAAAATACATGTTCTCTTTAGAGCAACGAAAAAAATTTATAGAAGATTCCTTTGCAGACAATCCTAAAGTAAAAGTCTTAGCTTATGAAGGTTTAACTGTCGATTTTTGTCAAAAAAATAACATACAATTTATTTTAAGAGGGTTAAGGAATCCTGCTGATTTTGAGTTTGAAAAATCAATAGCACATACAAATAGAGATTTAGCACCTGTAGAAACTGTATTTCTACTAACCACAGCAAGTACTTCTTATATTTCTTCTTCCATTGTTAGAGAAGTAATAAAACATCACGGAGATTATACTAAATTAGTCCCTAAAAGTGTCAGAATAACACAGTAATACTGTTTAGAGTAATGAATAAATTTGTGCTAACTTTTTTTCTAGTTTTTATCTTCTCTTGTAAAAATAAAAAAGATTCAGACTCAATTCTTACAACACCTTTTGAATTGTCTAATGGAACTGAAACTGCTGAGTTTAACTCGGTGATTTCTTATTGTGAAAAAGATATCAAAAAAATCACAAAAGAGATTATGATAAATGCAAGAAACTGTGCATTGATTACAATTGATTCTTTTGGTGTTGCTCACGTGAGAACAATGGACCCTTTTTTGCCACAAGAAAATTTTACAGTTTGGATGGCAACAAATCCAAAGAGTTTAAAAGTAAAGCAAATTGAAAATAATAGGCAGGTAACATTGTATTATTTTGATAAAGAGTCTTCTAGTTATGTTACTTTGCAGGGGGTTGCTAGGATTATAAATACTCAAAATGAAAAACAAAAATTTTGGAAAAAAGAGTGGGAAAACTTTTATAAGAATAGAACTACAGATTATACTTTGATAAAGTTTACCCCCAATAAAGTAAATATTGTTAGTGAGAAATATCAAATCATAGGAGATTCTATAACTTGGGAAACTCCTCATTTAAATTTATAGTAGTATAAATATTAATTTTCTTTCCGTAACTTGTAAGTCTTAAAAAACGACAAGTGAAGATATCATTATCAATTAATAAAAAGCCTTATACTTTAGAGGTTCAAGAAGAAATGCCACTTTTATGGGCAATTAGAGACATGATTGGTTTAACAGGAACAAAGTTTGGTTGTGGAGTAAGCCAATGTGGAGCCTGTTCTGTTTTAATTAATGGGAAGCTAACTAAATCATGTAGTATTCCTGTTTCTTATGCCGTTGGAAAAGAAATTTTTACGATAGAAGGAACCTCAGTAAATTTAGAGTTTTTAAGACAAGCTTGGAATGAGGGCAATGTGCCTCAATGTGGCTATTGTCAATCTGGGCAATTGATTGCAGCTACTTCTTTACTAGATTCAATTAAAACCCCTACAGATCAGGATATAGACAAAGCCCTCAGTAACAATATTTGTAGATGCGGAACCTATTCAAGAATTAGAAAGGCAATTCATAAAGCTGTTGCACTTAAAAACCGAACGCTATGAGTAAAATAAACCAAATAAATCGTAGAGATTTTGTCAAATTATTTGGATTGGCTTCAGGCGGGATACTTTTAGGTTGTACTGTTTCTTCTGATCAAAAAGAGTTTATCCCTCAGGAGAGTGGAACTTTTACACCAAACTTATTCGTACAAATACAGAAAGATGGCAACATTATTTTATTGGCCTCTCGTTCAGAAATGGGACAAGGAATTAGAACTTCTCTGGCTTCCGCAATTGCAGATGAATTAGAAGCTGATTGGAAATACATCACGGTAAAACAGGCAACAGGAGATGCCAAATATGGAAACCAGAATACAGATGGTTCAAGAAGTGTAAGAACTTTATTAAAGCCAATGCGTAAAATGGGTGCCACTGCAAAAATGATGTTGATTACTGCTGCTGCAAAAAAATGGAACATAGCTGAAACAGATTGTAAGGCAGAAAATCATTTTATAATTCATAAAAAGACCAATGATAAAATTTTCTTTGGTGATTTGGTAGAGGAAGCAACGAAGGTTCAGATTCCATCAGAGGACAGTCTCAAACTTAAAAAAGTTGAAGATTTTAAATATATTGGTAAAAATTTAAAAAGTGTAGATTTAAAAGATTTTACATACGGAACTGCAACTTATGGAATTGATATTCGAATTCCGAATATGAAATTTGCTGCTATTGCAAGATGCCCTGTTACTTTCGGTTCTGTAAAAAGTGTTGATGATTCGAATGCAAAAAAAGTAGCCGGTGTAGAACATATTATTGAATTGGATAGAATTGTACCACCGTTAGGTAAGTTTTTTGGTGCTTTAGGAGGCATTGCTGTTGTTGCAAATAATACATGGTCTGCTTTTCAAGGAAAGTTAGATTTAGATATCGAATGGAATTATGGTGAAAATGAATCTTTTAATTCAGAAAAATTTCAACAGATATTAACTAAGAGAGTTCATCAAAAAGGGAAGTTGGTTCCTGGAAGTGTCGGGAATGTTTCGGCCGCTTTTAAGGATAGTAAAAATACGATAGAAGCTACGTATACCGTCCCGTTTTTGGTGCATGCGCCTATGGAAGTACCAAATGCTACTGCTTGGTTTAAAGAAGATGAAATTGAAGTCTGGGCACCGGTTCAAGATC
>Ga0228645_1000068_pt1 | contig 15902 bp, 11 predicted proteins | sample 57DmetaG_FD_190072 | JGI IMG/M metagenome (GOLD analysis project Ga0228645, IMG submission 190072) | Seawater microbial communities from Monterey Bay, California, United States - 57D | ecosystem: Environmental > Aquatic > Marine > Coastal | place: USA: California | collected 2016-11-06 | reverse complement strand
AAGCCTACTTTTCTTATTTAGAGAAAAATGCACAAGAACAAAATAAAAACTACCTCTATGATCCGTATTTTAATAATTGTGCCACCATATTAAGAGACATTACAAAATCTATTTTAGGAGCTAAAATTGAATTTAATACTGATTCTTCAGTACCAGAATTAACCCTCAGAGAATTAACAAATAATGAAATTCATTGGAATTCATGGGGCAGTTTTGGTTTGAACTTAATTGCAGGAACAAAATTAGATCAAAAAGCTTCTTATAAAGATTATATGTACTTACCAGATTATCTTTATAGTTCTTTTAAAAATGCAACTATTTACATAAAAAATCAGCCTAAAAAAATCATTAAAAGAGAAGATTTTATTTTAAATTTTTCAGAAAATAAAATAGAAGTCCCTCTCTTTAACCCTTTTTTAATAATGAGCATTTTTTCTTTTTTAGGATTGTTGATTACTTATAACGATTTTAAAAATAATAAAAGAACAAGGACTTTAGATTTTACACTTTTTTTTATAAGTGGACTGATTGGCTGTGTGTTATTTTTTCTATGGGGTTTATCTACACATAGTACAGCACCAAATAACTTTAATGTGTTGTGGAGTTTTGCTCCGAACATCCTTATTTCATTTGTAATGCTTCAAGGGAAGCATTACAAATGGTTGCAAAAATATTTGTTGGTGTTACTTCTTTTTTTGACAATTATTCCTTTTTTATGGTTCACTAAAATTCAAGTATTCCCTATTATTATTATCCCCATATTAGTGTTATTATTTGTGAGATATTTGTTTCTATATCATGTATTATTTGCCTCTAAAAAATAAGATTGTGGTAAAGGTTTTTATTAAAATTTTAAAGTCTAAAAAGGCATTTCTTTCTTTAATATAATACAAATCATAACGCAATTTAATTTCTTGATCTTTTACTGTATTTGCATAGGGGTATTTTACTTGAGCCCAACCAGTTAATCCAGGTCTAATTGTATTTCTGATTGAATAAAAAGGAATAATTGACTCTAATTTTTTTATAAACTTAAGTCTTTCTGGTCTTGGTCCAATAATACTCATATCACCTTTCAGAATATTAAAAAATTGCGGAAATTCATCCATTCTTGTATTTCTTAAAAATTTTCCAAAAGAAGTAATTCTAGGATCATTTTTTTTTGACCATACGGCACCATTTAATTCAGCATTTTTAATCATAGACCTGAGTTTATAGATTTTAAACGGTTTTCCGTTTAGTCCGATTCTTTGCTGTGAATAGAAAAGTGATCCTCGATTAGCGACAAGGTTTCCTAAAAATATAAATGGAATTAATATCAAAAAAACACCAATCCCTAAAAGGGAAATAGTAAGATCCAAAAATCTGATTGTTAAAAGATAAAATCGACTGTAATTGTTCTTACTGTAGTTTATGTAATTATAAAAATTATTTTTTAAATATGCTTTTGGGATTCTAGAAGTTACTTCTTCATAAAACGATTCATAACTTACAATATGTATCCCCTCTCCAAACAATAAAATAAGCTCTTTATTCAAACTATCTGTAATTTCTGATGACAAACCATCTAATGAAACAATTACTTCCAAAACAGCGTTTTTATTGATAAATGAAGAAAGATTTACTTTTGTTATGTCATAAAAATTATCAATGCCAATTACCTTTTTGTCAGATAAATACCCGTTAACATTATGAATATTGTCGTTTTTTATTCTTGTGAGTAGATTTTTTATTTTATCAGACTTCCCAATCAAAACTATATTTTTAAAATATTTTGGAGAACAAATCAAACACATATACAAATACCTCCATATGATCACGGGGAAAGAAATGATTAAAAATAAATAAATAATTTGCATCCTATTTCCGGGCAATGAGGGGGTTATGTAGGGAGTGAAAATATAAAATATTGTGGTAAATAGAGCGGTTAAAATTATACTCCTTACAATATTAAATCTATTATTTGAAACATTTAAATCATACAATAAAAAAATCTCACCAAAAATTAAATAATATAGAAGCAATAGTAGGATCCATTTTAAAGAAAAAAGACCAAAATCAGTAAAATAATTAAAATCAATAAAAAATGATGCAAAAAACAAACTACTTAAAAGTATTATTATATCAACGACTCTTAATAATAATTTTCTTTCGGAGATATTATGAATTGAATTTGCAATCATTTTAGCAATTTATGGATACATTACAAGTCGAATAATATGTTACTTTTTTGTAAGACAAATCAATAATCCAATACAAATTTTAATTGATCTAACCGTTTCTAACTTATTATTAACTTGTTTCTATTCTGTAATGAAATAATACTATGGGAGGATAAAAAGAATATTTTTGTGCTTTAAAAGATATTAAGCCACAAAATTTAATCTTGTCTTTTCGTAATTTTAGCTTTTTTTTCATAAATACTAAAATTACTTCACTGCAAATATTAGTATTTAATCTATACTAAATATAAGAATTAAAAGATAAAGTACAAAAACTAAAGTGTTAAAAAAAGCTGAAGTGAACTAGAGAAACTAAAATGATATCTAAAAGACTTAAAAGAGCCTTTCTCAAAGAAATATTACTATAAAGATGATGATGTATTGACTATCTAATCAAGCTTATTTTGAGAATTATTAATAAATTTAGCATATTACTAATATTAACTATATTTTTTAAAACCTCTATACGCCCATACAATCATTATATATATTGATGTTATAAAAGGTAAATTTTCTACATTTTTATACAAATTCCAATTCCATCTGACCATTTCTAATTTATTATTCGATACTGAATTACTCCTATCTCTATAATGAGCTAATACTATGGGAAGACCAAAAGCATATTTTTGTATTTTTAAGATTTTAAGCCACAAACCATAATCTTGTCTTTTCCTAATTTCAGGAAAAAATATTTTACCCAAAATTTTCGTATTATACATTGCTGTTAAACATCCTATTTCATTGGAATATAACATGCTATTGTAATCTAATTTATCTTTACAAGCTATAATCTTATTCTTAAAACTTCCTTCTTCATTTATAATATCGTAAGAGGTGTAACTTAATCCACAATTCATTTTTAGCATAAAATTTATCTGAAGCTCTAATTTTTTTGGGAGCCATAAATCATCACTATCTAAAAAAGAAATAAACTCTCCTTTTGCTAAAGAAATTCCTTTATTTCTTGCTAAAGCGGCACCTGAATTATTTTTTAATTGAAATAATTTAATTCTAGAATCTTGTTTGCAAAAAGTATTTATAATCTGGATGCTTTTATCTTTTGAAGCATCATCTATAATTAACATTTCCCAATTTTTATAGGTCTGATTTAAGACACTTTTTATTGTTTCTGAAATAAATTTTTCGGAATTATAACTGGGCGTAATAATTGATACTAATTTAGAATTCATATTAAATGAGTGAAATAAAACTTTTTAATTTTCCGTTTTCAGATTTTAAAACGCATTTTTCGTCCAATTCGAATTGGATGTCGGAACCAAAATACTTGACAAATTCTAAATTCATTTTCTTCCGCTCATCTCTCTGAAGTTGTTGTTCAATCCGAACCAAGAGGATTCCTTTTTCTTTTTGAATAATTTGATAATTTAATTTTATACTGTATTGTAAATCTAAATTTTTAAAAATATAATAAAATGTAAAACTTGGATAAATTTCAGTATTTCCATAAATAGGTAAACCAATTCTACCTGTAACTTCCTTCAGAATTTTATGATTTCTACCACATTTACATTTAAATTCAGACTTATCTAATTCAATATAATCACCCAATTTATATCTGATAATTGGAAAAGATTTCATTTGTAAATTAGTCACAATAATTTCATGGTCAATTTCTTCAACTAATACTCCTTCCATATTAATATGCATATTTCCCTCAGGGCATTCAAATGCGATAATCCCAGATTCTGTAGCACCATACTCACTGATTATTTTTGTGCCAAAAGCTTTAATTACTTCATCATGATAACTCTTAAAAATTTTCTCTGAGGTACCTTTTACCATTTTGATGCCTTTGGGTTTTATCAACCCCTTTTTATTAATGAATTTTGCTGTTTGGTATATCATCGAAGAATAACCATGTATGTAGGTTGCTTTGTTTATTTTTTTAACAAATCTTTTTAAATTATGAGAATTGTAGTTGAAAATTCTAAATCGGTTTTGTATAAAATCTAAAAAAAATGTTTTCATTTTTTTAAAAAAAGAAAAATTAAAACCCCAAAAATAACCGTTTAAATCCCATGGATAGACTCCAAACCATAAATAACTTTTTTGAATAGTTGCTCTATTAAATGAATCTGCAGATTCATCACGCTGAAAACGCAAAGATTGTCCTGAGCTACCTGAAGTTACTGCTGTCAAACATTTGCCTTTCCAATTTGTATGTATATCAGAGTTATTTTCGATTAAATCTAACTTTTCTAATATTGGTATTTTTTTTAAATCTTTTAATTTATTTAATTGAGAGGGATGAAAATTATTTTCTTTGAAATGATTTTTATAAAAAACAGAATTTTCATAAGAATAAGTAATTAATTCTTTAAGCTTAAAAAATTGATATTCTTTTAACTTTTCTAAAGACCAGTTTTGACTTTCATAAAGAAAAGCTGTATGTAAAGATATCGACGGATTTCTTAATTGAGCTCCAATCTTATATAAAACTTCATACAACATTATTTTAAGATATTTAACCATTGATTCCTAACCGAACTCCAGTCAAAAAATTCTGCCTTTATTCGAGCTTTTTTTGCTAGTGAAATACTATTTTTATCTACAATTTCAATTATTCTCATAGACATTGCTATTGCATTATTTTTATCAACCAAAATACCATCCCTATTGTTTTCTATTAAATAAGGCAACCCACCAACATTGGTAGAAACGATTGGTAATCCTAAAACCATTGCTTCTATGATGCTTATTGGTGTGTTGTCTACATTGGTAGTATTGATGAATATATCATAGTCTTCAGATTTTTTATGCCATTCTTCTTTAGATAATACACCCGTAATTTCAATACTATCCTGTAATTTATATGTATTAATAAGCTGCAGAACATCATCTAATGTTCCATCTTTGTCGGGGCCTATCATACATAGAATTGCTTTTGGATATGTTTTTTTCAATTCTTTTAGAACCTCTACAGCCATGGTAGGATTGTATATCTTAGCAAAAGCTCTTACATACAATAATTTAGGGGCTATTTTTTTTCTTTCTTTAAAAGTATAGTTGGCAATTGGAATTACATTTGGAATTAAAATAGTTTTATATCCTTCTTTTTCAAACTCATATTTTAAATATCCTGACGGAGCAATATTTTGATAAGAATTTTTAAAAATTAAAGATGATAATCTTGGGTTCTGTTTTAAACGATAAGGTAAATTCCCACCGTGAAGAATGGGCAAGTATTTCAGGCTAAAGAATCTGCATAGCTGAGACGTTAACAAAGCATAGTAAAAGTTAGCGGTACTAAAAGTATCTATTAGTACATAATCAACTTTAGAACGATAACGAACTAAATCATAACACATCTCTAGTAAACGGAAAAATGTATTAGATTTTGAAGAACTTTTGTAAATAGTAAACCCCTCTATACTTAAAAAACGACTTAAAACATCCATTGAGGTCGCATAATTAGTTTTTTTAGCAAGGTTGTTTCCTATGTATAAAATAGCTTTATTCATGATCAATTTTAATTAAACTTAACCCGTAAACAAAAGCGGGAAAAGCTATTCTCATTGCAGAATGATTGATTGTTAAAAACCAAAAAACATAAAATGACAATAAAAAAGCTCTTTGATAGTTAGTACTAAAATATATATTCTGAAGTGGTTTCACTAAAAGTATTAATAATGCTAAAATACCCAGTAAACCATGCTCTTCAATCAACCTAGTTATTTCATTATGTGAGGCTGCAGTTATTCGTTTTCCACTTTCTATTCTTTTATATTTCCCATTACCTACTCCAATACCTAAAATTGGTGACTCGTAAAAATTTTCTAATTGTGCAGAAAAAAGTTGAAACCTTCCTGCAGAAACATCTTTTTTTTCAATTCCTGCAGCATTCTTATTTGCATATCTATTATCAATCATTCCTCCCGTTATATCAGAGGTATACAACCAAATTCCTAAAAATAAAATAAGAGTAATGAATAGGAACTTAAAAACTTTAATAAAAGTGTTCTTTTGATAAAAGAGCATGAACAAAACAAAAATAAAAAATGCAAAAATTGCAGTTATCATACCTCCTCTTGAAAAGGTTAGCAAGCCTCTATACGTAAAATACAATAAAAAAATTATATCTAAAAATATGGATAAAGATAATTGGACTCTCGTAAATATAAATACTGATAAAATAAAAACTCCAAAACCAATAATGGTAGCTACCTGATTGGGTCCAAAACCACCAGAGGTAGAAAAGTTTGAAGATCCATTGAAAACCAATTCTTCTAGATCTGGGGTTCTAAAATACACAAAACTAATTATCGAAAACACAGGTAATAAACAAACAAAAAGCAATTCTTTTAATTGTAATATTGTAATGGTTCTTTTGTAACAATATAGGGCAAAAAAACCCAAAGATATTGGACCACTTAAATTGAATGCTATTGATTTTCTTAAAGATTCTCCCAATGGAACTTGAGTAAATACAATACCAATTACTAAAAATAATACATATACTAAAAATGATATTGAAGTCTTTTGTTTTACTGGCCCCCAAATTATACCTAATAAGGAAAATAAAATTATTCCGTATTTTCCAGTTTCATACAGTAAGAATCCATCAGACATACGAATAAAAACCTCTACACCGACCAAATAACTCGCTAAATAAAGTGCTTCTTCATTTTTATTTCTTGAGCTATAAATAATATAAATGCCTATAATTAGTATAAATAAGGGATAAATTTTAGCAAAAGGTAAAATGGTCACTAAAAATCCTATAACTACATGTATAGCTATAAATAACAATCTATTATGTACTACTTTTTCAATCAAATTAGTGTTGTATATATTTTTATAATTTTTTTAATGCTGTTTTCAATTGCGTAATTTTTGAGAACTTCAGCATGTAAATCAAATGCTACTTTGTCTCTTAGTTCTTGATCTTTAATCAAGCATACAATAGCATCTGCCAGTTTATCACTTCTCTTTGGGGGTACAACAACTTGTTTGTTTGTAACAACAACAGCACAGTCTCCTACATTAGTTACTACAACAGGAAGTTTGGCTAACCCATATTCTAATAAAGAAATTGGCAGCCCCTCAGAATCAGAAGATAAAACCCCTATATCTGCTTGATCTAGAATGTTTTTAATATCAGAACGAACATCATATAAAAAAACATGTTTTGACAAATTATGTTCACTAATAAATGTTTTAATTGAATCACTATATATTCCTTTATACACCTTACCAATAAGGTGTAATGAAGATGTTGGTTCTTGATTTAATATAATTTTAAATGCATTTAATAAGGTTAAATGATCTTTTTGTTTTCTAAATCCTGCTACATGAATAATCCGATTCCTTTTTGCTCCTTTTAAAACTGTTGATTTTCTCAAATCCATAAAAACAGGAAAATTATTTAGAAAAAACACCCTTTTTACAATAAGATACTTTTTTGACCATTCAAATAGTATTGAATTTACAGAGATAACACCATTAAACAAGAAAGAAAGAAATTGAATTGATAATCTACTTGTATTTTTTAGTAATTCGCTTTTACCATAATGATCATGCCATATAATTTTTAATTTAGGATATATGAATTTGACACAAATGGCTAAAAAATAGGAAGTTGAATGTGCATGAATGATTGAAATATCATTTTTTTTAATATAATTTTTTAATTTTTTAATGGCTTTCAAATCCACTATTCTTTTTCTTTCTAAAAACAAATACCCAACAGATGGTTCTATATTTTCTTTTAAAGGACCTTCTTTTCTGCTGGAACACAAATAAGACGCTATCTCTACTTTATATAAAGCATTTGCAATATTTACAGCCAGCACTTCTGCTCCACCTACCTGTAAAGAATCTATTAATTGAAGTACGCTTATTTGTTTATTCATAGTAGTTCTTTTATCGCTTTTTCAAAGGTATCTAATGTAAATTGTTGAGACCATTTTTTTGCGTTCTCAACATGCGCTGCATACCTTTTTTTATGAGCTATGTAGTCTTCAATTTTTTCCACTACCTCATCTAAATTACCATTAATTAAAGCCCCTCTATGTCCATTATCTAGCATAGCGGGAACGCAAGAGACTTTTGTTGAAATTGGTAAGCAAGACCAAAACATAGATTCTGCAATAACTTTTGGCCACCCCTCTGACTTGGAGATAAAAATTAAAAAATGGCTGTTTTGAAATGCTCGCTTTACCACTTCTTTTGATTGATTACCATGTAGTTTTATCATCTTATGTAATTGATGATCATCAATATATTTTTTAACTTTTTCAAATTCTGATCCATTTCCATACATATCTAAGGAAACATCAAACCCTCTTTTTAATAGTTTATGAGTGGCCCTTAAAGAAAGCAAGGGCTGTTTTCCAATGGAAAAAGCTCCAACAAACAATAATTTAATATGGCTATTTAAATCTTTTTTAGCGATCTCTTCAATTTCATGTTTATGATAACTAGCTGTAAAAAATGGCATACTGTTTTTTGTATGTTTTGGCCATTTTCCATAAACCAACACTTTGATATTTTTTGATAGTAAGGTATTTCCTAAAATCCATTTTTGAAGTTTATACGTGAGTGGTTGTTTACTATTGGGGTCCCAATTTCCGGCATATTTGGCAGTTTTAATTTTTGAAGGAAAAAATACTTGAACAATACAACCAAGTAACCCTATATTTCCAGGGCAACGAAGATGTATGTGGTTTACTTGCTTCATCACTTTGTAAATACTATCGCAAATTTTAGGAATTACTAATATTGATCGGATTATATTTTTAATAGATGTAATATCAAAATTAGGAATCGCAATTAATTTTATATTTGAATTACTGTAAGAAGCATCTATACTTCTAATTTCATTAACAGATACAGGAGCAACAATAATAATTTCGTCCATATATTTCCCCCATAAATTCATTTCCCTTACATATGGCTCATAGGCAAATATCTGACCCTCTTTCATTTTATGAATAGTATGTGTAATGATTCCAAAAATCATATTTCTATCTTGGGTTTGTTAAAAAGTAAGCTGTACCAACCTAAAATCCTCCCTATTGATTCAGTAAATGCTGCTGCTTTATTTTTGGTAGTTAAAATATTTGAAAAACGAATGATTGTGAGTAAAAGAGCAATCATATTCCATTTAAAACGGGATTTAACAGAAGGAGAAGGATATTTTACACGCCATACATACCAACCATTTCTAATCACCATTTTACCGTATGTATATTTATTAGGGCGCCCAGATGAAGCATGATAATGATATAATTGTGCTCCGGTATTTACATATAACTTGTGTTTTTTTGAAACCCTCAAGCAGTAATCCATATCTTCATAGAGTCCATATCCTTTAAAATAATTAGAAAATTTGATTGAATCAACTATATGTTTTTTAAATGAAGAAACTCCTCCCATAAAATATTCTGCTTTATAAACTTTTTTATTTGGAGGTAAATTTCCAACTGAAAAACCATTAGAAAATTTAGGCATAAAACATGGCGGTATACTGGATAACAATCCTAATTTCTTTCTAATAATATTTCTACTTCCTAAATCTCTAATATATCCGTCTATTTGAAAATCATTATAAGTAGGTCTTTCATCAGATTTTAATTTGCGCCATTTAACATCATTAATGATATAACCTCCCACACCTCCAGCATCCGGATATTTAGAATACGTATCTATTAAGATTTTAAAATATGTTTTCGTTAGAACAATATCATCATCCAAGAAACAAACAATATCGATACTATCTGAAACTTTAGAAATCCCAAAATTTCGCTGCTTTGTTAACCCTCTAACGTTGGGAGTTACTTTAAAATATTTTAAATTCTTATGTACATATTCATCTAACTCTTGTTTAGTTAAATCATTTGTAGAGCCATCTACAATAATAATCTCATTGGGGCAAAGCACTTGATTCTTTACAGATTTAAGTAAAGTTAGCAGAGCCTTAGGGCGCAAATAAGTACATATAATGAGACTAAAATTCATAATTATTTATATCTGACACCTAAATTAATTAGTGCTTTTGCATATCTCAAAGATTTCGTAAATTGGAATTGTTTATATGGTAACTGAAAAACTCTGATTGGAAATGTTTTTAAATCATTTTTAAATAGAAAAATAAAAAAATGTTTCACTCTCCATTCTCTAATTTGTTTTTTTGTAAAATGTTTTAAAATTCCATATGTCACAGTTGGACTTGGAATTGGTCTCACATATTTTACAGGATTATCTAACTCCCATGGTTGTTGTTTTCTTCTTTTTCCTTTCTTTTTAGCTTGCATTCCCCACCATCTGTAACCACCCTGTGGTGGTTTTAAATGTAAATTTGGAGAAAATGGGTTATGCAATAAAGTCCCTCCACTCTTGATTATTGATAATCCAAAATCAGCATCTTCGCCATAACCTCCATCAAAATTTACATCGTTACCTATTAACTTGTTTACATAATCTTTTCTTACACAAGAATTAGCATTACTAAACATGTTAGATACTCCTACTTTCCATCTGTTATTTTCTATTTTCTCCAATCTCTGAATTAAATCTATATGATTTTGATGTATATTTTCTGCCATAATATACAAACCATTACAGGCAGGTACATTATAAGTTTGTAATAATCGTATATGATTTTCTACAAATTCAGGTAAAATTCTAACATCATCATCAGCAAAAATGATATAATCTCCTGAGCATAAGTCAATACCTTCATTTCTTGCTCTACAACTTCCTATAGTAGTTTGCCATTTCACCTTGACATCAAATGGAAAATCTTCATTCCTGTAATATTTATCATCTCTATCTTCCTTGGGAGTAGCATCAACTATAACAGCTTCTTTAATTAAATATGTTTGCTCTTTATGATCCTCTAACAATAATTGAGAATATGCTTGTCTTCTCATTGTAGGGATTACTAAACTTACAGTTGGTTTTCCTTTAATTGGTTTTAATTTTCTTGGTTTTAACAAAATCAGAGTTCTCTTTTTTGCTGTTCTCTTAGCTTTGAATAATGCCAAAATTTCGAATGGAAATCTAAAAATTCCTTTACGAAACATCATATAATAAGCATGATGATTTTTAAAATTTTTGAAAAAAAACAAGTACCTGTCTTTTGAAGATATATTAATTTTCACCTCATTATTATATTCAAAAAGGCCTTGAACATAAATCGGAATTCCTGAGCTATTTCTCAATAAGTTGTATCCGAAATCTAATCCTGACATAATCATAGATGCATAACTAGTATCAAAACCACCTAAAGTGTTCCATACACTTTCTCTAACTACAAAGGCATAAGGGTTTACTCTCCAAGAAATACATTTATCGAGATTATCAAAATCATTAATAAACCACCAATATGCAGAAGTTTGATATCTTAGGTCTTGGAAACAATTCTTAAATCCCTGCTCAAAAGAACTATGCCAAAGATCGCCCTCTCCTAAAGACAGCTCTTCTAACAATTCTTTATTAGGATTACCCACATATAATAATTTTTCTCCTTGTGATGTTGTGTATTTGTTTAACTTCATCTTATTTTTTAATGATTTATATAATATTAGATCATTTACGACTGAATTAGTACTACTAAAATTCTCTTGAATTCTTTTTCGTGCATTATTTGCCATAAGTTTAGCTTCTTTTTCATTATCTAACATGAATTTAATTTTTTCAAAAAAATCTTGGTGATTGCTAGGATTTACCATAAATCCAGTTTCCCCGTCTACCATCAACTCTTTTGCCCAGCCAATATTAGAAGTGATCAATTTCTTTTCCATCGCCATCGCTTCTAACCAAGACATTGGAAAAGCTTCAGCAAAACTTGGCAACAAAACAACATCCGCTTTTTGTATATAACCAATTACTTCATCATAGGGAACTGCGTCTATATAGGTCATTCTTTTTAAGGCTTTTTCTGATAAAATTTCTTTGATAATCGCCAAGGTTGACATTCCTGTATGAACATCTCTATTATCTTTCCCTACTAAAACCAATCTTACCTCATCATCTTGTTCTACCAACATAGAAAACACTTTAGCAATTTCTAACACTCCTTTTTTACGAACAAGAGTACCGAAATACAACAATGATTTTAGTTGTATCTTTTGATGGTTGGGTTTAAACTTTTCCGTATCAATTGTATTGTAAATAATATCGATTTCGATCTCTAACTCAAACAACCTCTTTGTTTTCTTTGCAACAAATTCACTTACACCAATTATTTTATCAGCTCCAATCAATGCTCTCTTTTCAAAAAATTTATTCTTCCATTTAAGCGTTCTTTTTTCTAAATCACAGAAATAAGTATCAGAACCATGTAGTCTAATTACCAATGGAATATCAAACTTCATGAAAGCAGTAAACCCTCCCCATTCTGGAGCTTCTAGTATATCTATCCTTTCTTTCGCCACTATTTTATTTATATAATTATTAAAGTATTTCCTATTTGTGTACCAAGTAAATCCTTTAACAATTTTTCTTTTTACAAAGTGAATGGTTACATTATTTTCTTGCAACACTTGTTCAATTGGTTGACTGAAGATAAAAACGGTGACTTTACAATGATTAGCTACTAACTGTTCTGCTAAATTTTTAGTAAACGTACCTATGCCTCCTAGGTTTCCATTAAACTGATTACAAGGATATTCTGGAGTTACAAAGGCTATATGCATGCTAATACTTTTATATGTTCATTTACCATTCTTTCTAAAGAAAATTTTTCGACTATAATAGTGCTTGTATCTAATGATATTTTCTTTTCTCCAGAAATAATATTTTCAAGTATTTTAGCCAATGATTCTATATCTCCAGGAGAAAAAATATAACTATTTTCATTATTTGTAAGAACCTCTAAATTACCTCCAACTGTAGTAGTTATAACCGGTACATTTGCAGATAAACTCTCTAAAATTGATAAACTGAAACATTCCATATAACTTGGTTGAATCATATATCTATGTTCAGAAAATAATTGATGTAGATTAGGAGAACTTCCTTTAAAAGTGACTACATCTTTTAAATTATAATTAATACATAACTGCCTTAAAATAGGCTTATAAGGTCCATCGCCATATATATCAACTTCAACTCCTTCTAATTTTACCTTTTCTAAAATATTCAATGCCTTTAATAAATCTTGTATCCCTTTGTTTTTTCTTAAATGTGATACTACAATAAATTTATTTCTATTTTCTTTTGTTCTTTTCTTAAATATGTCAATATCAATTCCGTTATATATTACCTTTGTCTTTTTTTTCAAAAAACTTCCGTAATCTTTCAGTATGTGATTTACTGTGTATCGAGATACGCCTATAAATTGATGAACATATTTAGAATATAAGAGACCTTGTATTCTTTTTTTAATTCTTTTTCTATATGGAAACCCATTAAAAGGTCTTGGATTATGATCTACTGCAAGTACATAAGCATTTTTGTGTAAAGACTTGTAATATTTATAATACTTGGTACATAGTTGTGTAAAATGTGTTACAATAATATCATAGTTTCTATTTGTAGAAACTTCTATGAATTTTTGCTCTACAGAATTTCCATTAGCACTAGTAATAGTTAAGTTATCATAAAAATGAAATTTGTTATAATATGTAACATACCAATCAACTTCATAATTTAACTCTTTTAATTTCTTATCAAATAGTAAATAAAACCTATCCATACCTCCTATTCTCTCTGGTATTAAAATATAATCACATATGATGGCTATCTTTTTTTTATACATTTATAAAGTTTTTAATACTTCAACTATTCTTTTACTGGTTCCTTCTAATGGTAATCGAATTTGAAGATTTACAAATTCATTACGTTCATTTTCCTTCTTATCATTATTTGACAGCACCAAATTCACTGCGTTTATAAATTCCTCTTGGTTCTTTACAATCATACTTGAATTAGAATTTACCAAATGCTGTAAGTGTTCATATTTTAAAAACTTTTGGTCATCAAAGTATTCATTTTTTTCATTTCCAAATACAGGATTAATTACTGGTTTACCAAATAGAAAAGAGTCTAAAGTAATTGTTGACAGCACATTTATACAAACATCACAATGGGCTAATAATGATTTTAAATCACTTACATCTTCATGTGAAGGAACTCTTTGTGTCCAAGGCTCCTGATGTCCAGACTGCCGCAGTTCCCAATCAGGGAAGTTCCATTTAATAAATTCATACTTCTCTTTTAAGTTTTCGAACCTAGTAGGATCTTCAGCAGGAGATGTTCTAACAATTAGGTTTACAGAACTACTTAATCTATTAGCGTTAATGGATTCTGCCAAATAATCTAGGTATAAAGGGTCATTCTCACTACTTGAGTCGTTACAAGTAAAAAATATTATTGGTATCTCTGGCTTTAAGTCAAATTTCTTTATTAACTCATTTTTTGAATACCCAAATTTTTCCATTATATAAGGCTCAAATTGTGGTGTCCCAACAATTTTAATTTGATTTTCGTTAATTCCTGAATAGAACTTTAAAAGTTCTTTTTTCATTAAATTACTCCAAACAAAATAATAATTGAAATCACCGGCCATTCTTCCTTTTGATGCAATATTATCCCAACTAAAGATAAAAGTGGAAGTTGGTATGTTTTGCTTTTCTGACACGTATAATAAAGAAGCTATATATGGTGGTCTTTGATGTGTAAAGAATAATAGTGATATTTTATTTTCCTTTATTATTTTGTGATATGACTCAATTAATTTGTTATTTGAAAAACTTTTCTTTTGTAAAGAATAAAAAAGGTGAATAATATTTTCTGAAGCTGTAATTTTAGATAATATATGTAAAAATCGAATTGAAAAACCTCTTATACTTTTAGATTTGGTATACATTAAATCGAAATTATCTTGAATACCAAAATTATCTTTTAAATTTAATCTCAAATGATTCAATTCCTTTCCTTTTCTAAAAAACCAAGTATAAAAACTTTCCTTTAAAACATCTATTTCTATTATTTTACATTTTTCTATTAGGTTCCCATATATAGATTTTGGCAAACAAGAAAGTATTATCACTTGTTTGTAATTCTTAACAACTTCTTCAAAAAAATTACTTAAAATGAAGTTTCTATAACCTACTCCATCTGTAATCACAATTCCTATAACTTTATCTTTCATGAATATTTTTTATACTTCCTACTCTACCATGATCTGAAAATGATCTATGCACAATAAATTCGTTATCAATTGGATTTTCAGATAGAAATGTTATATCACAAAAATAATTTTCTTCTACAGGATTTAATCTCCATGGTACAACACTTTTATAATCTATTGTCCAATTATTAGCTTCTAATTGTTTTATTTTTAAATTATTCCATGATGTGATAAAATCCATCCATAAATAACCTAAAGACCATGCCTCTTTTTCTAATTCTTTTACATCTTTAATATCAACAACTCTAAGTCCTCCGACTTCTTCTTGGCTTACAACAACTGACCCATCATTTAGTTCCAATCCTTTTATTCCTGGCTGTTTTAAATAATGCGACCTCTCATTTATATAAGGGTCAATATTTACTAAAACCTGTTTTACAACATTTTTTATATTAATGGTTTTTATTTTCGGGTTTATTTTAACATATCTAACCAAATCGTGATATCTAAACCATCTCATATTTCTATACAAGCCTAAACCTGCTTGGTTAGCTGCTGAAGCAGCCAATGGGTAGTAC